>SMEK01000357.1_pt1 | contig 18149 bp, 16 predicted proteins | sample 2456371 | NCBI WGS metagenome assembly SMEK01 (sample SAMN10132590, study PRJNA489261) | soil metagenome | isolation source: day1 antibiotic-loamy sand soil ammended with composted manure from dairy... | place: USA | collected 2015-04-01
TGCGATTGATGACCGATTGCCAGCCGCGTACAAAAAATGGCTGCCCTGCCCACAACACCACCGGTATTGTCAGTACCAGTTCGATCCAGGTTCGGGTGTTCACCGGCAACCGGGGTAAGTAATGGCCGAACATCGCCAGCACGAGCACCACCAGCGTCGCCGGCAAGGTCCACCAGAAGCGACGGCTGAAATCACGCAGTTCGGGATTGTCCTCGTCGTCCAGCCCCGGCATTTCCGGTTCCAGCGCCATGCCGCAGATTGGGCAGATGCCGGGGCCATCCTGGCGCACTTGCGGATGCATCGGACAGACATACATCGTTCCCGCCGGTGCCGGCGCGGGAACGTCATCGGGTCGGCGGGTCAGATATTCGGCCGGGTCCGCCACGAAGCGCTCCAGGCAGCGCGCCGAACAAAAATGGTGCGTTACCCCTTCATGCTCGGCGTGATAGGCAGTCTGATTTGGGTCGACCTGCATGCCACAGACCGGATCAACTGCGGTTGTCCCCGCACCGGGTTGGGTGTGATGTCCGTGCTTGTCGGCGCCCGTGTGGTGATGGTGGGTGTTCATGCATCCTCCCATGACGATGACAATGGGTTGACGTCGATCGATGTGTCAGTACGTCTAACCGGCGAGGTGGGTGTGGTGTCGAGGTAGGCGTTGAACCGGGTGGCCCGCTTGCTTGCGCGCAGGCGGGCCACGATCGATCAACCGCCCATAGTGCGGCATGCCTCGGCACATCGACGACACGCCTCAGCGCACCGCTTGCAATGGTCCATGTCGTGCGCGTCGCACTGCTCGGCACACCAGTCGCAAATCTTCGCGCACAGCGCGCAGATTTCCTTCTGGAACGGACTATTGCGGGCCATGGCGTCCGCGCACATCCGGCACATGGCCGCGCACTCGATGCAACAGCCCGGACAATCGTTCGAGCTTGCCTTGCCGACCATGTGCGTAAAACAGTTGCCGCATTCGGTGGCGCAGTTGTCGCACGCGGTGATGCAGGCTTTGACAGCTTCAGTCAGGTGATGGCTCATGATGAGACTCCTCAGAGGTATCGCATGAACGGATATTTCCCCCAGGCGTTTCCGTGAGCACGCCTATTCGGTCCCGTTACGTGGCTAACCGATGGATGACGTGACCGATCACGCCTTGGGTCCGTGGGTGGTGAATACCCGCGACGATCCGTCCTGGTTGATCAGCACGACGTCATAGCGCTCGGGCGCGCCGACCTCCATGCCGGGTGAACCCATCGGCATGCCGGGTGCGGCTAACCCGCGCGCGTTCGGGCGTTCGGCGAGCAGCCGGCGGATGTCCTCCACGGGCACATGCCCTTCGATCACGTAGCCTTCAATCACCGCGGTGTGGCACGACATGGCGTCAGGCGGCACGCCGAGGCGCGCCTTTACCGCCGCCATCGGCTGATCCTGGTGCACGGTGACCGTGTAGCCCTGCGCGCGCATGTAGTGGACCCACGCGCCGCAGCAGCCGCAGGACGGATCGCTGTAGACGTCCATCGCATTCGCCGCCATCGCCGCCGGCGCGAACAGCACGGCAAACAGCAGGCTGATGCCCATACGGGGGAGCCATCGTTTCATCGTCATTCTCCTGGTCATTGTTCTGGCATGGGGGCGGTTTGCCACTGGACGGACACGATCTTCCAGCCGCCGCCGTCATTTTTTAGATTGAGCATCTCGCGGCTGTGCAGCGTGACCGGCTTGCCCTTGATCGTGGCCTGCATGGTGCTTTCGCTGCCGACCATCGCGGTATCGCCCATCGGCATCGAGCCCAGTGAGACGGGCGTAATCCGCGCGGCTTTCAGGAAGGCAATGTCCTCGTCCAAGTGGCCGCTCGCGTATTCATCACGCGACTGCGTGTTGCCGCCTTCGCTGATGCGGACGTCCGGTGCCAGCAGGGCGAGCACCGCCGTACTGTCGCCACGCTGCAAAGCCGCCTGAAAGGCCTGCGCCACGGCCTCGGCTGCCGGTACGGCCTTGGCTTTCATGCCATCCATCGACAATGGCGCTTCAGGTGCGGGCGCCGCATCGACCTGTTCATGATCGTGCCCGGCCGTAGTGGCCGCATCGGGGCTGTGCCCGGTTTCCGGTTTGGCAGGCATCCGCATGCCCTGCATGTCGGCAGCACCGTGAGTGTCTTCGTCGGTGGATCCACCATGGCTGTGGCCACCTTCGCCCATGTCCATGTCGTGATCGGCGGGAGCCCTGGCCACCATGTCCTTGTACTGCTGCGGGGTCAGGTCCGGAAGCTTTTGCAGGAAGGCGACCATGCTCCACATCGTGGCATCGTCATGGCTGCCACCCCACGCCGGCATTGCGCTCATCTTGATGCCATGCTTGATCACCCAGAATGCTTCCTTCGGATCGACCCGTACCTGCGACAGGTTAGGCGGCTGCGGATACAGGCCGGGACGAATCTCCGAGTCCTGCATGCCGGGCTTGAGGTGACAGACCGTGCACATCGCTGCGTACTGGCCGGCGCCTTTCAAGATCAACTGCTCGTCGTTGAGGTCCGGTACCGTGATGTCTTTCGAGCGGGCGCGGATGGATTGCTCGCGCAGGGTCTGCATCACCGCCTGCACCGGTTTGGTGTGATGGTCGTCCGCACCGACGTTGTAGATGCCCGAATACACGAACACCGCCGCGCCGGCGATGATGATGGCGAGCAGTGCGACGACCGCGATGCTGTAGTGCTTGACGTGTTGTTTCATGATGTTCCCTTGGTCAGAACCAGATGCGGAAGCCGGCGACCCACTGCCGGTCAAACAGGCCTCGGCCTTGCTCGCGGGCGAAGTCGGCTGTGCCGCCAAAGCGACGCGCCCAAACCACGCCGACATAGGGCGCGAACTGTCGATTGAACTCATAGCGCAGCCGCAGCCCCAGCGAGACATCAGACAAGCCGCTACCCAGCCGCCGAGCTGGATCGTCCTTGCCGTAGGCGTTGGCTTCGAATTCCGGCTGCAGGATCAGCCGTTGCGTGAAGAGCAGTTCGTATTCGGCGCGGAAGCGGGCAGCGGTACGCCCGGAAGGACCGATGTAGGCGGTGGCCTCCAGCTCGAACCAGTACGGCGCCAACCCCTGGATGCCGAACGCGGCCCACTGGCGATTAGGCCCCTCACCCGCTTCGCTGCGTACGCCTAGCTGGGTACTCCAGAACGTGGCGACGGTGTGGTTCCAGAACGCCTCGATATCGCCCTCTTCCAAACTGCCTGCGCTGCGTTCACCTTCGGTGCGCAACCAGAGCTTGTCGTAGTCGTTGCCGTACCAGCCCTGGATGTCCCACTGCTGGCCGTTGCCGTCCTTGCCGTGGAAGGCTTCCAGTTGATCAATCAGCAGCATGGCGTTGGGGGCGTTGTCGTCCATCGCGTCGTGGATACCTCCTGCCGGGCCATAGCCAACGCCAGCGGAGTAATCAGGATTTCGGGCATCCGGCGGTGGGCTGCCGCCTTGCATGGGGCCCATTGTCATGCCCGACATCGAGCCATGATCCATACCCTGTGCGGAGCCATGATCCATGCCCTGCATCAAGCCATGGTCCATGCCTGACATGCCCGGATGCTCCGTCGCTTTCATGGACTGCGGACTCATGTCGGGCATCGACGAATGATCCATTCCTGACATCTCGCCAACGGGTGCCGCCGATGTCGCTGGCTTGGCCGGCGTCGACATACCAGGCATCGCACTGTGATCCATGCTGTGCATGTCGTGGGCCGCGGGTTCCGCCGCGGTGGGAACGTCTTTCTTTCCGGTCTTTTCTTCGGGCACGTTCGTCGCCGGCTTCTGCATGCTGCTCGCGGAAGCAGGCACGACCATGCCGGGCATGGAGCCTGTAACCATGGGTGATGTACTGCTGGAGGCCGGCGCGCTCTGCGCGGCGACTGCTAGTGGTAACGCCAGCAGGAGCGCGACCAACAACACCTGCCAATGTGTGCGGCGGAGCGTGATGCAACGGTTCATCGTCATGACACGACCACCTCGCGGAACATGCCCGCCTCCATGTGGTACAGCAGATGGCAGTGGTAGGCCCACCGCCCCGGGGCGTCCGCGTTGACGCGATAGGTGACCCGCTGCGCCGGCTGCACGTTGATGGTGTGCTTGCGTGCAATGAACTGCCCGCTGGGATCCTCCAGCTCGCTGAACATGCCGTGCAGATGGATGGGGTGATTCATCATCGTGTCGTTGACCAGCACGATGCGCAGGCGCTCGCCGAAGCTGAAATGCACCGGCTTGGCCTCGGAAAACTTCTGCCCATCGAACGACCACATGAAGCGCTCCATGTTGCCGGTCAGGTGCAGCTCGATCTCGCGCTCGGGCTCGCGTGGGTCGATCGGCCCATCGAGCGAACGCAGATCGGCATAGGTCAGCACGCGCCGACCGTTGCCGCGCAGGCCGATGCCCGGATCATCGAGATTGGTGCGCGGCATGTCGACGTGCATGTCGACGCCCGGGCCGTATTCGGTGCGCGCATGGCGAACCTTCGGCATGCCGGCGGGCGTGAGGTTGCTTATGGCGCCCATGTGCATGCCTTGCGTGTCGCCCATGTCCGGCATTTCCATTCCGCGCATGCCTCCCATGTTCACGCCAGACATGGCTCCCATGCCGCCCTGCTTGCCGCCGTGCCCCATATCGCCCATCGGCATCGCGCCCATCATGTCCTGCATGCTCAGCCACACGCGCGGATCCATCGCCGGCACCTCCGCCTCCATGCCCGGACGCGGCGCCAGCGTGCCGCGGGCGTAGCCGCTGCGATCGATCGACTGGGCGAACACGGTGTAGGCGCGATCATCCTGTGGTTCCACGATCACGTCGTAGGTCTCGGCTACCGAGATGCGGAACTCGTCCACCGGTACCGGCACGATGTCCTGGCCGTCGGCGGAGATCACCGTCATCTTCAAGCCCGGAATGCGCACATCGAAGATGCTCGTTGCCGAGCCGTTGATGAAACGCAGGCGGACCTTTTCGCCGGGCTTGAAGACCCCGGTCCAGTTGCCGGCGGGCGCCGCGCCATTCATCAGGTAGGTAAAGGTATAGCCCGAGACGTCGGCGAGGTCGGTCGGGTTCATGCGCATCTCGTTCCACATCTTGCGCATGGCGAGCGCTTGGCTGAGCCCTTTTTCGCGGACATCGCGGAAGAAACCCGGCGCGGTGGGTTGAGCGAAGTTGTAGTAGTCGCTCATCTTCTTGAGTTTGGCGAAGATGTGCTCGGGGTCCTCGTCGGTCCAGTCGTTGAGCATGACCACGTAGTCGCGGTCGCTCGGATAGCGCTCGGGGCCGGCAGGCTCGATGACCAGCGGGCCGAACACGCCGGTTTGCTCCTGGAAGCGCGAGTGAGAGTGGTACCAGTAGGTGCCCGACTGGCGAACCTCGAAACGGTAGACGAAGGTCTCGCCCGGCGCGATGCCGTCGAAACTGATGCCCGGCACGCCATCCATCTGAAACGGCAGCAGGATGCCGTGCCAATGGATTGAAGTCGGCACGCGCAGGTGATTGCTCACCCGCAGATTCACGGTGGTGCCCTCTTTCCAGCGCAGGACCGGGCCGGGCAAGCTGTTGTTGATCGTCGTGGCCATGCGCGGCGCCCCGGTGTAGTTGACCGGGGTTTCGGCGATATCCAAGGCAAATTCGGTACCGCGGAGCACGGTCGGCTGCCCTGTAGAAGCTGGTTGCGCCCAGACCTTGCCGGGGCGCAACAGCCCGAGGCCGGTCACGGCACCGCCAAGGGCAACACCTTGCACAAAACGACGCCGCGTCAAATCGATCGGGGGCGGGGGGAACAAGTTCATGGAAACTCTCCAGGTGGCGATATCGCGCGTGCCGATACCGATCACTGCCAATTGCCGGATGGTCGACGCGCGACCATCGCGAGCAAAGCTCATGGAAAACGAGGGAGAGTCAGACCGCCGGTGGTCGCAACGGAGGGGCGGTATTCACCGAAGGCGCATTGCCGGGCAGCGGCGTGGCATAGCTGGCAATCATCGCGGCCGGGGCCGGGACGACAGCCGTTGAGGGCGGGATCGTCGTACTGCACATCGCCGCACAAGTACACGCGTGACCTGCCATGCCACCGCAGCAACCGGGCTGATCGTCGCAACAGGAGCGGGATCCCTGGTCAGCGAGTTGGTGATGACAGTGTTCACTGACCGCCGCAACCGTTGTTTGCATGGGATGGGAATGAGGAGCTCCCGTCATGCCCATCGGTGCAGCGGCCAATGAGTTGATGACCAACATCAACCACGCCAGCACGCCCATCGCCCGAAGGCGACGTGAGCGAGCGAGCGGACGTAACGAGAAGGTCATGGAGCGAGCTTACCCGTGTGACTTGACGTCCTCAACTCTGGAGGTGGGTTCAGATGACTCACGGTTTGCTGAAGTCCATATGCAAGGTGATCTCTGAGCTTGCCCGGCTTCCGCAGACACCTAAGAGAGCGCTTCAGCTTCGGTCTGCACGGGCGTTCGATAGCCGTTGAACGAGTGCAGACGTTGGCGATTGTAAAAGACCTCGATATAGTCAAAGACCTTGTCCATGACTTGCACATGCGTTTGGTGGCGGCGCACCGCCTGCAGTTTCCGCCGGCCAACGCCAATTCAGTGGCTAATTGCCGGGCGTAGGGTCGAGCTCAATCCTGCAGGAGAAGGCACGTGGTCAACACGAAGTTGTTGCAGTCCATGCTCGAATTCGCCCTCGATTTGAGGCGTATGCACAGCTGTGCACCGGACGCACGTATCGGGAAGCATTCCAGGCACTTGCTTCCAGAATTGGACGTCGACGCCTGCTCGCGCAGCAAGTGAGCGAAGCATTCGAAAAGGTGTCATCGCAAGATGAGGCGTTTTTATTCGCTTCATCGAGGATGTCCTGGACTTTGCACGGACCTTCGTCGTCATGCAGGCTGCGATGGAACGAGTCCAGCAAGCCGCATCGGAAAAGGCAGGGGTCCCACCTTGACGACACACCCTTTTGGGAATCAAAAAAAAAGACTAGGTGCGGAGGTGAGCGTCACCCACCTCCGCGTACCAGTTCGTTGCCTCAAACAGAATTCAGCCGCGCAACTCTGTCCTCCAAGTGACCCTGGAGGCTGGAGTCCGCTTTGGTAGTTCCCTCAGTCTTCCCACCGTGGGCGTTGCCCGGGAAGAACTCCTCGACCACGGCCGGCACGTCCTCTGCCAGATCTTCGAATGCACCGTTGGCGAAGCCCTTGCGCGCGGCTTCGTCCAGCGCACCCTGGTCAAAGCCGCAGACTCGCCGCTGTTCGTCCAACTCCCGTGCCTGTGCGATGGCTTGCTCCAACGTGAGCCCAGAGCGCACCACTAGATCGACGTAGTAGATCGGCGTCCCGTAGCTCATCGTGGTGGATTTGCCACGCAGCTTCAGTTCCAGTGGCAGGCAGGCCAACAAGCCGCCCGACACGGCGCTGAAATACTCGAGCCGCGCCGCCAGCGTGCGGATGGTGTTGAAGGACGTGGTGCGCAGCACGAAGCTACCCAGCGCATCGTCATCGCCGACGACCACGTTTAGCCTTGCGTACGCCTTGCATGCCCCTTGCGAGAACGCACAGGCATCTGGCCCCGGGCAGGGCAACGTAGCTACACCTTCCTTGCCCGCGCGCCGGCAGGTCTCACCGTTGCCCACGCAGACCGGCCGGCCCGTGGTGCGGTCAAACAGTGAATAGTCCGCCCGCAGGTTGAGGCCCGGGTCGTTGAACAGCAACCGCATCGAGATTGCGCGCAACTTCTGACCCTCGGCTTCCTTGCGCAGCTTCTCGTCCAATGGGTGCAATATCCAACCGTCGCGCCCTTGCACCTGGCTGGTCAGGGTGAACTGATCGTCCTTCTCCGGCAGGCGCTTGCCGTTGCGCTCCATTACCCGGCCAATGGATATCCGCCCGATCACCGGCGGGGTAATTGCCAAACCTTTCAACATGTCGTTGACCTCTGTCAGTTGTTGGAAGACCGCGACAACACAAACCGGCGAGAGCCGGGGCGAGTCACGGAGTACATGGCGGCAACATCCGGGCACTCGGCCACCAGTCGCTTCGTATCCAGCGCGGCGCTGTCCTTGGCTCGCTTGAATGTCACCTCGCCGTGAGCGAAGACCGCCTTACTGGCGTCGCCCATCGCTTGCTGGATCACCTGCTTGAACGATTCGGCTTCATGCTCCATCGCTTCCAGCTCACCCTTGAGCGTTGTCAGTGCATCGAAGGCACGACTAAGGTCTTCGTCGCCGGAGAAGTCCAGGCTGGTGTCGTTGCCTCGATACAGTTTCCGCAAGGCCTTCGCCGCCGATTCACTGCCATCGGCCGGCGGCTCGATGTCCTTCTCCACGTACCCCCAGAACCGGGTTTCCAGCACGACCAGACGGGCGATCACTTCGTCGTCTCGTTCGATGCGGTGGATTTCCAGTTGCTGACCGCACAGCAGCACTGCCACGTCGGCAGCGACTTTGCCGGTGACGGCCAGTTGGTGCTGCACCTGCAGTTGGACGTATTCAGGCACACCGTCCTTCCAAAGTCGCGAACCGAACTCGCCGGCGGTCTTGCACTCCAACACTTGCACGTCGGGCACGCCGACGATTTCCCTGTCGATGTTCGCCAGCATGAAGGGGAACGTCGGATGCTGGAGCACGGCATTGAGCTTGCGCACCTTGTGACCGGTGCAATCCTGGTAGGCGGTCGCCACCATCGGTTCCAGAAGGGTGCCCCAATAGCGTGGATCGTCCTGACCGGGGCGAACTTCTTCCGGCGGCGTGCGGCCGGTCTTTTCCATCCACAGTTCGAGCTGGCTCTTGTACGGGCACAGGCCCACGGCGGCAGCGGCATCCGAGCTGCCGATGCCATTACGACGCACATCGAGCCACTGCCCATAGGGCAGCTTCTTGGTATCGACCAGCCTCACGGCGGCGTTTTGTTTGTTCATCGGTTTCCTCCAGGCATAAAAAATCCCGACCGATGCATGGGCATCAGCCGAGCGGCAGGTAGTTCGTTTTTTCGAGGTGTCGTTACCAACTGGCGCGGTAGTAAATGTCCCAGCCTTGCTCCTGCAATTGCTTGGCGTGATGCAGGACTTTCAACGTGTAATCCACTTCGCCGTCCTCCAGCGTTTCATCGACGTCGGCGGTGAAATGATCGCTGGCACTGACCGAGGCGTCGCTTGCCTGTTCGAGCTTTCCTTCCAGCTCGATCAAGGTGTCTACCGAAACGAAAGCCGGACGGCAGTCGTCGACGCCCTCCTGCACGTTGCTCACAAACCACCGGTGCAAGGCATCGAACTTGCGCCAGTAGCCCACCCGCACCGTCACCCCGCTGACTTCCAGCAGGGAGGCATCCTGGCCCGGCTTCTCCTTTGGCGGCATATAGCCGATGGCCGTACCAATGGCGCGGCGCGTCGGTTCCGTCCGTGGATCGCAGGGGGCAACGTGCCGCTTGGCTTCCAGATACATATCCAGTCCCATCGTCGATCTCCGTCAGGCCAGCAGTTTCATCGCTTCGTCCCAGGCACGCTGCTTGATCTGCGCCCCTTGGCCGAACCACGCTGCATCACGGCGGTGATCGTCACTGCGCGCCCGACGGTGGTGATCGACGAACTCGGTCACGCTGTTGACCACACCCCATGCCGTCCCTCGACTGGACGCCATCAACGCACCGCGGCCTCCGCCTTCGTACAGTGAACGGACGGTGGCAAGCGCTTGCTCGTTGACCACCACGGCCTTGCCGTCCGGCGCGGCGTAGGTGAGTACCCGACGCAACAGCCCTTCGACCGTATCGGGGTCGACGGGCCGCTCCACCAACGCCTTCATGCGGGCAACGAAGCCATCCCACGACGAAACGGTGATGCCCAACTGGCGCTTGACCACATCGGGATCGAACTGGCTTCGATGCGGCACTTTGATGGCGCCGTTGGCGTTCCCCAGCGCAATGGACAAGGTGTTGTTGCAAACCACCCGCACCGACGTGAACTGTGCCGTAGTTGCCAACGTGCCGTCGCAAGCGGTGGCCAGCAGCAAGTAGCCATCGACGCGGTCACGGCCCTTGAGCGTGGTGCTCTGACCGGTCTTCGCCAACGCCCAGAACTTGCGGCCCTCGCGCAACACGCCGGCCGTCTCCAGCTCAAAGCCATTGCAGGCCGTCAGGTCGCGATAGAACTCCAGAATCTCGCCTGGCTGCACCACATGAAAACGCTTGGAGACCACGGCCAGCGGCGCCTTGGTGTCCGAGCGGTACAGCACCTTCTGCTCCGGAAAGGCGTTGATAACGCCCATGTGGTTGTTGCCGGAGATGTAACGGACTTCGGAGGCTTCGATCTGCCAGTCCATGCCCGCCTGCTGCTTCCATGTGTCGATGGATTGCTGCGGGGCCAATCTGTTGCCAAGACCGTGCCACGGCTTTTCGCCGGCGTAGGCCATCGTTTCAACCAGATGCATTGTCGTTTCCTCGTAAGTTGGCGGCATAAACGCACAAGGCCCGGACATGCCGGGCCTTGTGCGATGTGCGTGTGTTGGGTCGGATCAAGGAGCTTTGAGGCCACCGCAGTTGGTGCATTTGATGATGCCAACCAGAACTGCCGTGGCAACGACCAGAATGCAATAGACCGTGTCAATTTTGCCGCTCATGTCGTCGGATACCCTTTGCGAACGCTGCGATGCGGAGCGTCCAGACGCGAAGCCGGAGAACATAGACTTCACATGGGTAATATGGATGTGAAATTCCGTCGAATCGGTGGCATTCAGTTTGCTGATTGTCGCGGTTCCGGACTATGGAAGCCGTTGAAATACATTGAAAGTCGTTGAAACGAAAGTGGGGTGTTCTTTGAGTGCCCCGCTTTCGTTTTGTGCCTGATTCGGGGTCGGCGGTTGTCGGAAAACTAACTCGACGTCTAGAAACTAACTCAACGGAGGGGGTCCGGAGGGGCGAGGGTGCGGAGCCCTTCCGCACTTCTTCAATCGTGGAAAGCTAGTCGTGGCGCGGCCTAACGGGTCGTCAGACTTTGGCTGCCCATGGAAGTGCGGATTTCGTACATCGTCAAACCACAAATTCGGCCTCAGTATCGCTGCGTCACCACCGCAGAGCCGCGATATGTACGATGTAAGTGATCCTTGTTCCACGCAGGTACTGTCGGGAGTCATTGCCCAAGCTGTCCGAGAAGCGATTGGCGATTCCCTCAAGAAATGGGATGTACAGCCCAGGCTGGTGTTGCGCATCGACGAAGTCGCCGCCCAGATCGGCTTGAGTCCGTCCACCATTCGGAATCTCTTGGACTCGGAGGGGCAGTGGTTCGACCCGGAGTTCCCCAAGCCTATCCGTCTCGGAAATGGAGCTGGAGTGCGATCCGCGATCGGCTGGCGGCGTGCCGACATCCTTGGGTGGGTTGACTCGCGCCCCACCCATGAAATATCGCACCAAGTCAGCAAGAAGATCTCGGAACCTAATATCCCGTCAATCCGGAGGAAGTCCATATCGAATAACTAACCTTGGGGCAAATAACGTATTGCGAATTCAGGAACTATATCTAATAGCCATATATCACCGTTGTTAGTTTAAGACAATAACTCCATCAAGCAAGTCCATTGATTTGTGATGGAAGTAGCTGTGGGTCTACTGTCTACATTACACCAGTGATTGGACTTTAAATCAGGTCAATGCACAAATGGACAAACATATGGGGAAAAACATCGTGAACTGTGACACCGTTAGTGACGAGCATATTGAGCGCGCCATTGAAAAAGGGGAGAGGCAGCACGCGCATATCGCCAAAGGCATGTGGCACACGACAGATGGAAAAGCTGTCGTCACGGAAGACCTCGATTGGCAGATGTATCTGAGGGTTTTTGAGCGAGCGGCTAAACGATTGACCACCGGAGGCGGCGCTATGGTCGTGCCTTTCAAATCCGTACGCGGTATGGCGCATAAACTGTCAGCCCTGGGAAATGACGTGCGCTTACTGTGTGTAAACGCATTGCCATTGGTCGAGCGTGCCGAACAGGGCTTCCATATGAAGGGTCACTCCTTCCGCAAAGCAGATGGAACGATAGCCGGTCTGGCTGAAGGTGAGCCCTACACATTCATCCACGCCATACCCAACCCCCACATCACGGTGATGATCCGTGCCTGCATGCAGATCGCCGAGAAGCTGAGCGACTTCCATCCCGGCGAATGGGCAGACGTCAACGAGCCGAAGATTCGAAATGCGTTTGTCCAGGCGGCTAGGTTTGTAAAGCGCGTCTGCAATTCCAGGCGGTTCAGGACTGTGGTTCTCAATCACGAGAGGAGCGAGCGTAAGAACTTGAAGTCCTGCTGGGCTTATGCCGGCAGTCTGTTCGAGAAGTACTCAAAGCTCCTGGTACTCAGGATTGACCTTTACATCCATCCCGACAGTCACGCTTGGTCAGAGTCAGATCGTGCAGAGTGGTGCGTCAGCCAGTATCTACGTGCCTTACGGGAGAATCGCCTCATTGAACCTGACGTCAAGGGGTGGATCGTGAAGCGCGAAGGCGGTTTCCGCCGCGGCATTCATTTCCATCTCATGGTTTTCCTCGACGGCCACAAGCACCAGGAGGGCCACGTTTACAGCCAGCAGCTTGGCGAAGCCTGGACGAGCCGCTTCAGTGAAGGGAAGGGTACGTTCTTCAACTGCTGGGTACTGCGCAAGAAATACGAACACAACGCACTCGGCGTGGTGCGCATCAGTGATCGGGTCATGCTGACCGGCCTCCTGATCGCGCTGGCTTATATGACGAAGGAGGACTGCGCCCTGGAAACCGGGCGCTCGCGTAACCTCCGGCGTGGCATCATTGAGTCCAGCGATGGCCCGAAGCCGGGTGCCCCGCGAAAGACCGAGAATGATCTTTCGGTGCTCAAGAGCGTATTTTCTGATTCGCCTTTTGCTTGAGGCGAATGTCGCGAATGTCGATCGGGTAGATCGCTATAGACCAGACGGCCTTGTGTTCACCCTCGCCAGTAAACCCCCAGTCGTCTAGCCATTTACCTAAGTTGCGGGTCATCCGCATCTGGTCGTCTGGACTAACGTCCTCCCAGGGTCTCTCCTGACCGCTGACAATCTGTTGCCAGCATCGTGCTGCGTGGACAGTCAACATCAATCGTTTGCTCATCCAGTGAAGCTGGCCGAAAGCGCGAGCTTCGTTATCACTCAATACGCTGAGATCGAACTCAGCAGGAGACGGCACTCCCTGACGCTCGTTATGCTTCGTGTTGATGAGTTTCCTGACCAACTTCAGCACCCCATTGTTAAACAACCAGTCATTAACGCCGCAGGCCCTAGCTTCGTTCCGCACCCATTCTTGGACAGCAGGCTGCTGCTCCTGTACGCCTTTTTCCGGATCGTTGAAACGCGCAGCTGCGCGGCACAAGACGTACACCCCAGGCGAGGTCCCCCTTAGCCCCATTGGGTCTTCCTTCGCCCGCAATACGGTGTCCAAGGCATTCTGTTCAACGAAAACATCACGCAGCTCGATGGCTAGCGCATGCGCTGGGTCATGACCTATCCATGGCCCCCGCTTTGGCTGCCCGTCATTGGGCCGAAGGCAACATAGAGACTGCCATGGAATCAGTCGTGTGAGATGTTTCGAACCCGTCCCTGAGTCCGGCGAAAACTGGACGGCGAAAGGAAACCAGCAGACTTCCCTCCGCTCCATCTCTAGCAGCAAGCGGGCGTCCTTCGGCGCCATTGCTAGATAGATCGCATCTGGCACTATCATCGGATTCTGGATGGCTGGGATACCGGACTTCCTAGCCTTCCGCACCTGGCTAAGGTCGTAGGGCGACAGGGATCGGCTCCAGGAATTAGCGGCATCACTAAACGTTGCCGGCAGCAGCCGGATGCCATCCATGTACACCACCTTGCCCGCGGGTACACGGACGTAGAGTACAACCTCGCCATCGTGCACTAACGCAGGCAAGGTGCCGCGCATCTCGGCAGGAGATACTTCGTCTAACAGCGGCACCAGCTTCGACAGCCGCCTCGCATCGATCTCAGTCATGCGCCTCTGGCTTCCCGTTAGGCATTACGAAATCGGCCCATGCTTGCATGAGTGGTCGGCGTTGCTCCAGCAGATCCGTCCGGTGGTAGGCTGCCTCCACTTTGTTCTGCACGGTGTGGGCCAGTGCCCGTTCAGCCAAATCGCGCGCATACCCCTTCTCGCTGCACCAGTCGCGAAAGCTGGATCGGAAGCCGTGGGCGGTAGCCACACGTCCCGGTACGTCGCTAACGGCCTTCATGCGTCGCAGAAAGGCTGTCAGAACCATGTCCGACAACGGGACGCCTTTGCGTACGGACGGGAACACAAACGTGTGGTGCAGCCCCTGTTGGTGCTTGAGGAGCGCTATGGCTTGCTGAGAAAGCGGCACGCGGTGGCTTAGCTTGGCCTTCATTCGCTCCGCAGGCACCGTCCAGAGCTTGTTCTTCAAATCCACCTCATCCCACGTCATGTAGCGTACCTCGCCCGAACGGGCTGCCGTCAGGATCACAAACCCTAAGAGCTGGCGCGTGACTTCAACGCTTGGCGGCAGGTGGTCGGTCACGAACGCGGGCATCAACGCCCAGGGCATCGCAGGCTGGTGCTGTGTGCGAACCGTCTTGCCCGGTTGGAGTGGCAAGAGGTGATTCACTACGTCGACCGGGTTGGACTGACAGAAGCCGTGTGCCCACCCCCATGCCATGACCGCGTGTAGCCGTTGCTTGACCCTCCCAGCCGTCTCGGCTTTTTCCAGCCAGATGGGCCGCAGCACATCCGCGATGTGACGCGGCTGGATTTGATCAAGCGGCATAGCCCCGATCAACGGAAAGGCGTACTCGGTAAGGGTGTTGATCCATTGCTGAGCGTGCTTGGCGTTCTTCCAACCCGGTGTCAGCTCTTTGTGAAGGATTTTCGCCGCCTCGCGCAAAATGGGCATGTGTGGCTTGACTGCCTCGTTGGCTTTGGCCTCCAGTGGGTCTTGTCCGTTGGCAAGCTTTTCACGCATGAAGCGCCCCTGCTTGGCGGCTTCGGCAATGCCGATGTCTGGGTAACTGCCCAGTCCTGCGTTGCGGCGCTTACCGGTGACGGGACTGACGTAGCGGAGAACCCACTTGCCTTGCCCCTTGTGGCTGGGGGAAGGGTGAAGTGCCAGACCAGTGACTCCGCCATGGGCGAGGGGCGTGCTTCCAGCTTTGACGTTGCGAGCCTTGGTGTCCGTAAGGAGTGTCATAGACGGAGGTTCCGGGTTGGTAGCTGGTATGCCAAGCAGTATGCCATCCTGAATTGGTTGTGGCTGAGTTTGGTTGTGGCTTGTTGGGCTATGACTCGACAATAATGGCTTTACTTGGCCATTTATCTTGTATTCTGTTGGTATCCCTTGATCCTTGTTGCGTACTTTGCAGGCGGTCTCTCTCTCCGCCAGATACGCAAAGCGCCCCGCGAGGGGCGTTTTGCGTATCTGGCGGAGAGAGGTGGTGGACGAACCAACCGTTCGACAATTTTGTCTGGAACAAAATTGGACAGCCGCAGGCTGGTCCTGGAGCGCGCAGCGCGGAAGGGTGAATCCCATGGATGGGATTCACAATCCCCTGACCCCATGCCGCGATGTTGCCGATCGAAGCATCGCCCCGCGAGGGGCGTTTTGCGTATCTGGCGGAGAGAGGTGGTGGACGAACCAATCGGTTACTCGGCACCTCCTGTGCCTCGCCCTTCGGGCCATCGGCTGCGCCGATGTTCGACTACGGCATCCTGCCTTCGTCGTCGACAATTTTGTCTGGAACAAAATTGGACAGCCGCAGGCTGGCCTTGGAGCGCGCAGCGCGGAAGGGTGAATCCCATGGATGGGATTCACAATCCCCTGACTCCATGCCGCGGCGTTGCCGATCGAAGCATCGCTCCTCGCGGGGCGCTTTGCGTATCTGGCGGAGCGAGGTGGTGGACGACCAACCGGTTATTCGGCACATCCTGTGCCTTCGCCTTCGGATCCGCGGCCACGACCTGCCGATCCCTGAGCGTAGCCACGGGCGAAGTCGAAGGGCCATCCATCCCGAGGCTCGACTCCGCGCCCTTGGCGCACGCTCCGCCCCAACGACGTTGGGCCTCAGCCGACCGCCAGCCCCCGCAACTCGACGTCATCACCATCCACCCGTAACACCGACCCCTGCTCGTACCAATCCCCCAGCACGATCCGCTCGGCCGTCTTCCCTTCCAGCTCGAACGCATGTACTGCAGGCCGGTGCGTATGCCCATGGATCAGCCGCGTCACGCCGGCCTTGCGCATGGCGTCAGCCACGGCGTCGGCGTTGACGTCCATGATGCTTTCCATGGTGCTGCCGGTGTGGGCCTTGCTGTTCTCGCGCGCCTTGGCGGCGAACGCGCGGCGGGCGGGCAATGGCATCGCCAGTATCTGCGCCTGCCACTCGGGGTTGCGTACCTGCTGGCGCACGGCCTGATAGGCGACGTCGTCGGTGCACAACACGTCGCCGTGCATCAGCAGGGTGGGATGGCCCTGGATGTCATGCACGGTGCCGTCGTCGAGCAGGGTCATGCCGGCGCGGTCGGCGAAGGCCTTGCCGAGCAGGAAGTCGCGGTTGCCGACGATGAAATACACCGGCACGCCGGCGTCGCGCACGGCGCGGATGGCAGCGGCGATGCGTTGCGGCAGTTCGGCGTCGTCGTCGTCGCCGATCCAGGCTTCGACCAGGTCACCGAGGATGTACAGCGCGTCGGCCTGGCGCACCTCGTCGCTGGCAAGATAGCGCTCGAACAATTCGGTGATCTGTGGTCGGGCGGGATCCAGGTGCAGGTCGGCGATGAACAGTGTGGGCATCGCGCGATCAACCCTTGGCCGCAGGTTTGGCGGCGGCTTTCCTGCCTTTCTTGCCATCGCCCTTGGCGGGGCCGGAGGCAGCCTCGGCCGGTGCAGCCGTGCTGTCGGCCGCGGCGGGCGCTTCCTCGCCGATGACGTGGGCGTTCTTGATCAGCACCAGCGGATCGGGCACGTCGCCGGCGAACGGGCCGAGTGCGCGGGTGGGCAGGGCGGCGATCTTGTCGATCACGTCCATGCCCTTGATCACCTTGCCGAATACGGCATAGCCCCAGGTGAGGCCGCTTTGGTTGCCGACGAAATCGAGGCGGCGGTTGTCGACCAGGTTGAAGAAAAATTGTGCCGTGCCGGAGTTCGGATCGGCGCCGCGGGCGACCGCAATGGTGCCGCGCAGGTTGGACAGGCTGTTATCCGCCTCGCTGGCCACGGCCGGCCGGGTGCGCTTGGGCTGCAGGTCGCGCGTGTACAGGCCGCCTTGCACCAGGTAGCCGGTGATCGCGCGATGCAGCAGCGTGCCGTCGTAGAAACCGTCGCGCACGTACTGCAGGAAATTGGCGACGCTCTTGGGCGCCTTGTCCGGGTAAAGCTCCAGCGTGATGTCGCCTTGCGAGGTTTGCAGCATGACCTGCGGCGCGGGTGCGGGTGCGGCTACGCTCGCTGCCGGCGCCGGTTTGGCGGTTTGGGCGGCCAGGGTCATCGGCAGGATCAGGAGCAGGGTGGCGAGCAGGGATTTCAACATGGGCGTCACGATAGTCTGGGCGTGAGGGCATGATACGCGGCCACGCCGGAATCCGGCCTGATTGGCCGTGGGGTCAGTTGCCGATGATGTCCAGTTTCATACCGAGCTCCGCCATCGGCGACGGTTCCTGCTGCAAGTCGGCGGCGCTGAGTGGATGTTGCTCGAACCAGTTTTGCGGCAGGTTCAGGCGCAGGCAACGACTGCTGGCGACAAGTTGCATCTGTGGCAGCGACTCGGCGCGACGTGCGCGTCGGAACAAAACGGCCAGTCGCAGCAGCGCGGTGACATGCCGGGCCAGTTGGCGATAGCGCTGCGGCAGGGCCGTGATGACCGATTTGTCCGGTTTGCGCCGGTGGTTTTCGACCACTGCCGCAAGCAGTTGCTGTTCCTGTCGGGAGAAGCCCGCAAGGTCGGCATGGCGCAGGATGTAGGCGCCGTGATGGTGGTGCTGGCTGTGCGCGATGGCCAGGCCGATCTCGTGAACGCGTGCCGCCCACGACAGCCACTCGCGTGCGTCGGCGTCCAGCTTCCACGCACGGGCGACCTGGTCGAACAGCATCAGCGCAGTGGATTCGACGCGACGGGCCTGGGCACGGTCGACGCCG
>SMEK01000358.1_pt1 | contig 18145 bp, 16 predicted proteins | sample 2456371 | NCBI WGS metagenome assembly SMEK01 (sample SAMN10132590, study PRJNA489261) | soil metagenome | isolation source: day1 antibiotic-loamy sand soil ammended with composted manure from dairy... | place: USA | collected 2015-04-01
ATGCCACGTGGCATCTATATCGAAAGGTGGTCGAGCCGGATCACGGCGAAGTACGGCGCCCCATGTAGTCGGGCTGCCGCAGGCGCGGGGGAGGAGATACGCAATTCGAGATGAGGCGCCCGGCGCTCTGCCGGGCGCCTGTCGGAAGTATCTCTCATCGTTCGATACCCGCCCAAATACTCATACGCGCGAAAGCTGGTGACAGTTCCGCTCGGTTCGGCTAAGTCGGCGGCGCCGGCGTCCTGCCGGTTCATCATTGGACATGGCATGGAACACAGAATGGCGGCATCGTCCGATACGATCGATTCGTTGGACAGGCTTCTACCGCGTTATGACGCCTTGCTCTGCGACGTATGGGGCGTCATCCACAATGGGGAGACACACTTTCCTGCTGCAGCCGATGCGCTGAAACGAGCGCGCGAGGCGGGGGTGGCGGTGGTTCTGATCACCAATTCTCCGCGCCGAGGGGCGGATGTCATCGATCAGATGCGCGCAATAGGCGTGCCGGACGGCACTTTCGACAGGCTCGTGAGTTCCGGGGACGTGACGCGCGACCTGATAGCGGAAGGTCCACGCCGTGTATTTCATATCGGCCCGGATCGCGACCTGAACCTGTATGACGGGCTCGATGTCGAACTGGTCGAGGAATTCGAAGCGAACGCAGTTGTCTGCACCGGCCCCTACGATGACGAGGTGGAGACGCCGGAGGACTATCGCGACCTGCTGACAAGGCTGCGTGCCCGGAACCTTCCCTTCATCTGCGCCAATCCCGACATAGTGGTGGAAAGGGGAGACCGGCTGATCTGGTGCGCAGGGGCCATCGCCCGTGACTATGCTCAGCTCGGGGGTCGTACACTGATAGCCGGCAAGCCGCACGCGCCGATATATGAAGCTGCGCTGAAGGCGGCAGCGGAAGCTCTCGGGCGTGACCTTGACCGCAGCGCGGTTCTGGCCATCGGCGACGGTATGATGACAGACGTGAAGGGAGCCGCCGACAACGGCTTCGACGTTCTTTACGTTTCCGGCGGCATCCATGCCAGCGAGTACGGCGACCCGCTGAAGCCGGACGGTGCGCTGCTTGGTGCCTTCCTCGACAAGCACGGCTATCGCCCCGTGGCGACCATGCCGAGGCTGCGCTAGGAAAGCATCCATGCCGTTCCAGCGCATTCCGGCCACGTCTCCCGTTCCTGCCCAATTGCGCGGCGGCGTGGTAGCCATCGGAAATTTTGACGGAGTTCACCGTGGTCACCAGGCGGTTCTGGGACGCGCTCTCGAAGAGGCGCGCCGTCTCGGTGTTCCGTCACTGGTCCTGACTTTCGACCCTCATCCGCGCAAGGTTTTTCATCCTGATCGGCCGCTCTTCGTGCTGACGCCACCCGCCATGAAGGCCCGCCTCGTGGAGGCACTCGGCTTTGATGCGGTCGTGGAACGGCCCTTTACCAGAGATTTCGCCTCGCAGTCGGCCGAAACGTTTGTCACCCATGTGCTGGTGAATTGCCTGGGCATTACTCATGCGGTCACTGGATTCGACTTCCATTTCGGCAAGGACCGGCAGGGCGGCCCGGCCTATCTGATGGCGGCGGGGGAACGGCATGGCTTCGGCGTGTCGTTGGTTGACGCATTCAGGGACGAAGGGGCGAAAGTCGTTTCGTCAAGTCGCATAAGAACCCTGCTGGAAGAGGGCGATGTTGCCCAGGCAGCTGGGCTTCTCGGCTATCGCTTCACGGTCGAGGCCGAAATCATCGGTGGCCAGAAACTCGGTCGAACGCTTGGCTTTCCTACCGCCAACATGGCCTTGCCGGCGGACGCGACGCTGCGCCACGGCATCTATGCGGTGCGCTTCCGCCGGGCCGACGGCACGATCCATGACGGCGTTGCGTCCTTTGGGCGGCGACCGACGGTGGACGACAGCGGCGTGCCGCTGCTGGAAACCTTTGTGTTCGACTTCTCCGACGACCTTTATGGCGAGGTCTGTTCGGTGTCGTTCTTCGGCTGGTTGCGTGGCGAGGAGAAGTTCGATGGGCTCGACGCGCTTGTGGCGCAGATGAAGCGCGACGAAGCCGAAGCGAGGGCGCTGCTATCGGGCGTGCGCCCCCTCTCGCAACTCGATGCCAGGATTGCCTTCTAGGCTTGTGCCTGCCCGGTCTTTCTCAGCGCCAGGCCGAGGGCGATGAGGGCCCAGCCCTGGAAGGTCAGATCAATGGCAAGAAACAGGCCGAGCACCCAGACGCTGTTGACCGGCCACTGAAAGGCGATGAGCAGCCCGGCGATGGCCGTGACCACGCCTGCCGTCACGAGCCAGCCTGAACCCGATCTCGACCATGTCTTGATGCCGATCCATATCCTCAGCAGGCCGGTTGCCAGCAAGGCTGCGGCCAGCAGGAGAGTCAGCACCGCGGAGGCCAGCAGCGGATTGTAAAACGCGAAGAAACCGGCGATGGCGTAGATCAGGCCGGCGAGAAACCAGTAGAAGAATCGGCCCCAGGTCTTTACGCCAAATGCGTGCACGATCTCGATCACGCCGGCGAGGAGCATCAGCCAGCCTATGAAGTATACCGACGCTATCGTGGCAACGAAGAGATTGCCCAAGGCGATAACGCCGAGGATCAGCAGAAGTACGCCAAGGGCCACGAACCATCCCCACTTTTCGCTGGCTGATCCGATGGCGGTTTTCATGGGTTCATCTGAAAGGGTCATTTCGTAATCTCCGTATTGGACGTTGGACCCAATTGTGAAGGCTAACTCTGGGGATGAGCGGCGTCCAGCGACGTCAGCAAAGAAGAAGAAGAAATGAAGCCGCGCATTTTATTCAAATTTTACCGACTCCCCCGATAGCTGAGTTGCCGAGGGATAGCGTCAAGGTGCAGAGATGAAACGTTTCCGGATGATGGTGGCTGCTTCGGCGCTGCTTGTGTGCGATGTTTCCTGGGCTCAGGCGGGTGACGGGCCTTTGGGCTGGATATCCGGAGACTGGTATCTGACGGTGGGTGCGACGGGGCTCGTCGCTCCTGATTTTGAAGGCGGAAAGAAATACATGTTCAGCGCCCAGCCGATCATTTCGCTGGGCAAGGCGGGCAAGGAAGCTCGTTTCGTTTCTCGCAACGACAACATCTCGCTCAGCCTTTATGACAACGGCAATATTCGCACCGGCCTGACCGGCAAGATCCTGTTTGGGCGCGACGGAGATGACGCCGATGCCCTGAGGCATCTCGATCCGGTCCGCTCGGGTGGCGAGATTGGCGGTTTCGCCGAGATTTATCCGTCCGACTGGCTGCGGCTGCGAGGTGAAGTGAGGCACGGCATCCGGTCGCACCACGGCATCGTGGCAGATCTGGCAGCCGATGCGTTCTATGACCTCGCGCCCGGCGTGAGGATTTCCGGAGGACCTCGGGCATCCTTTGCCTCCTCGGATTATTTCGAGGCGTTCTATGGCGTCAACGCCACCGAGTCCGCAGCTTCCGGCCTGAGTGAATATCATCCCGACGGTGGAGTGAAATCCATCGGCCTTGGCGGCGCTGTCACCTGGAAGACGACAGACCGGGTGACGACAAGCCTGTTCGGCGAATATGCGCGCCTGAAAGGACCGGCAGCGAAATCCAGTCTGGTGCGGGAGCGCGGGTCGCCTGATCAGTTCACCATCGGCGTTTCTGCCAGCTATCGCTTTGATTTTACGATACCGTGAGCGAGACGCTTTATTCCTGCCGCTCTTTCCTCTAGAAGCGCGCCATGACAGGTTTCCCGCGCGCCATTGCGATACGAATTACCGGCCCGGTGCTCCGGATGGCCTGACGGCCGTGGGAGCTGCCGGGATTTTTCGTGCGGGAGCCCTCGCGCTTTTTCCGAAACATGATAGGTGAACGCCGGGCGCTTGCGCCGGCAACGCATATGGCAGACCGATGACCGATACCGCCGAGACGATCGACTATTCCACGACGCTCTATCTGCCGCGGACGGATTTCCCGATGCGCGCGGGTCTACCGGAAAAGGAGCCACTGCTGGTCAAGCGCTGGCAGGAGATGGACCTTTACAAGCGCTTGAGGGAAACGTCCGCAGGCCGGCCGCGCTACGTGTTGCATGACGGTCCGCCCTACGCCAACGGCAACATCCATATCGGCCACGCGCTGAACAAGATCCTGAAGGACGTTATCACCCGCTCCTTCCAGATGCGCGGCTATGATTCCAACTACGTTCCGGGCTGGGACTGCCACGGCCTCCCGATCGAATGGAAGATCGAGGAAGAGAACTACCGCTCCAGGGGCAAGACGAAGCCGGATCTTTCGGACCCTGCGGCGATGGTCGAGTTCCGCCGGGAATGCCGCGCCTATGCGGAGCACTGGATCAAGGTGCAGGGCGAAGAGTTCCAGCGGCTGGGGGTCGTTGGCGATTTCAAGAACCCGTACCTCACCATGAGCTACCATGCCGAGGCGCGCATCGCCGGGGAGCTTCTCAAATTTGCCATGTCCGGCCAGCTCTACCGCGGCTCCAAGCCGGTGATGTGGTCCGTTGTGGAGCGCACCGCACTTGCCGAGGCCGAGGTCGAGTACCAGGACTATGAAAGCGACACGATCTGGGTGAAGTTTCCAGTTACCGGAGCTGGTGGTATCGGCCGCGGGTCGGGCGATGAGGCGGCCGCAGATCTTCTGGAAGCTTCGGTCGTCATCTGGACGACGACACCCTGGACCATTCCCGGCAATCGGGCGATCTCGTATTCGCAGCGCATCGACTACGGCCTCTACGAAGTCACGGCGGCGGAAAACGATTACGGCCCGCAGCCGGGCGAGAAGCTGATTTTTGCTGATGCGTTGGCAGAGGGGTCATTCGTCAAGGCCAAGCTGGAGTACAAACGTCTGCGCGGCGTCAAGCCGGAAGAGCTTGCCACGCTTGTCTGCTCCCATCCGCTGAAGGGGTTCGGCGGCGGCTACGGATTTCCGGTGCCACTCCTGCCCGGCGAGCACGTCACCGACGACGCCGGTACGGGCTTTGTGCACACCGCCCCGGGCCACGGCCGCGAAGACTTTGACGCGTGGATGGACGCCGCACGCGATCTGCAGGCGAGGGGAATCGACACTGCGATTCCCTTCACGGTGGACGACGCCGGCTACTTCACCAAGGACGCGCCGGGCTTCGGACCGGATCGCGAGGGCGGGCCGGCGCGCGTAATCGACGACAACGGCAAGAAGGGCGATGCCAACAAGGCCGTCATCGAGGCCCTTATCGCGCACAACGCGCTGTTCGCGCGCGGGCGGCTGAAGCACCAGTATCCGCATTCCTGGCGTTCCAAGAAGCCGATCATCTTCCGCAACACGCCGCAATGGTTCGTCCACATGGACAAGGAACTGGGCGACGGGACAACGCTGCGCTCGCGCGCGCTGAAGGCCATTGACGAGACGCGCTTCGTCCCGGCACAGGGCCAGACGCGGTTGCGGGCCATGATCGAGGAGCGGCCTGACTGGGTGCTTTCACGCCAGCGCGCCTGGGGCGTGCCAATCTGTGTCTTCGTGGACGAGGATGGAAACGTCCTCAAGGACGAAGCGGTCAATGCACGCATCATCAAGGCTTTCGAGAAGGAGGGCGCAGACGCTTGGTTCGCCGAAGGGGCCAAAGAGCGCTTCCTGGGCAATGACCACGACCCGGCGAAGTGGACCATGGTCAAGGACATTCTCGACGTCTGGTTCGACTCGGGCTCCACGCACACTTTCACCCTGGAGGACCGTCCGGACCTGAAATGGCCTGCCGACGTGTATCTGGAAGGGTCGGACCAGCACCGCGGCTGGTTCCATTCCTCCCTGCTGGAAAGTTGCGGCACGCGAGGGCGCGCACCCTACGATGCCGTCATCACGCATGGCTTCACCATGGACGAAGAAGGTCGCAAGATGTCCAAGTCCCTCGGCAACACCGTGGTGCCGCAGGACGTCATTCGGCAGTCCGGCGCCGACATTCTTCGTCTGTGGGTCGTGACCACCGACTACTGGGAGGATCAGCGGCTCGGCAAGACCATCTTGCAGACGAATATCGACGCCTACCGCAAGCTCAGGAACACGATTCGCTGGATGCTTGGCACGCTGGCGCATGATGAAGGCGACGAAGTGCCGTTCAGCCAGATGCCGGAACTGGAACGGCTTATGCTGCACCGCCTGTATGAACTCGATCAGGTGGTGCGTTCGGGCTATGACGCGTTCGAGTTCAAGCGCATCACCCGCGCATTGCTCGACTTCATGGTGGTTGAGCTATCGGCCTTCTATTTCGACATCCGCAAGGATGCGCTCTACTGCGAAGGCCCCTCTAGCGTGAAACGCAAGGCGGCCCTGCAGGTCGTGCGCCACCTGTTTGATTGCCTCGTGAAGTGGTGGGCGCCGATGCTGCCTTTCACCATGGAGGAAGCCTGGCTCGACCGCCACCCGGACGCGCAGTCTGTCCACCTGGAGCAGATACCTGACGTTCCGGCTGAGTGGCGAGACGAGAAGTTGGCAGAGAAATGGCGTAAAGTCAGAAGGATGCGTCGAGTTGTTACCGGTGCACTTGAAATTGCACGCGCAGAGAAGCTGATCGGTTCGTCGCTGGAAGCCGTTCCTGTTGTCTATCTGAACGACAGGCAGTTGGAGCAGGAAATTGCAGGCGTGGACATGGCCGAGATCGCCATCACCAGCGACATCGTGCTGTCGTACGATCCTGCTCCCAAGGATGCTTTCCGACTCGAAGACGTCAAGGGCATCGCAGTAGTGATCAGCAAGGCCGAGGACCGGGGCTTGCGCAAATGCGCCCGTTCCTGGCGCTACACGGCGGATGTGGGATCGGATGCCGAATTTCCGGACGTTTCGGCGCGCGATGCTGCGGTGCTGCGCGAGCTGAAGGCTCTGGGCCGGCTTTGAGCGCCCGCGCTCGGCCGCGCCTGTCGCCAATGATTGGTGCGCGCGTTGCCCTTGGCGTGCGCTTAGGATAGATAGGCCAGACTTTCTGGCGTAGACAAACTATCGCCGGATTTTCGTTCAATGAGCGGGACCGGTGAACGCCGGGGCAGCCGGCCGCGATTCAGAGGTTTGAGAGTGGGATTTTTCGGCACTGACGAAAGGCACCGCACGCGTGTGCTGATATTGGCCCCTCTCGCGGTCTCCGGCCTGGTGCTTTCCGGCTGCATGAGCTCGCCGACCTATGGCACGGACAAGACGGCTACCGAACAGCTCGTCGGCGACCTGAGCAACGCCATTTCGCTGGCGCCGCCGAAACGCGATCCGATTGACTACAAGCCGCGGCCACCGCTGGTGAAACCGGCGCAGAAGGAAGTTCTGCCTCCGCCGCAAGAGGGTATCGTTCAGACGGCCAGCGGACAGTGGCCTGAATCTCCGGAGGAGCGCCGTGCTCGCATTCGCGCCTACGCGACCGAGCATCGAGATGATCCCGGTTTCGAGCCGCAGGTGGTCAATGATGTTGGCGGCGTGCCGGTCGTGCCCCGCAGCGCCAGCGACAAGAAGAACTCCAACCCGTTCGAATACCGCAAACAGGAGGCCAGCCAGCGCGAAGAAGTCAAGCGTCGCCTGGCGCAGGCCAGGCAGGGCGATCCAACCACGCGCAGATATCTGAGCGAGCCGCCGCTGACCTATAGGACGCCTGCCGAAACAGCGCCGACCGATGACATTGGCGAGGATGAGGCAGTGAAGGAGCGCCGCCTCAAGAAGCAGGCGCAAGGCAAGAAGACCCTGTTCGACTGGCTACCCTCCTGGTAAGCCCGGAGTCCGTCAGCGCCGATCCTTGAAGAAGGATTTCAGCATCCTGGCCGTTTCCAGCTCACGCAGTCCGGAATAGACCTCCGGCGCGTGGTGGCAGATTGGCGAGGAAAAGAAGCGCGTTCCGTTGACCACCGCGCCGCCCTTATCGTCCTCGGCGCCAAAATACAGTCGGCGCAGCCGGGCAAATGAGATTGCACCGGCGCACATCGCGCAGGGCTCCAGCGTCACATATAGATCGTAACCGGTCAGCCTTTCGGTGCCGAGTTGGCGGCATGCGTCTCGAATAGCCAGGATTTCGGCGTGTGCCGTGGGATCGGAAAGTTCGCGCGTCCGGTTGCCGGCAGCCGACAGGATGGAACCGTTGCCGGCAATTACCGCGCCGATCGGCACCTCGCCACGGGCAGCGGCATATTGAGCCTGCTCAATGGCAGCAGCCATGAAATCCGGTCGGTTCAAGCAATACGTCCTCTGATTGCGCCTCGCCACGTCGGCGCGATCCTGATATCTAGCCGCGCAAAAGGGCAAAGGCCACATGAACGACGAAAACGACAAGAAGCCGGCACGCAAGCGCGGCGCCAAAGCCACTCGCTCGAATGACGATTCCGTAGGGCGCAAGGCAACGAAACCGTTTGCCGCCAAGGGCGCTTACGGCAAGCCGCGCCCGGGTGAAACCGGAGGCGCATCCCGCGGCAAACCATTCGGCAAGCGCAGGAACGGCGATGATGGCAAGGCGCCCCGGGATGCTGAAGACAGGCCCTACCGGAAAAGAGGGACTGAACGCGAATCGCCCCCCCACAACGACCGGAAAGAAGGGGAGGACGCGCGGTCCAGCCCATCGGGCACCACCGGACGTCGGTTCCCGCACAGATCTGGTGATGTGGAGGGTGGCCGCGACCGCAAGCGATTTGCTGATGGCGTCCGATCCGCGCCCGGTAAACGAGGCGATGACCGGTTTCAGGACAAGTCGAAGGGCGGTGGCAGGAAGGAGCGCTCGCGACCCGAGGATGATGCCTCCGAGGCGGGCGAGCGCATAGCCAAACGGCTGGCGCGAGCCGGTATCGCCTCGCGCCGGGACGCCGAGCGGTTGATCGCAGACGGGCGCATCAAGGTCAACGGAACGGTGCTGACAACGCCGGCGTTCAACGTAACACCTACCGATGTCATTCACCTTGACGGGACCGAGATCCCGCCCGTGGAGCGTACCCGGCTATTTCTGTTCCACAAGCCGGCAGGCCTGGTCACGACCACGCGTGACCCGGAAGGACGCCGGACGGTGTTCGACATTCTGCCGGCGGAACTGCCCCGCGTGCTGACGGTCGGTCGACTGGACATCAACACCGAGGGACTGCTGCTGCTCACCAATGACGGCGGCCTGGCGCGGGTGCTTGAATTGCCTGCGACGGGTTGGCTGCGCCGTTACCGTGCTCGTGTCCACGGCAAGGTAGATGAGAAGGCGCTGGCGGACCTTGCCAACGGCATCGCCGTCGACGGGGTATTCTACGGCGCAATAGAGGCGAGCCTCGAACGCATTCAAGGCACCAATGCCTGGTTGACCATCGGTCTGCGCGAGGGGAAGAACCGCGAAGTGAGGAACGTGCTCGGCGCGCTCAATCTTGAGGTGACGCGGCTGATCCGCGTGTCCTACGGACCGTTCCAGCTTGGCGAGCTACCCGAAGGCCATGTACTTGAGATCAAAGGGCGCACCCTGCGCGAGCAGCTTGGGGAACGACTGATCGAGGAATCAGGCGCCAACTTCGAGGCCGATATCCTTAAACCTTTTTCAAACCGGCCGGTAAGTCGCCAGGAGGACAAGTCATCGAAGCCTCATGCAAAATTCCGGCGTGATGGCGATCGTCGTCCGATTGGCGAGGGCGGGCTTATCAAGGCACGCAAACGCCGTGAAGACAGCCGCGACGAGGCGCTCGGCAAGCTTTCGACGAGGCCGCAGACGGATTCCGCCGGCCGCAAGGCCGGATTCAGCGATAAGCGGGGCGGCAGGCCTGCTCGAGAAGCGGTCAAGGTGGACCCGCCGAGCCAGCGTCGATCCAACGTCTGGATGGCACCGGGGGCGAAGCCTAAAGGAGACGCGAAAGCGGAAACGTCAGGAAGGCCTGCTCGGGGAGCGAAACGGTCAGGAAAGGGCCGCTCCGCAGGCCCGCGAAAGAAGCATTGATGCGCATTGTTGCCGGAGCATTTCGAGGCCGTACTCTGGCCACGCCGCGTGGGCAGTCCATCAGGCCGACGACCGACCGCACGCGGGAGGCGGTGTTCAATGTGCTTGCTCACCGGTTTCCAAGGCTGGAAGGAGCTCGCGTGCTCGACCTCTTCGCCGGAACGGGCGCTCTGGGGCTGGAGGCCCTGTCGCGGGGAGCATCCTATGCGCTATTCATCGAGGAGTCGGCTGAGGGCAGGGGCTTGATCCGAAGCAATGTGGAGGCCTTCGGCCTGACGGGCCGCACCAAGATATTCCGGCGCGACGCCACCGCGTTGGGAGACGCCGGCACGATGGCGCCTTTCAACCTGGTATTCGCCGATCCCCCTTATGGGAAGGGTCTGGGCGAGAGAGCGCTCCGGTCCGCGCGCGCTGGCGGGTGGCTTGCGCCAGAGGCGCTTTGCGTTATCGAAGAGGCCGCTGCGGCTTCGTTCGATCCGGGATCGGGGTTCGTGCTGCTGGATGAGCGGAGCTATGGAGACACGACCATCCGCTTTCTTCAGGTGACATGAATTCTGACCTTCCAGCGGTCCTGTAGAGCGATGACGAACAGTTCATTTCCGGCATCGTCCCGGCGCTCCTATCGTCCGACTATGGATTTCCTTAGATGCTGACGACCCATCCAGCCCGCAGCTTGCGCTGCCTTCTTGCCGTTATCCTGCTCTGCCTGGCCTTCTTCGCGACGGCGGCATGGGCGCGTGACGAGTCAAAGGCGACAAATTTTACGCTCGGCAATGGCATGGAGGTCGTTGTCATACCGGATCACCGAGCGCCAATCGTCACTCATATGGTCTGGTACAAGGTCGGTAGCGCGGACGAACCGCCCGGCAAGTCAGGCATAGCCCATTTCTTCGAGCATCTGATGTTCAAGGCCACCAGCAACCATGAGGCCGGCGAGTTCGACGCGGCCATTTCGGCGATCGGTGGGAATAACAACGCCTTCACCTCCTACGACTATACCTGTTTCTACGAGATCGTGCCTCCTGAGGCGTTGGAGGAGATGATGCGGTTCGAAGCAGACCGCATGCGCAATCTCGTTCTGGACGACCGCACCATCGCCACCGAACGGGAGGTCGTGCTGGAGGAGCGCCGGTCGCGCGTCGATAACGACCCAGGGGCCGTGTTGGCGGAGGAGGTCAACGCAACCTTGTGGCAGAACCAGCCCTATCGCATCCCGGTGATCGGGTGGATGCATGAGATTCGCCAATTAAATCGGGCCGATGCGCGCGCCTTCTATGACCGTTACTATCGGCCGAACAATGCCATTCTGGTGGTGGCGGGCGATGTTCAGCCCGAAGCTGTGAGAGCCTTGGCGGAAAAGACTTACGGCCAGCTTGAACGGGGACCGGATCTTCCTCCAAGGGTTCGGCCGGTAGAACCGGAACAGAACACCAGGCGGACCGTGACGCTCACGGACGCGCGCGTGGGAGTTCCCGGCTTTTCCACCCATTGGGTCGTGCCGTCCTATCGGACAGCCAAGCCCGGTGAGGCCGAGGCACTCGATCTTCTCTCGGAAATTCTCGGCGGGGGAACGCGCAGCCGCCTCTATCGGGAACTGGTGGTGAAACAGGGCATCGCGGCCAGCGCGGGGGCCGGTTACCAGGGCAACATGCTGGATGACACGGAATTCTCGGTATATGGCGCGCCACGCGGAACCGCGACGCTGGGCGAGGTGGAAAAGGCTGTCGGGGCGGAGGTGGCGCGGATCGCGCGGGAAGGCGTCTCCAGTGAGGAACTGGAACGGGCGAAGGACCGGTTCGTTCGCGCGACGATCTTTGCACGCGACCGCCAGCAAGCCATGGCCAATATCTACGGGTCCACGCTCGCGATTGGCGGAACGATTGCCGACGTGGAGCAGTGGCCGGAACGAATCCGCGGTGTAACAACCGAGCAGGTAAAGGCGGTTGCCGAGCGCTACCTGAGGCCTGCCCGTTCCACGACCGGCTATCTGTTGCCAAAGCCAGCGGCGGAGAACTGACATGGCTGAACACAGTTCCCTGCCGCCGCATCTTCCAGCCAGCCGGGCAATGGCGCTCGTCCTTGCCATCTTCCTTCTTTTCTGTTGCGCAACTGGAGCACGGGCCGCCGTCGCAATTCAGCAAGTTACATCGGAGAAGGGCATCACTGCCTGGCTTGTCGAGGATTACACCGTCCCAATCATAGCCGTTCGCTTCGCCTTCAACGGGGGCTCGAGCCAGGATCCGCCGGGCAAGGAGGGGCTGGTCAACCTGATGACAGGCCTGTTCGACGAAGGTGCCGGTAATCTCGACAGCGATGCCTTCCAGATCAGGCTAGACGATGCGGGCGCCGAGATGGCGTTCTCCGAGGGGCGCGACGTCATCTACGGTTCGATGCGAATGCTGGCCGAACGCCGCGACGAAGCCTTCGAACTGCTGCACCTTGCTGTAGAGAAGCCGCGTTTCGACGCGGGGCCTGTTGAGCGCATCCGTTCGCAAATTCTGTCCGGCATCGTGGCCAATGAAAACGACCCCGACACGATTGCCAATCGAAAATGGATCGAGGCCCTTTACGGCGCGCATCCCTATGCGCGCCGGGCGGAGGGTACGCGGGAAAGCCTCGCGGCGATAACGCCTCAAGACCTGCACGCCGCGCACCGGGCAATGTTTGCGCGGGACGGCTTGCACGTCGCCGTTGTCGGCGCGATCGACCCCGAAACCTTGAAGCGCAAGCTTGACGAGGTGTTTGGCGGCTTGCCGGAGACCCAGCATCTGGTACCGGTTCCCGACATCGTTCCAAAGCTCGCACAGACGGTGCAGGTCAATTACGATCGGCCGCAGACCTCGTTGCGGCTCGCCTATCCCGGCCTGCCTAAGACAGCCCCGGACCTCTACGCGGCAGCGGTGATGAACCAGATACTGGGAGGGGGCACCTTTACCTCACGGCTTTTCCGGGAGGTGCGCGACAAGCGCGGTTTGGCTTACAGCGTCGATTCAACCCTTGTAAGCCACAAGCACGCCTCTGCCTTGTTGATCTCTACGGCGACAAGTTCCGAGCGGGCTTCCGAGGCGCTGGAAGTCGTGCGCGAAGTCGTTCGCCACATGGCCGACGATGGGCCGAGCGCAGACGAATTGGCCGCCGCAAAAAAATACCTGATTGGCGCCTACGCGATTAGCAACCTTAATTCGTCGAGCGCGATCGCCTCAACGCTGGTGCAACTGCAACTTGATGGACGCGGCATCGACTACATGCAACGCCGGGCTTCCTATATAGATGCCGTGAGCTTGGACGAGGTGCGGGCCGTGGCAAAAAAACTGTTGTCTGCAGATCCTGCCGTACTGGTGGTTGGGCCCGCACTGGCTGGCGGAGTCAAGGAATGAGTCCGCGTTTCGGAATCGCCTTCGGTGGAGGAGGAGCGCGTGGCCTGGCGCATATTCATGTCATCGAGGCGCTTGATGAGCTTGGCATCAGGCCTGTGGCCATCGCGGGCTCGTCGATCGGGGCCATCATGGGCGCCGGCATGGCAGCGGGAATGAGTGGACGGGAGATACGCGAATATGCCCATTCCGTCCTGAGCGACCGAACCCAGGTCGCAAGCCGCATGTGGCGTGCCCGGCCGGGAACGTTGACCGAGGCTCTGGAAGGAGGACTGCGCGTTACGCAGTTCAATGTGGAACGCATTCTCAAGGCATTTTTGCCCGATGCCGTTCCGGCCACATTCGAGGAACTGGAAATTCCGCTCAAGGTGACGGCAACCGATTTTTTTGGCCACAAGCTTGCGGTGTTCAATGAAGGCGACCTGCATTCGGCCCTGGCGGCGTCGGCGGCCATTCCGGCTGTATTCCGTCCAGTGGTCCGGGACGGCACAATGCTGATCGACGGCGGAATCTACAATCCCGTCCCGTTCGACCTCATCAAGCGGGATGCCGATATCGTCGTTGCCATCGACGTGGTCGGGGTACCTACCGAGGTGGGGCGCAGGCGTCCGAGTTCGGTCGACCTCATGTTCGGTGCGACGCAACTGATGATGCAGTCGATCATCGACAACAAGCTGAGACAATGCCGGCCTGACATCCTCATCCGGCCGCCTGTCTCACGGTTTCGCGCCCTCGATTTCCTCAAGATCGACGCCGTCATGGCCGAGACGGCAGCGGTCAAGGACGAGGTGAAGCACGCAATTGAGGCCGTCCTTCGGACGCGCCACGAACCGCAGCCGACTTGAGAGGCGATATGCGCCTGCACCATTGCGCTGGTGCGATCCGGACAATAGATGGTGCGCCACAAGGCGGCCTGTTCCGCCGGTTTCAACAGGATTTGTGACAATGAACGACAGGCTGGAGGCCGCGAAACTGACCGATCGCGTTGCGGCGCTGGTTGAGGCCGCAATGCGCGCCGGCGCTGACGCGGCCGACGCGGTTGTGGTGCGCGGTCGCTCGACACGCGTTACGGTTCGACTCGGCAAGGTGGAGGAGACGGGCGCCGCCGAGTCGGAAGATGTTGCGCTTCGGGTCTTTGTCGGCAAGAGAGTTGCGAGCGTGTCGGCCTCGGCCGCTTCCGAGCCTGCAATCCTTGCCGAACGTGCGGTGGCGATGGCGAAAGTTTCGCCCGAAGACCCGTTTCAGGGCCTCGCCGACGAGGATTTTCTTGTCAAGGCCCAGCGCGATCTGGATCTTTATGATCCGACGGACGTGCCTGCCGAGCGCCTCAGGGAAGACGCTCTTGCTGCCGAGGAAGCAGCGCTCGCCGTCAAGGGAGTGACGAATTCGGCCGGCAGCAGCGCCAGCGCCGGCATTGGTGGCCTGGTACTTGCCACTTCGCACGGTTTCCTGGGCCAATATCTCGGCACGCGCTTTTCGCGGTCTGTTTCGGTGCTTGCCGGGGAAGGAACCGCGATGGAGCGAGACTATGAATTTTCCTCGCGCCTGCATTTTTCCGACCTGGATACGCCGGAATGGATCGGCCGGAGCGCGGGCGAGCGTGCCGTGAGACGACTGGGGGCCCGCAAGGCGAAGACCGGCCCAGTGACAGTGATCTTCGACCCACGCGTGGCGCGCAGCATTGCCGGGCATCTCGCCGGTGCCATCAATGGCGCTTCAGTTGCGCGCAAGACCAGCTTTCTGCGGGACATGATGGACAGGCAGGTCGCTTCGGCCGCCATTACGGTGACAGACGACCCGCTTCGTGTGCGAGGGCCGGCATCGCGCCCGTTCGATGGTGAAGGTGTCGAGGGCGAAAGGCTGGTGATGGTGGACAAGGGCGTGCTGCGCCACTGGTTTCTTTCGACGTCCGCCGGCCGTGAGCTCGGTCTGCCGACCAACGGCCGGGGCGTTCGCAGCGGTTCGCAAGTGTCGCCGTCTTCAACCAACCTTGCCATAGAGCCCGGCGAAGCCAGTCCTGAGGACATGATAAGATCGGTGAAATCCGGCTTTTACGTCACGGAGGTCTTTGGCCAGGGCGTAAACATGGTGACCGGCGAATATAGTCGCGGCGCCTCCGGCTTCTGGATCGAGAATGGCGAGCTTGCCTATCCGGTGTCGGAGGTAACGATCGCTTCAAACCTGAAGGCTATGTTCCTCTCGATGCAGCCGGCCAGCGATATCGACCGCAATTTCAGCATGGCAGCTCCGACGCTGCTTATCGAAGGCATGACCCTTGCCGGAAGCTGACGACACAACGCTTGCATTCGCGACTGAGGATCTTGCCTTGCTGCGCGACGCCGCTCGCGAGGCGGGCACCATCGCCATGCGCTATTTCGGCAAGAGCCCGGAAGTGTGGATGAAGGGCGGCACTTCGCCGGTGAGCGAGGCAGACTATGCCGTAGACACGTTTCTTCGCGAAAGCTTGCTTGCAGCAAGGCCGGATCATGGCTGGCTGTCGGAAGAAACGGCGGACGATCCTGCGCGACTCGCGGCGCGGCGCACCTTCGTGGTCGACCCGATCGACGGAACGCGTGCCTTTCTGGAAGGTCGCCGCACATGGTGTGTGAGCGTGGCGCTGGTCGAAGCCGGAAAGCCGATCGTGGGAGTGCTCGATTGCCCCGCCAAGGACGAAGTGTATTGGGCGCTACCCGGCCAGGGAGCCTTCTGCAATGGCCGACGCCTCGAAGTGCGCAAGAACGAGGAGGTGCTGGAAGTCGCCGGGCCAAAGGCTTTGCTCGATCGCATTCCTGCCGCATGGCAAGACCGTATCAGGCGGGTGTCCTACATTCCCTCCCTTGCCTATCGGCTGGCGATGATAGCCAACGGCTCCCTTGACGCCAGCTTCGTCAAGGCAAACGCGCATGACTGGGATATTGCCGCCGCGCTGCTCGTGTTGCAGGAAGCCGGTGGGCAACTGGTTGACAGGCAGGGCAGGGAGCCGGTCCTTGCCAGGGCTGAAACTCGCCACGAGGAACTGGCGGCAGGAAGCGGCCCGGTATTCGGCATGATGTCGGATGTCCTGGGCCAGCTCAACGCATAGTCGCCACGGTTTTAAATTTCCATGCTTTGGTTTAGACCAAGGCGCAAATCACGGACGCTGGGATAATCATGACCGGGAAAAAGGGAAAAAAGCAGCTTTTGCATCTGGTCTTCGGAGGCGAACTAACCAGACTCGACGGAACGGAGTTCCGCGACCTGCAGGCGCTCGACATTGTCGGCATTTATCCTGACTACGAGTCCGCACATGCGGCCTGGAAAGCCAAGGCGCAGGCGAGCGTGGACAATGCGCATATGCGCTATTTCGTCGTGCATCTGCATAGGCTGCTCCAACCGGAAAGCTCGAGCGGCGCCTGAACATGGAGCAAGGAGTGGCGAGGTCGACGAACGAACCGGCCGCACGCAAGACACGCGCCGGTCGGGCGGCGAAACGATTCTGGAAGCGCATACGCCGACCTCTGGCAGAGTCGCATATCGCCAAAAGCGTACTCGCCAGCCTGCTTGCCGCGGCCATGCGGTTCATCCGTTTGACCAACCCGGTCGTTGCCGGTTCTGCCAACTTCGAGCGCGGCGGCTATGCGGCCATGGAACCGGGCATCATCGCTCTCTGGCACGGTCAGCACCTTCTCATGCCGGCCTTTTATCCCAGCCCACGGCCGCTGGTTGCCATGGTGTCGCGCAGCGCCGATGCGGAGATCAATGCGCTTCTGATCGAGAAGTTCGGCATCGAGGCGGTGCGAGGATCAGGAGGGCGAGATAATGCGCGGCATCTGGACAAGGGTGGTGCCAAGGCACTGATCGCGTTGAAAAAGGCCCTGACCGGGGGCAAGAACGTCTGCATGATCGCAGATATTCCGCATGGCACACCACGCGAATCGGGAATGGGCATCATTCTGCTGGCAAAGCTTTCTGGCCGCCCCATCTTTCCGGCGGCACTGGCCACCAGCCGCCGAAAGGTGCTCGAACGAAGCTGGGACAAAACCACGATCAACCTGCCTTTCGGCCACTCTGCCTTGGCGGTGGGCGAACCGGTTCTCGTATCGGCCGACGCGGACGAAACGGAGATGGAGCGCAAGCGGCAGGAACTTACGGTTCAGTTGAACATGGCCACGGCAGAGGCCTACCGCCTGGTGGATGCCGGAAAATGAGCGAGCGGTGGGCGCGCACCATGCTTTCGGCCTATCGAATCGCAGGTGCTGCCGCCTATCCGCTCGCGTGGCCCTATATTGCCTGGCGCGCTTCCAAGGGCAAGGAAGACCGCAAGCGCACCCGTGAACGCTACGGTATTGCCGGGTATGAAAGACCATCGGGTCCGCTCATCTGGGTGCACGCCGCAAGCGTCGGGGAGACCATCGCGGTGGTCGCGCTTGTCAAAAGGATACTCGACGAGGGCGTCAACATCGTGCTCACCACTGGCACGGTGACATCGGCCAAGGTGGCCGAGGAACGGTTTGGCGACCGCGTCATCCACCAATATGTGCCCCTTGACCTGAAGCCCGCGGTCAGCCGGTTCCTCGACCATTGGCAGCCCGATCTCGCGGTGATCGCGGAGTCGGAAATATGGCCCATGACGATTTTGGAACTGGGCGCGCGTGCGGTGCCCCAGATCCTGGTCAACGGTCGGCTTTCCGATCGTTCCTTTGCTTCCTGGAAGAAACGGCCCAGCCTGGCCGAGGCATTGTTCGAGAATCTCGCTCACGTCGTGGCGCAATCCGAAGCGGATGGAGAAAAGTTCCGTGCGCTGGGCGCGCGCCCGGTCACGGTATCCGGCAATCTGAAGGTCGACACGCCGCCGCCGCCTGCCGACGAGACCGCGCTCGCGGCGCTGCGCCGCC
>SMEK01000360.1_pt1 | contig 18090 bp, 15 predicted proteins | sample 2456371 | NCBI WGS metagenome assembly SMEK01 (sample SAMN10132590, study PRJNA489261) | soil metagenome | isolation source: day1 antibiotic-loamy sand soil ammended with composted manure from dairy... | place: USA | collected 2015-04-01
TAACGAAATTAGGATTAGCATGTATTGGTGTTCCTGCAACGATTGATAATGATATTGCTGGTACAGAATTTACAATTGGTTTTGATACGGCACTCAATACTGTTGTCAGTGCAATTGATAAAATTCGTGATACTGCAACAAGTCATGAAAATACCTTTATTATAGAAGTGATGGGTAGAGATGCAGGTGACATTGCTTTATGGTCGGGACTTGCAGCCGGTGCAGAATCTGTTATTATACCAGAGGAGCCGTATGATTTAGATGATATTATTACGCGTATGAAGCGTGGAGAAGCGCGAAATAAAAAACATAGCATCATTATCGTTGCAGAAGGAGTTATGCCAGCCTCAAAACTTGCAAACATGCTAAAAGAAAAAGCTGGAATCGAAACGAGGATTACCGTGTTAGGGCATATTCAACGGGGAGGATCGCCGTCAGCATTTGACCGGGTATTGGCTAGTCGTCTAGGTGCTCGAGCAGTCGAATTATTGTTGGAAGGGAAAACTAGTCGTGCAGTTGGTATAAAAAATCATCAAGTTTACGATTATGATTTACGGGAGATTTTTACAGCAAAACATAAAGCAGATACTAGTCTATATACTTTATCAAAAGAACTTTCAATTTAATCTAGAAAATGGAGAGAATGTATATGAGAAAAACAAAAATTGTATGTACTATAGGACCCGCAAGCGAATCTCCAGAAGTTCTTGAAGAACTTATTAAAGCCGGAATGAATGTTGCGAGACTTAACTTTTCGCATGGTACACATGAAGAACATGCTATGCGTATCGCAACAATCCGAGATGTAGCTAATCGATTAAATAAAATTGTCGGAATTTTGCTTGATACAAAAGGTCCAGAAATTCGAACACATTCAATGAAAAACGGGGAAGTTCACTTAAAAACAGGACAAGTCATCGATATTTCAATGACAGAAGTTCTTGGAGACGAAACATGTTTTTCCGTTACGTATGACAAATTAATTTATGATGTAAATCAAAACGATACAATATTGTTGGATGACGGATTAATTGCATTGCGCGTATTAGCGAAAGATTACGATAAAGGATTAATTCATACGATTGTTGAAAATGCCGGAGTGCTGAAAGATAAAAAAGGTGTGAACGTCCCTGGAGTTTCAATAAAACTACCTGGCATTACAGAGAAAGATGCGAAAGATATATTATTTGGAATTGAACAAGGAGTCGATTTTATCGCTGCTTCCTTCGTGCGAACAGCAAAAGATGTGCTGGAAATACGCGAATTGCTTGAACAAAATGGTGGCGGACACATTCAAATCATTCCTAAAATTGAAAACCGAGAAGGCGTAGATAACATTGATGAAATTATTGAAGTTTCTGATGGATTAATGGTTGCTCGCGGAGATTTAGGAGTGGAAATTCCTGCTGAAGAAGTGCCGCTCGTTCAAAAAGCATTAATTAAAAAGTGCAATCAAGTAGGAAAACCTGTCATCACGGCTACACAAATGTTAGACTCTATGCAGCGAAATCCGCGTCCGACTCGTGCGGAAGCAAGCGACGTGGCAAATGCAATCATTGATGGAACAGATGCCATTATGCTTTCAGGAGAAACAGCTGCTGGTCAGTATCCAGTTGAATCTGTGAAAACGATGAACAGAATTGCAGTATTTACAGAAAACTCGCTGGATTATCGTTCGATAGTACAAACAAGAAGTCGTGAAAAAGAGACAACCATGACCGAAGCCATTTCCCAAGCAGTTTCATACACTTCAATTAACTTAGGTGTTAAAGCGGTGCTTGCACCAACTGCGAGCGGAGTTACAGCAAAATTGATTGCTAAATACCGTCCAGGTGTGCCGATTATCGCCATTACAGATTCTCCTTCAACTGCTCAAAAATTGACGCTTGTGTGGGGCGTTAATCCGATTGTCACACATAAAGTAACGACAACGGATGAAATTTTAGAATTAGCTGTGGATGAAGCGTTGAAATATGGTTATGTAAATCACGGTGATATTGTTGTGATTACTGCGGGAGTGCCGGTTGGAGAATCAGGAACAACGAACTTAATGAAAGTCCATGTGATAGGTGATTTATTAGCTCGTGGACAAGGAATTGGTAAACAATCTGTCGTTGGAAAAGCGATCGTTGTGAAAAATGCTGAAGAAGCACAAGCTTATGATACGGAAGGTTGTATCCTTGTAACGGTTGGAACCGATCGGGAAATGATGTCGGTAATTGAAAAATGTGCGGGCATTATTACTGAAGAAGGTGGCTTAACAAGCCATGCCGCTGTCGTTGGTCTAAGCTTAGGCATCCCTGTCATTGTTGGTGTGAAAGAAGCAACATCAATCATTCGACATGGACAAGAGATTACAATGGATGCTGAAACTGGTGTTATCTATAAAGGTCACGCAAGCGTATTGTAAGCATTAGCATAATTGGGCTGTCTAAAAAGTAGAAAACTTTTTAACAGCCCAATTTATTGTTACGATATTATTGTAATTGAAACTTTTAGCCTAGCAATTTCGTATATATGGTAGTCAAAAAATTACTCTAATGGAGGGTATTATTTGAAAAAGTTATTTTCCATATGTATTGCGTTTGTTCTTATAGAGATTGCAATTTTCATTGTCGTCGGTAATTGGTTAGGCATCTTAAGTACATTGTTATTAATTGTATTAGCAAGTTTATTTGGAGCGATGTTAACAAAAAAGCAAGGATTGGAATCCGTACAAAATATTCAGAATAGCATTCGACGGGGAGAACCCCCAGGACAAGCGGTGATCGATGCATTTCTCGTATTTTTAGGAGGAGTATTATTTTTATTACCAGGATTTCTCACGGATATAATTGCTTTTACTTTGGTTCTTCCATGGACAAGACGTCTCTATAAACCGATGATCTTAGAATGGATTCGTAAAAAAATGAAAAACAGTGAGATGATTATTATCCAGCGATAGATTTTTGTTTGACTTTCACAGCTATCAATAATATAAATGGACTCAGCAATATACCATAAACCCCAAACAACAATATAGAGGCAGCGCTGATTAAAAATGTGTGGACTGTTCGCAATTGGAAAGTGGATGCCCATAATAATGATTCAGTTAGCTGCCTTGTTATTTGTATAAATACATAAAGCAAAACCAATGCTAAACTTACGAACTTATCTCCAATTGCAAAAAAGTATATGGCGATAGGAATGAGAAATAACCCAATTCCGAAAAATGGCAATACATCTGCAAAAGAGATTAGAAAGGCTTTGTTTATTGGATTTTCAAATTTTAGTAATGCCAGTCCAATACTAAGAAGGAAAAAGGTAATAATGAACAACTGAAATTCTACATATAAGAAATAGCTAAATAAGTTCATCGCCTTGGAGAAATATTGTTTCCATTCTTTACGATATGGTTTAGGCACATAGATAAAAAACCAGTATCGATTTCTTCTTGATTCAAACAAGGCAAAGAAGAAAGCCACTAGAAAAATAAAGAGCTCAAAAATGTATTGAAAAAAGTCTTGCAAATAACTAGCCAAACTCATAATAGCAGTATCGATATACGATAAAGACTCATTAAATATGTTTTCTAATACCACTAAATATTCGGAATCAAATAATTGAAGATTATCTACTTGTATTTTTATTTCTGGATAAATGGCAATAATACTTTGAATGGTGATATAAAAGAAGGAATAAATTGATAGGAAGATTAATAAAGATATAATGATGGCACTTATGATATATGGTAGTTTCAGTCGCTGATGGCAAAAGTGAATAATTGGATATAACATATATGCAAAAAATATTGCTAATGAAATGGGTAATACGAGCCAAAGGAAAATAAAATATAAAATCAGCACGAGCAACTGAATTACATTTTTATTCGAATAGGTTGAAAATTTATTCAATTGCAAATTTATCACCCCTAGTCCAAGTAATTATAATCTCGTTAACGTGGAATTATTCTCGTTTAAGTGGTGATTTTATTAAAAATACGATTTTTTCTTTATTTTTGAAAAATTATTCACAAAGCCGTCAAAATTTATTATAATTAACCATGTAAGCGATTTAATAATAGGTTCATTATGAGCGAAACGATCGTAAGTGTCATAGAAGAAAAAGAAAGCACTTACAATAAGTACTTACATTTTTTTAAAATTTAAAGAGAGGGAGCGATTTTATATGACAGCAACACGCGGTTTAGAGGGTATTATTGCAGCTGAATCAAAAATCAGTTCAATAATCGACGATACACTTACATATGTAGGTTATAGTATCGATGATTTGGCTGAAAATGCTACTTTCGAAGAAGTAATCTATCTATTATGGCACCAACGTCTTCCAAATAAAGAAGAATTAGCAGAACTTAAAAAACAATTAGCTGAAAATGCTGAAATTCCTCAACAAATTATCGATGTATTTAAATCAATGCCTCTAGATAAAGTTCATCCAATGGCTGCATTACGTACAGCGGTTTCTTTATTAAGTGCGTATGATGAAGAAGCTGACGTAATGAGTGATGAAGCGAACTATCGCAAAGCAATTCGTCTTCAAGCAAAAATTTCGACAATTGTAACAGCATTTGCTCGTGTACGTAAAGGTTTAGAACCTGTTGCTCCAAAACCTGAATTAGGATATGCAGCAAACTTCTTATATATGTTACATGGTAAAGATCCTGAGCCAATTGAAGTAGAAGCATTTGATAAAGCATTAATTCTGCATGCGGACCACGAATTAAATGCTTCAACATTTACTGCGCGCGTATGTGTCGCTACACTTTCTGACGTTTACTCTGGTATTACTGCTGCAATCGGAGCATTAAAAGGGCCGCTTCACGGTGGAGCTAACGAACAAGTAATGAAAATGTTAACTGAAATTGGTTCAATCGAAAACGTAGAACCTTACATTATGAACAAATTAAATAACAAAGAAAAAATCATGGGATTCGGTCACCGCGTATATCGCAAAGGAGACCCACGTGCTAAACATTTACGTGTAATGAGTGAAAAATTAACAGCATTAAGAGGAAAACCAGAATTATACGAAATGTCTGTGAAAATTCATGACATCGTAGTTGGACAAAAAGGTCTTCCAGCAAATGTTGACTTCTTCTCTGCATCAGTGTATGACTCACTAGACATTGAGCATGACCTATTCACACCAATCTTTGCAGTATCTCGTACATCTGGATGGCTTGCTCACATTCTTGAACAATATGCAAATAACCGCTTAATTCGTCCTCGTGCTGAATATGTTGGACCACAACGTCAACAATACGTTCCAATCGATGAAAGATAATTTTTTATTCTAATCTAATAAGAAAATTTTTAGAAAATATGCTAAAATACACTAGGACTGTGTTAAACGACACAGTCCTAGACTCATGAATATAGGAGGCAACATACATGACTAACGGTAAAATTACAGTAGAAAACGGTAAATTAGTAGTACCTAACAACCCTGTTATTCCTTTCATTGAAGGAGATGGTACTGGACCAGATATTTGGGCAGCAGCTCAACGTGTATTTGATGCAGCTGTTGAAAAAGCATACAATGGCGAAAGAAAAATCCAATGGTTGGAAGTTCTTGCTGGTGAGAAAGCATTCAATCAAACTGGTGAGTGGTTACCACAAGAAACTTTAGATAAAATTAGCGAATACTTAATTGCAATCAAAGGTCCTCTTACAACTCCTGTAGGCGGAGGAATTCGTTCATTAAACGTAGCATTACGTCAACAACTTGACTTATATGTGTGCTTACGTCCTGTTCGTTACTTCGAAGGTGTTCCATCTCCTGTAAAACATCCTGAACATGTTGATATGGTAATCTTCCGTGAAAACACAGAAGATATTTATGCTGGTATTGAATACGAAGCTCAATCAGAGAATGCAAAAAAATTAATTAGCATCTTACAAGAAGAATTTGGCGTAAATAAAATCCGCTTCCCTGAAAGTTCTGCAATTGGTATTAAGCCAATCTCTATCGAAGGTACTGAGCGCCTAGTTCGTGCTGCTATTGAATACGCTATTCGCGAAGGACGCAAATCAGTAACTTTAGTTCATAAAGGTAACATCATGAAATTCACTGAAGGCGGCTTCAAAAAATGGGGTTATGAATTAGCTGAACGTGAATTCGGTGATAAAGTATTCACTTGGGATCAATACGATCGCATTAAAGCTGAAAAAGGCGTTGAAGCTGCAAACGAAGCTCAAGCTGAAGCAGAAGCAGCTGGTAAAATTATCGTAAAAGATACAATTGCTGACATCTTCTTACAACAAGTATTAACTCGTCCGAAAGAGTTCGATGTAGTAGCTACAATGAACTTAAATGGTGACTACATTTCTGACGCATTAGCTGCACAAGTTGGTGGTATCGGTATCGCTCCAGGTGCAAACATCAACTATGTAACTGGTCACGCAATTTTTGAAGCTACTCACGGAACTGCTCCAAAATACGCTGGATTAGACAAAGTGAACCCTTCATCTGTAATTCTTTCTGGTGTGTTAATGTTTGAACACCTTGGTTGGAAAGAAGCAGCAGATTTAATTATCAAATCAATTGAAAAAACTATTGCTTCAAAAGTAGTTACTTATGACTTTGCACGTCTAATGGATGGTGCGACAGAAGTTAAATGCTCTGAATTCGCAGATGAATTAATTAAAAACCTTTAATTTGATAAGTTTCTAGAAGGAATAATATATCTTTTGTAGAATTGTATATTTAGGCTTACCGAGTAATCGGATTGAATTGGGCCGTCTCAACTAACAGATTGAGACGACCCTTTTTATTTATTATTTTTGTGAAAGAGGTGTAATCCATGACTTTAAAAAGAAAAAAGATTTCTGTGATTGGAGCAGGATTTACTGGTGCTACGACAGCTTTTTTATTGGCACAAAAAGAATTGGGAGATGTTGTATTAGTCGATATTCCCGAAGTAGAAAATCCAACAAAAGGAAAGGCGTTGGATATGTGGGAAGCAGCACCGATTCAAGGTTTTGACTCTTATGTTATCGGGACATCAAATTACGAGAAAACAGCTAATTCAGATTTAGTCATCATCACTGCAGGCGTAGCACGAAAACCTGGAATGAGCCGTGATGATTTAGTACAAATCAATCAAAAAGTCGTAAAATCGGTAACAAAAGCAATCATGAAGTATTCTTCAGATCCAACAATTATTGTATTAACGAACCCAGTTGACGCTATGACGTATGTAGCATATAAAGAATCCGGTCTTCCGAAAAATAAAGTTATGGGACAATCTGGCATATTAGATACAGCACGATTCCGTGCTTTTGTGGCAGAGGAATTAAATGTATCTGTAAAAGATGTCACTGGTTTTGTTTTAGGAGGACATGGAGATACAATGGTGCCGCTCACTCGTTATTCTTACGTAGGTGGAATCCCTATTGAAACGTTGATTTCAAAACAACGACTTGAAGAAATTGTTCAACGAACTCGAGTGGGTGGAGGAGAAATTGTCAACTTATTAGGAAATGGTTCGGCATATTATGCCCCTTCAGCTGCATTAGTGGAAATGGCAGAAGCGATTATAAAAGATCAGCGTCGTATATTGCCAACAATTGCTTATTTAGAAGGGGAATATGGTTTTGAAGATATATATTTAGGCGTACCAACTTTGATTGGAGCTAATGGTGTGGAGAAAATTTTCGAGTTAGAATTAACGGAAGAAGAGAAAGAAGCATTACAAAAATCCGCTGAATCTGTAAGAAATGTTATGAAAGCCTTATCTTAATTTGTGTCCTTTTATTGTGGCTATTTTCTGAAAAAACTGATACTATGTTACTAAAGTAACCAATTAGGGGGAATTTTTCGATTTGCTAAACGGGGCAAGAACCAAGATTGGCAAGAAAATTGATGAAATTGCTGTTGGTGAAAGGATTCACTTAGTTGAAACAATTGAAGATAAAGACTTGCTTATATATTTAGGGTTAACAAATGATAATAATCCATTATATATTCAGCATGAATATGCAAAAGATACATTTTTTAAAAAGCCAATTGTCCCAACGATTATGTTGAATGGAATCGTGACAAGTGCCATTTCTAAGCATTTACCCGGTCCAGGTTCGCATATTCGCGAGCAAAATATTATATACTTAGAACCGGTATATCATTATGAAACAATCGAATTTCTGCTAGAAGTCCAGCACATTGACTACGAAAATAATATTGTAAGTATTCAAGTAGATGCAATGAATAAAAGTCACCAACAAGTCTTACATGGCATATTAAAAGTTTTACCTCCAATATAAACAAATTACTGATTTGAAATGGGGGTTTCAAATCACAGGTAATATGGAGGATTAATCATGTCAACAAATCAAACAATTTTAGTTGTAGAAGATGAAGTATCGATTGCTACATTGCTAAAGTATAATTTAGAACGCGTCGGGTATGAAGTGTTGCTCGCTCACGATGGCAAAGAAGGGCTTGATATGGCCCTTGAGCACTTGCCCGATTTAATTCTATTAGATTTAATGTTGCCGACGATGGACGGGATGGAAGTTTGTAAAGAATTAAGGAGTCAAAAGAAAAATATCCCCATCATCATGTTAACGGCTCGTGATGATGAATTTGATAAAGTATTGGGACTTGAATTAGGTGCTGACGACTATATGACAAAACCTTTTAGTCCTAGAGAAGTAATTGCTAGGGTCAAAGCTGTGTTGCGCCGTTTCAATTCAAGTTTTCAAGAAGAAAAGAAAGAAAAAAAATATTATCATTTTGGAAAATTAGAAGTTTATCCAGAACGTTATGAAGCTTTTCTAGACAATCAACCACTTGAATTTACACCTAAAGAATTTGAGTTGCTTGTATACTTAGTGGAAAATAAAAATCGTGTATTGACTAGAGATCAATTGTTGAGTGCCGTTTGGAACTATGATTTTGCGGGTGATACACGTATTGTCGATGTTCATATAAGTCATTTGCGGGATAAAATAGAAGAAAACAGCCGGAAACCGAAGTTTATCAAAACGGTGCGAGGTATCGGTTATAAATTTGAGGAGCCTAAACAATGAAATCTCAAAGCAATCGATTGTTTTTCATCTTTATTATGCTAACGGGTTCAATTATAGCTGTCCTTGGTATTGTACTAGGTCAGCTATTTCCTTTCTATATGGAAAGTTATTTTATGAAAAACGATATTCCATTTACAGAGGAACAAATTGAACAGATTAAGTATCAGCTAGCCTTTATTTTAGCGATCTTATTAACGTTTGCATTTTTATTAATCGCCTACATCGCAAATCGATTAATTAAAGAATTGCTTGTCCCCATTGAAAATGTGACTGAAACAGCACGAGAATTGATTAAAGGGAATTATCGCGCAAGAACTTATGCCAGTGGACCAGCGACAATCATTGAATTGCGAAATTCCATTAATATTTTAGCGCGAAATCTTCAAGAAATTGAAAAAATGAGAGAAATAGAAGATGAGCGCTTGAAGACGTTAATTGAAAACATGGGTAGCGCACTTATCATGATTGATAGGGAAGGGACAGTATCCATTGTTAATGGACAGTTTTTGGAAGAATTTAATTTATCATTAAATGAAGTAAAGGGAAAAAACTTTTTAACTCTCGGTCTTCCTAGGGAATTGGAGAAATTTATAGACCATGTATTTTTAACGGAACTTCCTTTTCGACAACAAATCGAGATTGAAATGAATAACGAAAAAATTTATGAACAAGTTTATGGGGCACCTGTTGTAGGTGATCACGGTCGCTGGTTAGGAATTGTCATCGTTATGCATGATATTACTGAGCTGATTCGTTTAGAACAGATTCGAAAAGACTTTGTGGCGAATGTTTCTCATGAACTTAGAACGCCGATTACATCGATTAAAGGTTTTTCTGAAACTTTGTTGGATGGTGCTTTTAAAGATGAAAAAATGCTGCTATCCTTTTTAGAAATTATTTATCAAGAAAGTAATCGACTTCAAATGTTAATACAAGACTTATTAGATTTATCGAAAATTGAACAACATGGCTATACAGTAAAATTAGTCCCAACAAGTTTAAAAAATGTGTTAATACGTGCCGTCGAAGTAACAAGCCCGAAAATGGATCATAAAAATATGGAGTTTGATATTGATATTAAACGAGATGTGATGGTGCTGGGGGACGAAAACCGCTTAATTCAAATCTTTACAAACCTCATTGCAAACAGTATTACCTATTCCCCAAATCATACGGTCATAACATTGCGCATGAAAGAAAATGAACATTATGGAATTGTGGAAGTGGAAGATCAAGGAATTGGAATTGAGAAAAGTGAAATTCCACGCATTTTTGAGCGTTTTTATCGCGTTGATAAAGCACGAAGCAGAAATTCAGGGGGCACTGGATTAGGGCTTGCAATTGTAAAACATTTAGTAGAAGCCCATCGAGGGAAAATAGAAGTAGAAAGCACTGTTGGCAAAGGAACTTGTATGCGGGTGATGATTCCTATTTATCGAGAAATTTAACATTCTCTTTACAATTTTGTTATGAAACCTTCATACTCTACGTTTATTGTACTAAATGAAACCCCCTTTTTAAATTTAGTAATTTGTCTAATAAAAGAGCCGTCCGTTGTAGGCGGCTTTTTATTTTATAACTTATATTAATAATAAGACAATAATTTTATTAATTTTTTTCATTTATGTGAAACTTTATTTGTAAATGTTACGTAAATTAGCTAACGTAATTTTAGAAAAGAAAGAGAGGGAGAGATTATGAGTGTAAAAAGAGCGTTGCTTACAACAGGGCTAGCAATTATTTCAATTATAGGTATTATTGCGATATTTACTACTTGGTATACGGTCGATGAATCAGAGCAAGCCGTTGTTATCACGTTTGGACAAGCAACAGAAACCATTACAGATGCCGGTTTGCATTTTAAATTGCCATGGCCAGTACAAAAAGTAGAAATTCTTTCGAAAGAAACATACAGCTTACAGTTCGGTTATAAGACGACAAAAGATGGAGAAATAGTAACAAAAGATAGCGAAACGAAAATGATTACTGGGGATGAAAATATTGTGCTCACCGATTTAGTTGTACAATATAAGATTTCTGATCCAGTGAAGTATTTATTCCAATCCGAAGACCCTAAACAGCTTCTACATCATGCTACTTCAAGTGCGATTCGTTCCATTATTGGAAGTTCAACAATTGATGAAGCATTGACGGATGGACGTGCAGATATCGAGCAAAAAACAAGGGACTTACTAGTATCTGTCATGGAAGATTACGATATCGGCGTGACGATCTTGGCAGTGAAACTACAAGACGTCGAATTGCCGAATGCGGAGGTTCGTGCTGCCTTCACAGCTGTAACGGATGCCCGCGAAACGAAAAATACTAAAATTAACGAAGCAAAAAAATATGAAAACCAAAAAATTAGCGAAGCTCAAGGGGAAAAAGATGCAATCATTTCCCGTGCAGAAGGGGAAAAAATAGCACGTATTCAACAGGCGGAAGGGGACGTAGCCCTTTTCAATAAACTTTATAATGCATATGTTGGAAACCGAGAAATTACACGCCAACGACTTGTGTTAGAAACATTAGAGGAAGTATTACCGGGTGCGCAAATTTACATTATGAACGATAACGGAGAAACATTAAAATATTTGCCGCTACAACCTCAAACTGTACAACAAAATACAGAAAAAGAGCGTAAAGAAGGAGGCGGTAGTCAATGAGCAACAATTACTATGACGGGGATTTAGAAAAGTTCATCCGCAACCTTTTTGGAAAGAAAAATAAGGAAAAGAAAAATAAAGAAGCGAACCATATTCCAAATGTTGAAATCATTAATAAAAAGCCATCATTTAATCCGAAAAAATATGGAAAGCTAGCAATCATACTTACCGTAATAGTAGCAGTCATTGCAATTTTATTAGCAAATTTATATATTGTGAAAGAGAATGAATATAAAGTCGTTCGCCAATTTGGTGAAGTCATTAAATATCAGGATCAGCCGGGACTTTATATGAAAATTCCATTTATTCAAAGTGTCACTACATTACCGAAAAACTTAATGATCCATAACATGTCTGAAGAAGAAATCAATACGTTGGATAAAAAACGAATCATTATTGACAACTATGCGGTTTGGCGTGTGACAGATCCAAAATCTTTAATTACGAATGCGAGATCCTTAGTCAATGCAGAAGCGCGCATGGAAGAGTTCATTTATTCGGTGTTGCGCACGGAACTTGGACAAATCAATTACGATGATATTATTAATGATGAAAATTCTGATCGGGGCAGCCTTTCAGAAAAAATTACAACGAAAGTAAACGAATTATTGCAAACGGACAACTATGGAATAGAAGTTGTAGACGTTCGCATTCGCCGTACTGACTTACCAGAGGAAAACGAAGAGTCTGTTTATAAACGAATGATTTCTGATCGAGAATCGATCGCTCAAAAGTATTTATCTGAAGGGGATGCAGAAAAAAATCGTATCGTGGCAAATACCGATCGACGAGTGCAAGAAATGATTTCGACAGCCAAAAAAGAAGCTGCTTTGATTATCGCTGAAGGGGAAGCAGAAGCTGCAAGAATCTATAACGAAGCTTTCTCAAAAGATCCGGAATTTTATCAATTGTATCGGACATTAGAAACTTATAAGAAAACGATTGGTGATGATACAGTTATTATTATTCCTTCAGATTCACCTTACGCCAAAATATTATCGGGCTACATTGAAAATAATGAGTTAGTAAATGGATTAAATGAATAATGGATTAGGGAAATTTTATTCCTTTGAGTGTATTAGCAATAATTACAACTTTATCAACCTATTAGCCTCATTATATAATACTATACAGTAATAATAGAATTGAGGCGAAAGGATGTACCGTTTAAATAAATGGATTCAAAACACATTGCTTGCTGTAATGATGGCATGCAGTATGACAGCATTATATTTTTCAACACCTTACGCTTTATTAAAAATTAAATTATTTCATATCCCTGTTTTATTTATCATTATCTTCATCTTCTCTATCATTATTGCGGAAGATGTTCGAAATAGTTTTAAGAAAGTGTTCCGTTTTAACAATCGTGATAATAAACGCTCCATCTGGCAAGTGGGAGTTGGCATGATCTTTTACTTTACTCAAGTAGGGATTGTGGAAGTATTTTTCCGTTCTTGGATGGAGCCTGAATTAGGTGGCATGCCCCTTTATCTTGTGATTGCCTTCTTGAATGCCTTTATCATGACAGTTATTTATGAAGAAATATTTTATTTCGAAGAAATGAATCAAACGAATTAAAATGATCGCAAACTAAATAAAAGTTAAGAAAAAAACACGTATTTGTCGTATTTCGGCAAATACGTGTTTTATAATGGGATTAACTGTGTAAAAGTAATGGAAGATGATTTATACGTTGAAGGAGTGCAAATGAGTGGGGAAAGAGAAATTATTATTACTAGATGGAAATAGTTTAGCCTACCGAGCATTTTTTGCATTACCCCTATTATCGAATGATAATGGGATTCATACAAATGCGGTTTATGGCTTTACAACGATGCTTCAAAAAATTTTAGAAGAAGAACAACCGACGAAGATGCTCGTTGCATTTGATGCTGGAAAAACGACGTTCCGCCATCAAACTTTTGAAGAATATAAAGGCGGGCGTCAAAAAACGCCGCCGGAATTATCTGAACAATTTCCGTATTTACAAAAGTTAATTGACGCTTATCGCATCAAAAGATACGAACTAGAAATGTATGAAGCCGATGACATCATTGGTACGCTAGCTCGACAAGCGGAAAAGGAAAACATCGATGTTGTCATTGTTTCGGGTGATAAGGACTTAACACAACTCGCTACAGAGAAAGTAAAGGTTTATGTTACTCGAAAAGGAATGACAGATATTGAACAATATACACCAGAACATATTCAGGAAAAATATGGACTATCTCCAATACAAATTATCGATATGAAAGGTCTTATGGGAGATGCATCTGATAATATTCCGGGAGTTCCTGGCATTGGAGAAAAGACGGCTATTAAATTGTTAAAGGAATATGGAACAATCGAAAATTTATATGAACAAATCGATGAAATGAAACAATCAAAAATGAAAGAAAAGCTTATCGCAAATGAAGAGCAAGCGAAAATGAGCAAACAATTGGCGACAATTAATACAAATGCACCAATTGAAATTTCTCTTAATGATTTAAATTATCCAGGTCCAGATCAGGAAGCGGTTCTTGAAGTATGGAAAGAGTTACAATTTAAATCGTTAATCGAAAAATCAGATTTTGAAATTGAAGAAAAAGAAACAGCTGCCCTTTCATTTAAAATCGTTCGTGAAATTGCGGAAGATCTTTTTACTGATACGATGGCTGTTCATGTTGAGCTGGAAAATGAGCATTATCATACATGTAATATATTAGGTTTTGGCTTTACAGATGGTTCAAATACCTTTTTCGTTCCAACAGAAGTTTTGCAAAAGAGCGAAAGATTAAAATCTTACTTTGAAGATGAAACGAAGAAAAAATATATGTCGGATTTAAAAGCTGCGCAATGTATATTAAAACGTCATGGCATCAATTTGCGAGGCGTGGAATTCGACTTGCTACTTGCATCTTATATTGTCAATCCTGCCATTTCAGGTGATGATGTAGCCACATTGGCAAAGGAATTTGGCTATACAGATGTGCGTTCCAACGAAGCTGTTTACGGAAAAGGGGCAAAATGGGCATTACCAAGTGAAGAAGTTCTTGCTGAACATGTTTGCCGAAAAGCATTTGCGATTTGGAGCTGTAAGGAACGGGTATCAAATAAGTTAAAAGAAAATGAACAGTTTGATTTGTACCATGATTTAGAATTACCTTTGGCTGTTATTTTAGGAAAGATGGAAAGCGAAGGAATTAAAGTTAATATTTCTACCCTTGAAACTATGGGACAAGAATTAGAAGATAAAATCGCGAAGCTTGAAACAGAAATTTATGAGTTGGCTGGTGAAACATTTAATATTAATTCACCAAAGCAGTTGGGAGTAATTTTATTCGAAAAATTAGGATTGCCGGTCATAAAGAAAACGAAAACAGGTTACTCCACGGCAGCGGATGTACTTGAAAAACTAAAGTCGGAACATCAAATTGTTCAGTTGATTTTAGAATATAGAACTCTTGCGAAATTACAATCCACTTATATTGAAGGATTAATCAAAGAAGTTCATCCAAAAGACAGCAAAGTTCATACTCGTTTTATGCAAGCATTAACATCAACAGGAAGGCTTTCTTCTACAGATCCGAACTTGCAAAACATACCGATTCGTTTAGAAGAGGGAAGAAAAATACGGAAAGCATTCGTACCTTCCCATGATGGATGGCTGCTATTTAGCGCCGATTACTCACAAATTGAATTGCGCGTGCTTGCACATATGTCGAAGGATAAAAATTTAGTGGAAGCTTTCAATCAAGGGATGGATATTCACACACGAACAGCAATGGAAGTATTTCATGTATCCCAAGACGACGTTACTTCTAATATGCGAAGAGCGGCAAAAGCGGTTAACTTCGGAATTATTTATGGAATCAGCGATTATGGACTATCCCAAAACCTCGATATTTCAAGAAAAGAAGCTGGAGAATTTATCGAAAAGTATTTTGAAAGTTTTCCAGGGGTAAAAGAATATATGGATAACATCGTGCAAGAAGCAAAATTGAAAGGTTATGTAACAACGATCTTAAACCGCCGACGTTATTTACCTGATATTACGAGCAAAAACTTTAATTTAAGAAGTTTTGCAGAGCGCACAGCAATGAATACGCCAATTCAAGGTAGTGCGGCAGATATCATTAAAAAGGCGATGCTTGATATTGATGCAAGATTGAATTCAGAAGGATTACAAGCGAAACTGCTTTTGCAAGTACATGATGAATTGATTTTTGAAGCACCGAAAGAAGAAATTGAAAAGTTAGAAAAAATTGTACCAGAAGTGATGGAAAGTGCCATTTTACTTGATGTGCCATTAAAAGTGGACATCTCTTATGGTGAAACATGGTACGATGCAAAATAATAAGGAAGTGAAGACATGCCTGAATTACCAGAAGTGGAAGGTGTTGTTCGGGCGCTATCCCCGAAAATAGAAGGTAAGACAATTTTAGAAGTTGCCCTATCTAAAACGGTTTGTGATGCTCATCAACAAGGAAAACAATGCATAGTGAAAAATATGGAGCCAAGGGAATTTGAAGAACAGATGCGCGGCATGACAATCAAAAAGGTGCTTCGCCGCGCCAAATATATCTTTATTGATTTAGAAAAAAATAATACACCATATCTTTTCGTTAATCATTTAGGAATGACTGGTGCTTGGTTTATTGTTCAGAACGAAAATGAAATTTTAGAAGAAAAGTTTCGAAATCATATTCATGCCACATTTCAACTATCTACTGGTGAGTTGCTCATATTTTCAGATATTCGTAGATTTGGCGAATTGAGATTGCTAAATACAATTGATGAGCACCCACCTCTTTTACAAATGGCTCCTGAACCTTTTGATGAAATTGCATTAAACTACTTTTTAGAAAAATGTGAGCTTACTAAATATAAAAACAAACCGATAAAGGAAGTCATTATGGATGGGCAAGTGATTTCCGGCTGCGGCAATATTTATGCAACGGAAGCGCTTTTTCGAGTAGGCATACATCCTGCGAGAAAGGCTGGGCGAATCAGTATAATGCGGAAAATCGCATTATTTGAAGAGATTCAGAAAATTTTACTTGAAAGTATTGAAAGGGGAGGCTCAACAATCTCTGATTATCGCAATATCAATGGCGAAGCAGGCGGGATGCAGCATCGATTGAAAATGTATGGTAAAAAGGTTTGTCCAGCATGTAATGCAAGTACGAAATCGATGATTATCGGAGGAAGAACAAGCGTTTATTGTCCAAAATGTCAACGTTAAAAGGGTGTTATATATGATTATTGGTTTAACTGGAAGTATCGCAAGTGGAAAAAGTACAGTAAGCAACATGTTAAAAGAATATGGATTGCCAATAGTTGATGCAGATGTGGTGGCTCGTCTCGTAGTGGAGCCTGGCAGCGAAACGTTAAAGAGAATTGTTGAAGCTTTTGGAGAAGAGGTACTAACAGAGACGGGAGAATTAAATAGGCAAAAGCTAGGATCCATTATCTTCAATGATGAAGAAAAACGTCAAACGTTAAATGGCATTATTCATCCAGCTATTCGGAAAGAAATGTTGCGACAGCGGGATGAATATATCGCTAATGGTGAAAAAACCGTCATTATGGACATTCCATTATTATTTGAAAGTAAACTTCAACATTTTGTTGATAAAATTTTAGTCGTGACGGTATCGGAAGATGTACAATTGGAAAGATTAATGAAAAGAAATCAATTAACTGCGGAAGATGCAAAAGCCCGCATTCGTTCTCAGCTGCCATTAGCAGTGAAGGAACAAGGAGCCGATGCGGTTATAAATAATAATGGAACAATTGAAGAGACGCGAAAACAATTAGAGCATATATTGAAAGAATGGGGAGTTCTTTCTTAAGCTTTACATCGATTGATGATCAAATTATTGATTTCTAAACATTGTGTGAAGTGAATTTTTTCCATTTCATTCACGTAATGAAAACAGCAATCGATGGAAAAGTTAGACTTTAAGCGGTAATTTTAAACAATTTTCTCATAGTAATACCATTTTCCCTTTAATCATTTATTTTTCTGAAAATAATAACTTTTTTATTATTAGAATTATTGGTACACCTTTTATAATAATGTGCTATACTAATTGAGAAATAGTAAACATAATTGAAGTAAAACGGGAGGCTTATATTAATGACAGTTTCTATTGCAATTAACGGCTTTGGACGAATTGGCCGCATGGTGTTCCGACAAGCGATTGTTCAAGAGGATTTAAATATAGTGGCAGTTAATGCTAGCTATCCTGCAAAAACATTAGCACATATGGTTAAGTATGACACAATTCATGGACATTTTGATGGAACTGTAGAGTATGAGGAAGATGCTTTAATCGTCAACGGTAAACGTGTTCAATTAATTGCTGAACGCGATCCTGCAAAATTACCGTGGAAAGAACTTGGAG
>SMEK01000508.1_pt1 | contig 18088 bp, 15 predicted proteins | sample 2456371 | NCBI WGS metagenome assembly SMEK01 (sample SAMN10132590, study PRJNA489261) | soil metagenome | isolation source: day1 antibiotic-loamy sand soil ammended with composted manure from dairy... | place: USA | collected 2015-04-01
CCTAATTTATCGAATACTAAAGTAAATGGTGATACCGCTACATCTTCTGATAATAGTCGTGGGTCTGTATAAGGAATTAATAATCCAATTGCAAGAATGGCTAATATATAGAATAGTAATATACGCCAAAATACCGAACGTACAGCTTTCGGTATATTTTTCCCAGGATCTTCAGTCTCTCCTGCTGTAATTCCTAACAATTCTGTTCCTTGGAAAGAAAATCCCGCAGCTAAAAAGATTCCGAATATCGCTAGAAAACCACCATTAAACGGAGCCTCATCTATAAAGAAATTTGTTAAACCGACTGGCTCTCCACCAATAATGCCAAAAATCATTAAGAAGGAAGTAATAATAAAGATGATCACTGTAGCTACTTTAATCATGGCAAACCAATATTCACTTTCGCCATACATATTGACTGATAATATGTTAAAAGTTAATACGACTACAATGAAAAGGATTGTCCACAAAGCTGATGAACTATTAGGGAACCAGAATTTCATAATTAAATTTACAGCTGAAATTTCTGCAGCAATTGTAATTGCCCAGTTGTACCAGTAGTTCCACCCCATTGCAAATCCAAAGGCAGGATCCACAAATTTTGTTGCATATGTACTAAATGAACCTGAAGAAGGCATGTAGGCAGCCATTTCCCCTAAACTTGTCATTAAAAAATAAACCATGAACCCGATTAAGGCATACGCTACTAAAGCTCCCCCTGGCCCTGCTTGGGCAACGGATGCTCCACTGGCTAGAAACAACCCTGTTCCAATGGTTCCTCCTAAACTAATCATTGTAATATGCCTACTTTTCAATCCTCGTCTCAGTTGTCTATCATTTTCAATCTCTTTTCCCATGGTAAATCTCCTTTTAACTCCAATTACTCTATTCTTACATTATTTCCTTATTGAAAAAATTTTTTTAGGTATTATTGAAAAAGCATTCTTCTACCAAAATTTACAATTGAAAGGTATTATTATTCTTGTATCTGTTCAAGAAGGCACTTTATTAATATAACACTATTTTGGTTATTTTGAATTATTGGAGGTCTTTTTTATGAAGATAGAACAAGAAAGTTCTGTTAAAAAACTCCATTTTACTTTTACAACCTTTATTTTTTTCATAGCCATCATCTTTTTCGCTACGACCGTAAGAACTCCGATAACGGGAGTTGGGTCTATCATCTCCTATATTCGAGAGGATTTACGCATTTCCAATACTTTAGCAGGATTTTTAACGACGATTCCGCTTCTTGCTTTTGCTATTGTTTCTCCCTTCGCACCAAAGATTTCACGTAAATTTAGCATGGAATATACCTTGTTCTACTCATTGATTCTTTTAACAATCGGAATTATTTTGAGATCAGCCGGAAATATCCCCTTACTTATTATCGGTACGATATTAATAGGTGTTGCTATTTCTTTTGCAAATGTATTGTTCCCGAGTTTTTTTAAAGCAAAATATCCATATCATGTCGGATTGTTAATGGGAATATATACTGTATCGATGAACATCTCAGCCGCAGCATCTCTCGCTTTTAGCCAACCTATTGCGGAACATGCTGGGTGGCAAGGTGCTCTTGGATGTACTGTTATTTTCGGTTTGCTTACAATGATTGCTTGGATTCCCATTCTGCGCAGTGAGCACGTTGAACAAGGCAAAACAGAAAAAGAGGCCAAATTGGGGAACAGAATTTGGAAATCCCCTCTCGCATGGGCAATTGCAATTGCGATGGGAATGCAGTCTTTATTGTTTTACTGCTCCACTGCTTGGATACCAGAAATCTTAGTATCACAAGGTTTCAGTTTGGATAAAGCTGGTTTAATGGCATCTGTTTTTCAGCTCTCACAAATGCCCATGACATTTTTTGTTCCAATACTAGCTGAAAAATTATCATCTCAGCAGCCAATTGTCTATTTCTTTACTCTATGCTATCTCATCGGTTTTAGTGGTCTATTATTCCAATGGACAGATGCCATACTCATCTGGATGATGCTTTTAGGACTTGCGGCAGGTGCTTCCTTTGGGCTTGTTTTAATGCTTTTTACATTGCGTACCAGAAACGCTTATGAAGCATCTGAAATTTCTGGATTTGCTCAGTCTTTTGGTTATTTAATTGCTGCAGTTGGCCCCGTTTTGTTCGGATTCATTCAAGAAATAACAGGTAGCTGGACAGTGCCGAATATTCTGTTTATTGCAACTTCTATAATTTTATTTATATTTTCCTTCATCAGTTCAAAAAAACGTTATATTTAACAAACACAAACATACGTACCCTTTTTTATGATACTATATAGGTTGAGAATTGCAGTAAGGGGTTAAGACTGTTGGCAAAGAGAACTAAAAAGAAAAATCGATTTACTCGTGCATTGTTTAGGCTTCTGCTTATATTCGTAGGTTGCATCGGGTGGTACTTTACAAGAACTTGGAAAGGTACACTGATTTCATTAGGAATTTTTTTATTCACTGCTTTCCTTATAAAATTATGGTGGAAAACAAGAGGCTTTTTTCGCCTTCGAAAAGCCGGTATTAAGCAAATAGATGAAATGACAGGCGAAGAATTTGAAGAGTTTTTAGGCATGCTTTTTAAAAAACGTGGCTTTAAGGTAACGTATACAAAGACCTCTGGTGATTATGGCGCTGACCTCATTTTACAGGACCGAGAAAATACGATTGCCGTTCAGGCAAAAAGATATTCCGGAAGTGTAGGTGTAAAAGCAGTCCAAGAAGTAATCGGTGCTTTAAAAATGTACGATGCAACAGAAGCTTGGGTTATTACAAACAGTTATTATACAAAACAAGCACAAAAATTAGCAGAATCAAACGATGTATATTTAATCGATCGCGATGAATTGATTGAAATCATTTTAGATTCAAAATAAAGAGAGTGCATCATCTTCTTGATGACGCACTCCTTTTCTTATAATGGAAATATAAAAGGAATAACAAACATCATCACAATAAGCATAATCAATTGTAACGGTATTCCGATTTTTAAAAAATCCGTAAATGTATAGCCTCCCACAGTTAACACTAATGAATTCGTTGGTGAAGCAATTGGTGTCGCAAAAGCCATTCCACTTGCAGCGGCAACTGCAATCATAAATGTATATGGGTTTGCATCCATCGTCAAAGCGGCATTCATTGCAATTGGAGCAAACAAAACAGCAGTAGCAGTATTACTAATAAATTGTCCGAATACAATGGTCAGTAGATAAACCCCTACTAATACACCAAAAGAGCCAAAACCACCTAATACATGTATAATGCCATCTGCTAACAGCGTCATTCCACCGGTTTTTTCTAACGCTGTCGCCATCGGTAACATTGCCGCTACTAATACGATACTCTCAAAATTCATTTGATCATAAGCATCATCTACATTCCGTAAACAACCAGTAATAATCATTAACACTGCTCCAATTAATACACAAATTACCGCATCGAACACTTCAAAAACCATTAATGCAACCATAAAGAGTAAAATGGCAGCTGCTATTTTGGCTTTTCCTGTTGCTGCAATGTGTCCAGCCATTTCTTTTGGTTGTCCAACTACTACTACATCTTGCGTTTCCTTGGATAAAAATTCAATCGCATCCCAAGTTCCTTGAACTAAAATTGCATCACCAAAACGAAGCCTTTGAGAAGCAATGTTCTCTGTGAAATATTCTCCTTTTCGATTAATTCCAATTATATTTACATCGTATTTTTCCCTAAATCCAATTTCACCAACTTTTTTTCCAATCAGTCTTGAATGAGGAGTTAATAATACTTCCGCTACACCAATATCTTTTGAAACTAATTCATTCGATTCCTCTCGATCAAATTCACGAACTACCAAACCACAATCTTTTACAAAGTGATATACATCTTCTTGCTCCCCTTGAACATATAATACATCTCGAGCATGGATAATAGATCTAGGCCCTGCTACCATTTGATGAGGATAGGAAAATACTTTTGGTCCTTCTGTATGTTTCAGTATTTTCATCACATATACATTGAATGTCGAAGGCAATTTCAATTCAGCAAGGCTCTTCCCTACAATTTTTGAATTCATTGGAACGTAAACTTTAAATAATTTATCGTTTAGATGATACTCTTCTACAATCTTCTCCGGAGACAACTGATAAGCGTTATTTGAACTAATTCCTTTGTTTTTATTTGGTAGCAGCTTATTTCGCACGAATACTAAATAAAGGATCACCACTACCGCTGCAATCATCCCAATTGGTGTAATGGCGAAAAAACCCAACTTGTCAAATCCATAATCCACAAGAGTCTGGCTAACAATCAAGTTTGGAGGTGATGCAATGAGCGTCATTAGGCCGGACATGCTGGCCATATAAGATAGTGGCAATAAATACTTAGATGGACTTACTTGAATACTTAATGCAATACTTACTACAATCGGCATCATTAATGCCACCGTACCTGTATTACTCATAAAAGCACCGACAACCGCAACAATGAGAAGAAGTAATACAAACAATTTTAATTCACTATTTCCAGACCACTTCAATAACAATCTTCCTGCCATACCACTTAATCCAGTTCGCATTAATCCTGTTCCGATTATAAATAACCCCGCAATCATGATGACAACTGAATTAGAAAACCCTTCCAACGCCTCTTGTGGTGTAAGGATTCCCAAAGTGACAAACGCAAGTAGCGCCATGATAGCAATTAAATCTCCCCGAAAACGATTTAATATAAACAGGAATATTGTTACTACTAAAAGGGTAAAGGTAATTATCAATTGCATAAGAATACTCCTTAATCACATACCGTACATTTTTATATTGAATCAACCACACAATAGTTCATTGTACTGCAATAAATATCTTTTTTCACTGGAATACAATAATTTTTCATTTAGATTTATTCATTATCAATTATTTTGTCATGTATAGAATCAATACAACCATTTTTAGCTTCATTTTTTCTCTTTCACTTTTTTACTATGTTTTGTTACATTCAAGTAATTGAAGGAATTCAATTCAGATTAGAATATTTACCTCTTTATAAATTATTTCTAAAAATAATTATTCTAATTTAGTAGAAATTTTTATTTAGATTTGTTATAGTTAATACATAAGCGAAGAACAATTTAGGAGGTACAATGATATGACTAATATTAACGATAAACGCCAACTCTTTACAAAAGCAAATGGTGCACCCGTTGTGAACAACCACGATTCTATGACAGCAGGCAAACGTGGACCTGTCTTATTACAAGATGTTTGGTTAATTGAAAAACTTGCGAACTTCAACCGTGAAGTAATTCCAGAACGCCGTATGCACGCAAAAGGTTCAGGGGCACATGGTACATTTACAGTAACGCATGACATTACAAAATACACGAAAGCAAAAATGTTCTCTCAAGTTGGGAAAAAAACCCCATTATTCATTCGCTTCTCTACAGTTGCTGGTGAACGTGGTGCAGCTGATGCAGAGCGCGATATCCGCGGTTTCGCAATCAAATTCTATACTGAAGAAGGAAACTGGGACTTAGTTGGTAATAACACACCTGTATTCTTTTTCCGCGATCCATTGCACTTCATCGATTTAAACCACGTAGTAAAACGCGATCCTCGTACAAATATGCACAATGCTAATAGCAATTGGGATTTCTGGACACTGCTTCCTGAATCATTACACCAAGTGACAATTACAATGTCCGACCGCGGAATCCCTGCAAGCTACCGCAACATGCATGGATTCGGTTCTCATACTTACAGCTTTATTAATGAAGATAACGAACGAGTTTGGGTTAAATTCCATTTCATAACACAACAAGGGATTAAAAACTTAACAGATCAAGAAGCAGCTGAATTAATCGGTAAAGACCGTGAATCTCATCAACGCGACCTTTACAATGCAATTGAAAATGGTGACTATCCAAAATGGAAAATGTACATCCAAGTAATGACTGAAGAACAAGCAAAAGAAATGCCTTACAATCCATTCGACTTAACAAAAGTATGGTACAAAAAAGATTTCCCTCTCATTCCAGTTGGTGAAATCGAATTAAATCGAAATCCAGATAACTACTTTGCAGATGTAGAACAAGCTGCATTCTCACCATCAAACATCGTACCTGGTATCGGTTATTCACCAGACCGCATGTTACAAGCTCGTATTTTTGCATACGCGGATGCACAACGTTACCGTTTAGGAGTAAACCATTATTTACTTCCTATTAACGCTCCAAAATGTCCATTCCGCACATTCCACCGCGATGGTGCAATGCGCTTTGATGGCAACTTAGGAAGCACGCTGAGCTACGAACCAAACAGCTACGGCGAATGGCAACATCATCCTGAATTGAAAGAGCCACCTTTAGCTCTTGAGGGAGATGCAGATATTTATGATTTCCGCGAAGATGACAATAACTATTTCGAACAACCTGGAAAACTGTTCCGCATCATGACTGCAGAAGAACAACAACGACTCTTTGAAAATACGGCTCGCGCTATGGAAGGAGTAGAAGAACATATTAAACGCCGCCATATTTTACACTGCTACTTAGCAGACCCTGCTTATGGTGAAGGCGTTGCAAAAGCACTTGGTTTATCATTAGATGGAATGGATTTAACAAATCCATATAAAGATTCTGTCAAAAAATAATTAATTATACTGTTCAAATAACCTATTTCAAATCGCTTACAAATGAATCTATCAATCTACTAATCATTGATAAAAAATCCTACCTTACCATCATCGGCAAGGTAGGATTTATTTTTGTCATCACTATCCTGAAATCCTGAAATTGATTTAACACTTTGGGGTAGTTAAGACCTTTTATTAAGCTTTCTTTTTATCCAAAAAAAATGTTGGATAGATATATCACGATTGTTACCGTAAAGCAACTTACAATCGTAGAGAATAAAACCGTTTGTGCGGCAGTATTGGATTCCACATCATATTCTAAAGCTAGACTTGAGCTGTTGCGGGATGTAGGAAATGCGCTTGCAATAAATAGAGATTTTGCAACGACCCCATCGATTCCAAGTAGATAAATGATTAGTAGTGCAATTGCTGGGCCTAGTATTAGTCGCGTAAAGCAGCTTGTAATAATCGTTTTGTTAATAATTGTGCGTATTTCAATCTGGGATAATTGAGCCCCTAACGTAATTAAAGCAACTGCAATAAATCCTTCCGCAACATGATCCAATGGAATGCGAAAAGTTTGGGGAATTTCAAAATCTGCGATATTTAAAATAATCCCAATGATTAATGCATGAACAATCGGCATTTTCAAAAAGCCCTTTAAAATTTCCAACCCTGATTTTGTCGCAGAAATTAAATTGTACAAGCCGTAAGTATACGTGGTCATATTTTGGAAAATAACGAGAATTACTTGAATGGCAACCCCAATCGGTTGAGTAGCAAAAACCATTTGTGCAACAGGTATACCATAGTTCCCAGAGTTGATGAGCACAACACTATTTTTGAAGACAGCCGATTCTAAACGATTAAGACCTAATAGTTTGGCTATGTAATGGCTAATCAGCATTTGACTTCCAATAAACAAAACAATAAATATTGCTACTTGTGCAAGTACCGACATGTCAATTGTCGTTTCATATATATTGACAAAGACTGCTGCTGGCATAAAACAGTATGTAACGAGCTGAGACAATGCTTTTAAGTTAAATTGAAATTTCTTCTGTAACAATGCACCTACTACAAGCAATACAAGAATCGGTGCAACAATTTGGAAAAAAATCATTGATAAGTAGTACATTTTGCGACCTCGCTTAGTTTAGATGGGTGGCTTCATTCAATATTACATTATACTAAATGTATCGTATTCTTCGAGTTGCTAGTCTTACTAAGAGATTGATTCTTCACCAATTGGTTTTCAGTGATACATGCAATATGATGGCTATTTCAACATGAATAGCAAACAAAACTAGCTAAAAGGTAAATCTTTTTTGCATTTTTTTTATTTCTAATCTTTGGTATCTTCATCTTAAGTGATTTAGGAGGAGAGGCAGCATGCTCAAATTTGACGAACTGCTCTTTCAAAAGACGAAAGGTCAGATAGGTATACCTTTTGAAGAAGCGATTGAACAGCTTAGTAGTTATGAAATTGACGAAAAAATATTTGGCAACGTGATCCCTCTTAAACAGATTCTTTTCAATAAAACAGAAGCAACAAACGTTATTTATAGTACCGTTAAAAACAGCTGGGGAAAAATGGACTTATTTACACAAGAAATGTTTCGTTTATCGAATATAGAACTGCAAAACGTTGAAAAGAAACTCGACGCATTTTTCTCATCTCCAACTAGCAAAAAATTAATATTCGAGCATGCACTCATGAAAAATGTTTTTAACTTTTCACATTTTATTGAATTAGTTTTTGGGAAAAAGTCGAATTATTCAAAATCAATTACTAAATTGAATGAAATTCATTTATATAAAATAGGGAGAAAATATTTCATACATATACTATATAATCAGAAACCTGACTTTTGGCGTTATTTGTATGCCAAAAAAATTTATTCAATTTTCTTACAAACACCATTACATACGATTCAAAATCCCCTTGATTTAATGAATCAATTTAAGCAATTAATTCAATCTTTTCAAACGAAAAATCAAGTGGTCACAACAATGAATAAATTCATTCAAAAGATTGATTATAAAAATCCACGTTCCTATTTGTTAAAAGAGTTTCATTTATTAAATATCTCCCTTCATTTTATGGGCGGAAAGCGACACTATAAAAAAATTAATAAATTGATATCGGATGTAATTAGAACGTGGAAATCTGGAGAATGGGCACTGACCGAGAAAGAACAAACTTTACTATCGTATATTTTAGCAATTGATGGAGCAAAGCATTTTGATACGGAAAAAACCATTGCTCATGGAAAATATTTAATCATGAATGATCGTTTAATTAATCATTCCATCGAATTATTAATAGAATATGGAGAAATATTACCTAACTTAAAACCTGAGCCACAATCGTTAGTAAAACGATACGATAAAAATTACCTAGAACAAGTATTTTTTATTGTCATTGATGCTCTTGTAAAAAACGAACAATATTTCGATGTGCTGCAATTGATGAAAGAGTATGAAATCGCTTCATGTACAAGCATCTATGATTTTTTAAATGCAAAAGTCTTCGATAAAGATTTATTGCTTAAAATTGAAGCAACTGTGCAACGGGATATTGCTTACATCGTTGATCATTCGCCTCAGCACGTATTACAATCTATCGAAAAATGGCTAAAACAATATAAAGAGATTGAAAGTCCTTTCTATCCTATTGCTAAAATGACATCCCAACATGTTTGCAATTTGTTGAAAGCTCTTTTCGCCACAGAACAATTTGAACTGTTTGAACAATTAATCAACATCTATATAAAATACTTAATACTACAAGAAGATTTTGAGGATTTGCGTAATTTCGTTTCCGGTTTTGTACAAAAATAAACGTCCCAAAAGTAATAGCCATTACCTTTGGGACGATTTTTATTGCAACACGCCCATTTGATGGAATGTTTCAATCTCCTCATCCGAATAACCAAGCGATTTTAAAATTTCTACTGTATGTTCACCGACTTTTGCACCAACAAATTTATAGGTTGGTTCGACACCGTCAAATTTTATTGCAGTTCCAATCTGCTTTTGTGTTGTACCGTCTTCTTTTGGAACATCGACAATCATATTTCGAGCTTGAATTTGCGGGTGATTGCAAGCCTCTTCAAAGGTTAGAACTGGTTCAACACAACCGTGAAAATCTTCATTGAACACTTCCAACCACTCATCAAAAGTTTTCGTTAAGAAAGCATCTTTTACTGCCTCTTTAAATCTCTTTTGTGTATAAGTAGAGTCATTAAACGTGCTTTGAATTAATTCAGGAATATCTAATGCTTCACACAATAACTTGCGGAAGTGCGGCTCTAAACTACCTACTGAAAAATAACGACCATCCTTTGTTTCATAATAATCATAAAACGTTCCACCGTTTAATATTTCTTCTTCAGCCTTTGGTAACTCACCGCTTCCTAAAAAGGCTGTTCCATATAATGCATTCATTGTGAAGACAGCATCTGTCATGGATATATCAATGTATTTTCCTTCTCCCGTTTTTTCACGATGTAGTGCACATGCAAGCACACCTATCGCTGCATGTAATGTTCCCCCAGCTATATCTGCAATTTGTATCCCCATCGAAACAGGTTTTTTCCCTTTGTGTCGTGAATAATCAAGTATACCTGCAATCGATAGATAATTATTATCATGACCTGGACGATTGCGATATGGTCCTGTTTGGCCATAACCCGTGACAGAACAATAAATCAGCTTTGGATTTACTTGTTTTAATGACTCATAATCTAAGCCTAAACGTTCCATTACACCAGGCCGAAATCCTTCAATGACAATGTCATATTCTTGGATTAATTTTTTTACGATTTCCACTGCTTCTTGTGTTTTTAAATTTAGTTTGAGTGATTTTTTGGAGCGATTTAAATGCTGATGAATGTACGACTCTTTATTATCATCATATGGCGGCATAATGCGCATTAAATCCACTCTACGTGTGGACTCAACGTGAATGACGTCTGCCCCAAAATCTGCAAACATCATCGTCGTAAAAACCCCAGGAAGCATTGATGAAAAATCGAGAATTTTTAAATCTTTTAATATAGTCACTTTTCCCATCCCCTCTATGAACAAGCCAACTATTCATATAATTTTTGAAGAAACAAACTGCTATCATTACGAGCTTTATAACAGTTATATCTCAATAATTATAGTAATATTTTAAAATAATCTGAAAATTTTGTGAACCTCTTATTCAATATATGATAATTCATTCATAGATATTATTAAATCTATGAAAACGGAATGGGCATAGTAAAATCCATTAATAGTAATTATTACATTCTTCTAGAATGATAGGGAATTTGATTCTATAAAAAAATGTATTTTTATAAAATATTTTCCTAGTATGCTAGTTTGTTCGTCAACATAACCATCTATATTAAGCGAACTCCTATTTATACATAAAAGACCCCGTCATCTCTATGAATGATAGGGTCTTTTTCTCTTATGATATACTATTCACCTTGTTGTGCTAATCGCTCTTTACAGAAATCTAATAGGTACTGCTCTTCGTCTTCCTCTAATGCTAATTCAATATATTTTTCATCTTGCTTATCCATAATAAAATAATTGATAATAAATGGCCCTTCCCCATTATCGCCTACAAGAAGGCGGATTTGTGTTCCTGCACTAGAATATAGTTCGTCTTCCTCATCCACTTCTATGTCCAACAAAAATTCGTAGCGTCTTCCCTCAATTATACCAGTCGGATCAATTAATTCTTCCATTGTAAAATCAATGATATTCATATACATTTTCTCCTTTAAATTATTCCTAAAAATTCTAATTACAATCATAATCAAAAATGGATAATGGTCAAATATCTTCTCATATTCATAAAACAATTTACAACAAAAAACCGCCTCAATTTGAGACGGTTATATTTTGAGCATAACAGCTTATTTCGTCTTTAACTCTACAACGACAATCTCAGGCAAATTAAAAATTCGATAAGGTACTCCACTATTGCCTAATCCTCTATTCACATTCATCGTCGTCCCATTTTCTTCATAAAATCCCGCAGTGTATACAGGGAAAAACCCTTGTCCAGGCGCTACTAAGCCTCCAACAAAAGGAATTCTAATTTGACCTCCATGGGCATGTCCTGTAAATATCAAGTCTAATTCATTTTTTACATAAATATCAAACTTTTCCGGACGATGGGCAAGTAGCATTGTAAACATATCTTTCGGAACAGTTGATAATGCAGTATTTAACATAGTTTGCGTATCAGTCCCATTGAGAGGATCTTCAATGCCCGCTATAGCAATTCTTTCTCCTCCCCGTTCAACCCATGTCGCAGCGTTCGGTAAAATATGTACTCCTATTTCCTCAAGGGCATTATAAATTTCCGTTACTTGATTAATTGCTACTTCATGATTACCAATTACATAGTACACATCCGCGATTTTTACAAATTCACGGACAGCTAATAAACTCTGTTGTAAATTATAACGATTGCTGTCAATAAGATCTCCCGTAATAAAAATGACATCTGGATTTGTTTCCCGTACTTTTTCAACTAATTTTTCTTGATTTTCACCAAATAAAGCATCATGCAAGTCAGATACTTGAGTAATTCGAAAACCGTTAAATGAATCAGGAATTTCATCAGATTCATATATTTGTTCCGTTATGACAATCCAATGATTATTTACGTACAAAAATAAATATAAACCGACAATTAACAATATCAGTGTTAGTAACTTTTTCAAAACCATTCGCTCAATTCTATTCTTAGTTTTCCAAATGTCCATTCATTATATTATTTCTTTACAATTAGACAATCAAGTACGAACTTACTCTGATTGTTTAGTTGGTAAAGGTTCTTTCTCTCCAAATAATACTGGCTTTAATTCGTCTTCACCTGAACCCTCAGCTAGTGGCACACCAGAGCGATAGGCTGCTCGTATCACAAGATGTGTGGATACCGGTGAAGTGATAAATACAAATAGAATTCCTAACAACAATCGAACACTTATATATCCATCTTGAACCCAAATGTAAAAGAATGAACCCACTAAACACGATAGAACAGCTAGTGTAGCGCTTTTTGCTACAGCGTGAGCACGAGTATATACATCAGGAAAACGAAGCATTCCAAATGCGCTAATCACACTAATGATTGAGCCAATAAAAATAATGATAACACTGAACCACTCAATGATCTGACTTACGATCAATAATGACACCTCTCTCTATATATTTAGAAAAAGCAATTGTCCCAATAAATGCTAAAATCCCTAATATTAATATCGCTTCTAAAAAGGCTGTCGTTTTTAATAAGATTGAAAGTATGGCCATTGATGAAATCAAATTAACACCAATTGTATCAAGAGCAATTGCTCGGTCGGGCATTGTTGGGCCTTTAATAATTCGAATTAAATGCAGTGTAATAGCAACCATAAACAGGGCTAGAGAAATTAGCAATATCATATCGATCATTAACGGGACACCTCCAATATTACGGTCTCAAATCTTCCTAATGAACGAATTAAGTCTTCCTTCTGTCCAATATCCATCGCATGAATATACAATTCATCACCAGATTCTGATATCTCCATTACTACGGAACCAGGAGTTAATGTTAACAACAACGAAAGAGCCGTTACTTCCCAATCATTTTTCAATATTGTCTTGTACTTAAATATACCCGGTGTAATTTTTAAATTGGGGGTTAAAACTTGCTTCATTACAACAAAACCTGAAACAATAAGTTCTCTAAAGAAAATCACCACAAGTTTCATAATTTTCATTGCTCGAACTAAATAAAATTGTGTGCCAAAAAATCGATGCATTACATAAAGAATTCCTATCCCAACGATAAAACCGGTATTAAAAGTCGAAAGTGTCGGTGTAGGCTCGTCTTTGAACAATAGCCAAAGAAGCGCTATAAACAAATTTAAAATAAATTGGGCAAAAAACACCTTCCCACCCCCTAACTTTCACTTAAAATAGCATCAATATAGATAGATGGATTAACAAGGATATTTGTCGCATCTTGTACATAAACTAATAGCTGTTCTGCACCTAGACCAATTGCAATCATGCAAAGGGCTAAAGCAATAAAGGAAGCCATTGAAGCAATCGGAAGCGGTTTTTTATCTTCATTTGTTATAATCGTTTCTCCAAAGAACGAACTTAAGAAGATTTTTAATAATGAAAATAACACGACAAGACTTGATGCAAATCCAAGAAATAATAATACATAGGATCCAGCTTCAATCGACCCTTTACCAATCAACACTTTCCCTACAAACCCGCTAAGCGGTGGGATTCCTACTAAAGCTAACATCGTTAAAAAATAAATCCAGCCAAATAATGGATAATTTCGAATGAGTCCACTCATATGATCTATTAACTTTTCACCCGTTAAGTAAACCATCATCCCTACCAATAAAAACAATAACGCTTTTGCTACCATGTCATGTATTAAGTAATATACAGAACCTGCAATTGCTGATTCCGTGCCAACTGCTAAACCAATTAAAATGAAACCTACAGCAATTACAATATTGTAGGCTGCAATTGTTAATACATTTCGTGAAGCAAGCGCACCCATACATCCTAAAATAATAGTTGCTCCTGCAAAAATTCCGATAATTGTATGAGTCACTTCTGGTTGATGCGGAAACATTAATGTAAAAGTTCGAATCAATGCATACACGCCAACTTTTGTTAGCAGCGCTGCAAATAATGCTTGTACAGCAGTAGGCGGCACAACATAAGAACCTGGCAACCAGAAAAATAGCACTAATCCAGCCTTTAAACTGAATACAATAAACAATACTATTTTAATGACTCTCGAAGTTGTACCTTTTCCCCTCCCAATGCCACCAGCACGTACGACGCCATTAACATGACTTCAAAACAAACGAATAGATTAAAGATATCCCCTGTTAAGAAGGATCCATTTACTCCGCCAACTAACAATAAAACAAACGAATAGATGAACATATTTTCATGCCGTTCGCCTATCGTTGAAAAAGCGTAAAGTAAACAGAACACCGTGACAATGCTTGAGGTTAATACCATTAACACTGAAAAAGTATCGGCGACAAACAAAATTCCAAAAGGTGGTTTCCAGCCACTAAAGTCCAATTTTATAATTCCTTCTCTTTGTACAAGCTCTAACAAAAAGAATGATATGATACTAACTGCAATCATCGTGGTAATCGTAATCATTCTTTGTACTACTATATAATTTCTCAAAAATACCAAAATAACTGCAGTAAATATTGGAATAATCAGTGGCAATACTATGATGTTATTCATCTGACATTCCTCTCAATTCGTTAAAATCATCTGAGCCATTCGTTTTATATGTTCGATAAGCTAAAACAAGTAAAAATGCAGTCGTAGCAAAGCTAATAACAATGGCAGTTAAAATCAACGCTTGAGGCAATGCATCAGTAAATGGACCATCTCCATGTCCAAGCAGTGGCACGTTGCCTGTTTTTAATCCCCCTGACGTCATAATGAGCAAATTAACTGCATGGGATAGCACCGCAGTGCCGATAATGATACGAATCATATTTCGAGAGAGGATTAAATAGGTTGCCACAGAAACGAGAATTCCAATAAGTATAATCATTACTTGCTCCATTCACTACTCATCCTCACTTATACTTAAAATCATCGTAACTAGCGTACCAATTACGGTTAATGCAACCCCCGCCTCAAACAACGTTACGGTTGTTAAGTGTTTATCACCTATAAACGGAAATTGAAAATGCCCGTCTGTTTGAGATAAAAAAGGCACGTCTAAATAAATTGCTCCAAGACCTGTTCCCGTTGCAATCAACACACCAAGAGCAGCTACTTTCTTAAAATCAAAGGGCATTTTTTTTTGGATAGTGTCGATATCGTACGTTACATAGAGCAAAATAATCCCGGAAGCGAGAACAAGCCCCCCTATAAACCCTCCTCCCGGTGCATTATGACCCGAGAAAAAAAGATATACACCAAGAGTGAGGATGATGAAAATTACTACTTTTACAACCGTCCGCAATATCACATCATTAATTCTCATTCGTTCCCCCTCCTTTTGCTTTTAGCTTGATGAGGGTATATACGCCTAAACCTGCGATAAATAATACAACCACTTCGAGCATCGTATCGAATGCACGGAAGTCTCCTAAAATTGTGTTTACAATATTTTTCCCACCAGCTAACTCATACGAATCGTTAAAGAAATAAGAAATGGTGATAAATTTTTCATAATTGAGAGCAGCAAAACCTACTAAAGTTACCGTTGCCCCTACAGCTAACGATATGAAAATATTTCTCATTTTTATCCATTTCGGTTGAATCTCTTTTCTTATTTCTGGCAAATGTCTAAAACAAATTAAATAGAGTACCGTTGAAACGGATTCAACGACAAGCTGTGTTAAGGCTAAATCAGGAGCTCGGAAAACAATAAAGAAAAAGGCAACTGAATATCCTAATACACTACTAAGAAATACGGTTGTTATACGAGATTTCGCAAACAATATACCAACGGACGAGGCAATCATAATCAACACTAAAATGATTTCAAATACTTCTAATGACTCCCTATCGACAGGGCTCCAAGAAAATATATCAGTTTGGAGGAAATATCCACCGACAATCATTAAAAACGCTAGAAAAATGTAGACAAAATAATCTGTCAAATTACCTGTCATATATCGACGTGTAACGCGATTCGAAAAAGATTCACTAAATGAAATGCCATTATTAAATAGTGAATTTAATGATAAATTTTGAGGAAGTGCTCGATAAATTGGCTTCCAACGTTTCAATAATCTGTAAAGTAAAATTCCGACAACGATTACAAAAATCGTCATCCATAGTTCAGGACTAAATATTCCATGCCAAGCATGTATATGCGGCGTTAATTCTTGCGTTGTTGGAAAAGTAGGATAAATACTTGCCATCGCAGGTCTTAAAATATAATGGCCTAGTAGATTTGGGAAAAAGAAAATTCCAACCACAAAAACGATGAGCGTATAAGGAGATATTAACATTCCAATCGGTGCTTCATGAGGATGTTTTGCTAATAGATGCAGCTGAACTTTACCAAAGAATGTTTTACCCACAATGATTAAACAGTAAACAAAAGTAAAGACGCTCGCAATCCATGCAACAATTGGAATTAGAAATCCTATACTATCTAAAGAAAAAATATTTAATTCTTGTATATGAAGGGTTGCAGCAAAGAACATTTCCTTACTTAAAAATCCGTTAAACGGAGGAAGCCCTGCCATTGAAAAACTACCGATAAGTGCGATTGTGAAGGTTAACGGCATAAACGACATAAGTCCACCGAGCCTACGAATGTCGCGCGTCCCTAATTCGTGGTCGATAATTCCGACCATCATAAACAGTGCACCTTTAAAAGTGGAATGGTTTATTAAATGGAAGATGGCTGCAAATGCCGCTTGTGTATAAATAATCGTTTCCGAAGAATTACCTAAGTAGACTGCCACAGAACCCATACCTAATAAACTCATGATAAGCCCGAGCTGACTTACTGTCGAAAAGGCGAGCAACGCTTTTAAGTCCACCTGTTTTACAGCATTGAAGGAACCCCAAAACAACGTAAACAACCCAACGCCTGTTACTAACCAGAACCATAACGCCTCACCACCAAAAACAGGTGTGAGTCTTGCCACTAAATAAATTCCTGCTTTTACCATTGTCGCAGAATGCAAATAAGCACTCACAGGTGTTGGAGCTTCCATCGCATCCGGCAACCAAATATAAAATGGAAATTGTGCAGACTTTGTAAATGCACCTAATAAAATCAATACAAGTGCTGGTACAAACAATGCGTGTTCTTGTATCGCTTCCACATTTCCAATAATCTCACGGATGCTTAATGTTTTTGACATCTCATAGAGCATCAAAAAACCTGCTAGCATAGAAATACCGCCGGCAACCGTAATGATCATTGATTTTCTTGCCCCAGCTCGTGAAGCTTTTCGGTGATGCCAATATGCAATTAGTAAAAACGATGAAACACTTGTTAGCTCCCAAAATCCATATAAAACCATTAAATTATCAGAAAGAACAACCCCTAACATTGCCCCCATAAACAGTAACAGGTAACAATAAAAATGGTATAGCTGTTCGCTTCTGGATAAATAAAAAATCGAGTACAAAATAACTAAACTTCCTACTCCGGTAATGAGTAAACTAAAAATTAAGCTGAGTCCATCTAAATAAGTAGTGAAATGAATACCTAACGAGGGGATCCACTCATGAGTGAAAGCAACAACTTCACCGTCAGATATACGAGGGATGTATGTAGTTAAAAAAAGGAATAATATAAAAGAGACACTCAATACGAGCCATCCTATATATTTTTTGCTAATAAACCTGTATAATACAGGAGTCAATGCAGCAAAAATAAACGGAGTAAGGATGATGGCAACATCAACTGTCACAAGTTCTCTCCTCCCATTACTATATT
>SMEK01000361.1_pt1 | contig 18075 bp, 17 predicted proteins | sample 2456371 | NCBI WGS metagenome assembly SMEK01 (sample SAMN10132590, study PRJNA489261) | soil metagenome | isolation source: day1 antibiotic-loamy sand soil ammended with composted manure from dairy... | place: USA | collected 2015-04-01
CGCGATGCAGGCATAGGGAAGCCCGAGCTCGCGGGCAAGTGCCGAGGCATGCAACGGGCCTGCGCCGCCGAAGGCGAAAAGGGTGAAGTCGCGCGGGTCGTGGCCGCGCGCCACGGAAACCATCCGGATCGCGCCTGCCATCTTCATGTTGGCAAGCTTCAGCACCGCGCCGGCCGCCTGGATGCCGCTCATCCCGGTCGCGCGCCCGATCCGCTCCTCAAACGTGCAGGCGACGCCCTCGGCCGTTACGGGATTGTCCACGGCAAGTAGTTTCTTCGGCGTCAGCCGCCCCAGCACAAGATTGGCATCGGTGATGGTCGGGTCCGTACCGCCGCGTCCGTAGCAGATCGGCCCCGGATCGGCGCCCGCGCTCTGCGGCCCCACCTGTATCAGCCCCCCGGCGTCCACCCGGGCAATGGAGCCGCCGCCCGCGCCGACCGTATGCACGGCCACCATCGGCACATGGATGGGCATGGCATATTCGATCTCTATCTCGTTGGAGACGGCCGGCTCGGCATTGCGGATGAGCGCCACGTCAGTCGAGGTGCCGCCCATATCGTAGGTTACAAGGTTGCCGTAGCCGGCGCGTCGGCCCGTATATGCGGCTGCGATCACGCCTGAAGCCGGGCCGGACATCACGGTTTTTGCTGCCTCGCGGGTGACGAACCGCGCGGAGATCATGCCGCCATTGCCGTTCATCATGAGAAAGTCACGGCGATAGCCCAGGCTGGCCAGCTCCGACCGAAGCCTCTCAACATAGCGCTGCAGGATCGGCTGTACGGAGCCGTTGACTGCCGCGGTGACGCCGCGCTCGAACTCGCGGGCTTCCGAAAGCAGCGCGTGCCCCATGGTGATGTAATCGTTCGGCCAGAGTTCCGCCGCGATCTCGGCGGCACGGCGTTCATGCGTCGGGTTGGCGTAGGAATGCAGGAAATGAATGATCAGTGATTCGCAGCCTGCCTCCAGCAGGCGCTTTACGGCGCCCCGCATTCCGTCTTCGTCCAGCGGCGTACGAACCGCGCCCGAAGCTTCGATGCGCTCGACGACTTCCAGCCTCAGATTGCGCGGGATAACGGGGACGAATATTCCGGTCATGCCATAGGCCTGCGGCCTTGTGCGCCGGCCGAGTTCCAGCACGTCGCGAAAGCCGGCTGTCGTGATCATGCCGGTCCGGGCCAGCCTCCGCTCCAGTACGGCGTTCGTCGTGGTGGTGGTGCCGTGGACGATAAGGTCTATGTCCTTCACGGGGAAATCGCTCGCAGCCAGTGCCGCGACCACGCCATGGGCCTGGTTGTCCACAGTGGTCGGGGTCTTGGCTATGCGCACCGTCTTGCCTGGACCGTCGATCAGGATCAGGTCGGTGAAGGTGCCCCCGACATCGATGCCGGCAACGACCGCGTCGCGCCCTTGCCCGCCACGCATCGAAACATTCTCCTCCATGATCGAAACCCGAAAAGTCCGGACTACGGATATGTATAAGATTGAAAAGGCGTTTTATCCCATTATCTTGACGCCCAATTCATTTGTATACTAATAGTTTTTGGACACAATGGCTATCCGCTGCAAGTGTGACGCGCACCGCAAACCGCAGGTGAGGATGCGCGACGGGAGCTTTTGGCGGCGTCGAACAGAGGCAGTATCGCATGAACACTGTTCCCGCGTTTAGGGCCGAGGATGCGCGTCCACTCAACTTTCCGATTCCTCCGAACGTGCACGCCGAGACGGTGGTTTCCGTTCGCCACTATACCGACCGGCTCTTCTCCTTCCGCGTCACGCGGCCTCAGTCGCTGCGTTTCCGTTCCGGCGAATTTGTCATGATCGGCCTGCCCAATGCGGAGAAACCGGTGTTCCGGGCCTACTCGGTGGCAAGCCCCGCCTGGGACGATGAACTGGAGTTCTTTTCCATCAAGGTGCCGGACGGCCCGCTGACGTCTGAATTGCAGAAGATCCAGCCGGGTGACACGGTGTTGATACGCCCCAAGGCGACCGGCACCCTGGTGCTCGATGCACTCACGCCGGCAAAGCGTTTGTTCATGATTTCCACCGGCACGGGCGTCGCCCCTTTTGCCTCGCTCCTGAGGGACCCCGAAACTTATGAAAAGTTCGAGCAGGTCATCCTCACCCACACCTGCCGCGACAGGGCCGAACTGGTGTACGGACAGGAGCTGGTTGCCAACCTGGAGAACGATCCTCTCATCGGCGAGCTCACGCGCGGTCGCGTGAGGCTCTACAACTCCACGACGCGCGAGCCGAGCGAGCGGATGGGACGCATCACCGCGCTGATCAGTTCCGGCAAATTCTATGAAGACCTTGGCATCGAGAAGCTGAACCCCGAGACGGACCGTGTCATGATCTGCGGCTCGATGCACATGCTCAGGGACGTCAAGGAATTGGTGGAAGGGCTCGGGTTCGTCGAAGGTTCGCTGAGTTCTCCCGCAAGCTTTGTCGTCGAACGCGCCTTCGTGGGCTAGGCTAAGCAGCAAGGCCGCTGGTCGCGCGAGCGTGCCGCCCTATCCTTACGGGCATGGCCAATGATGACAGTCGCGTGATCGAAATTGCATGCGGCGCGATTGCGCAACGACAACGGCTGGTGCTTGCCTACAAGGACGACATAAGAATCGTCGATCCATACATGGTGGGCTATGACGCACAGGGCAGGCTGTGGCTGTCTGCGGTGCAGATCATGGGTGGAAGCGGGCCGGGTTTTCGCAGCTATGCGGCTGAAGACATTGCCTCGCTGGCCATGACCGAAGAAAAGTTCGTCCCCGATCATCCGGATTACAATCCGCGTGACAGGATGTTCGCGCGTGTGCTTTGCCAAATCTGACGGGCTGTCCGGCTTGACGGGCCCGTTGACGGACTTTACCCAAAAGTGGTGCGGACGCATGGCCGGAACAGACCGGCATTTTGCCGGAAGTGGACTTCGGCAATACATTTGCGCCGGAAATGGAGGGGGATTTCATGGCAGGAAAACTCTCCGGCAAGACGGTGGTCATCACCGCCGCAGCGCAAGGCATTGGCCGCGCCAGCGTGCTCGCCTTTGCGGAGGCTGGCGCCAAGGTGCATGCGACGGATATCGATGAAAAGGCGCTTGCAGAGCTCGATGGTCGCGAGAACATAATCACCCGGCGCCTGGACGTGCTGGACACCGATGCGGTCAACGCTGCCTTCATGGAAATCGGTCCGGTGGACGTCCTGTTCAATTGTGCCGGCTACGTCCATAGCGGCACCATTCTGGAAATGCAGGAGGGCGACCTGGACTTCGCCCTCGATCTTAATGTCCGCGCCATGGTGCGCACCATCCGCGCCGTGCTGCCCGGCATGCTGGCACGCTCCGAGGGCTCGATCATCAACATGTCGTCGCTTGCGAGCTCGCAGAAGGGTGTGCCGAACCGCTTCGTCTACGGACTCACCAAAGCAGCGGTGATCGGACTGACCAAGGCCATCGCCGCCGACTATGTGACCAAGGGCATTCGCTGCAATGCCATTTGCCCCGGCACGGTGGAAACGCCCTCTCTGGAGGGGAGGATGCGGGCGCTGGGTGACTATGAGACCGCGCGTGCCGCCTTCATAGCTCGCCAGCCAATGGGGCGCCTCGGTACGCCGCAGGAGATTGCTGATCTCGCCGTGTACCTGGCGAGCGCCACCTACACGACCGGTCAGGCTTACAATATCGATGGCGGCTGGTCGATTTGATCCACTGTGCGCCGCCCGCAGGCCTGGATGCCAGCCGCACTTCACACAGGAAAGGAAACAGCCATGAAATTGCTGCGCTACGGTGAAGCGGGTGCTGAGCGGCCCGGACTTCTGGATGCGGAGGGCACCATCCGCGATCTGTCGGGACATGTACCCGACATTGGCGGCGCGGCTCTGGACCCGGATTCCCTGGCCGTCCTGGGAAGGCTTGATCCCGGCTCGCTTCCAGCCGTGCCTGGCACCCCGCGCATCGGGCCGTGCGTGGCCGGTGTTGGAAAGTTCATATGCATCGGGCTGAACTATTCCGACCATGCAGCCGAAACCGGCGCGACCGTTCCGCCTGAACCGATCATCTTCATGAAGGCGACATCGGCGATCATTGGCCCGAATGATGACGTGCTCATCCCGCGTGGCTCCGAGAAGACCGATTGGGAGGTCGAGCTTGGTGTGGTCATCGGCAGAAAGGCCAAATACGTCTCCGAATCCGAAGCCCTGGATCATGTTGCCGGCTATTGCGTGGCGCACGACATTTCCGAGCGAGCTTTCCAGGCCGAGAGACAGGGTCAGTGGACCAAGGGCAAGAGCTGCGACACCTTCGGCCCGATCGGTCCCTGGCTCGTGACGAAGGACGAAATCGCCGACCCGCAGAATCTGGGCATGTGGCTGAAGGTCAACGGCCAGACCATGCAGGACGGATCAACCAGAACGATGGTCTACGGCGTCGCCTATCTGGTGTCCTATCTCAGCCAGTTCATGAGCCTGATGCCAGGCGACATCATCTCGACGGGCACTCCGCCCGGTGTGGGCATGGGCATGAAGCCGCCGCGCTATCTCAAGGCCGGCGATGTCGTGGAACTCGGCATAGAGGGGCTCGGCAGCCAGCGACAGCAGGTAAGAGCGGACTCTTGAGCCGCCTCCAGGCGGCTACTTCACCACTTTCCCGTCCGCGTCAAAGCGATAGAGCTTGCCCGGCTGCGGCGTCGCGTAGAGAACTGCGCCCGGCTCGGCGTCGTAGGTGCCGAAGATGCGCACGGTAATGAGACCGGCCTTCTCGCAGTCCAGGTAAAGGTTCGTGTCCGCGCCGAGGTGTTCGGCGTGGATGACAGTGCCCTTCCAGTCGCCCTTCGCGGCATCGACGCTGATATGCTCGGGGCGAACGCCGATCGTCTTTACGGTCTCGCCGAGCCGGGTGCCGTCGATGAAGTTCATCTTGGGTGAGCCTATGAAGCCGGCGACGAACTCGTTGGCAGGCGCATTGTAAAGCTCCATGGGCGCGCCGGCCTGCTCGATGCGACCGGCGTTCAGCACCACAATCTTGTCGGCGAGCGTCATCGCTTCCACCTGGTCGTGGGTGACATAGATCATCGTGGCGCCGAGGCGGCGGTGCAGCTGCGCGATTTCGAGGCGGGTGTTCACGCGCAGGGCCGCGTCCAGGTTGGACAATGGCTCGTCGAACAGGAAAAGCTTCGGCTCGCGAACCACGGCCCGGCCGATTGCGACACGCTGGCGCTGTCCTCCGGAAAGCTCTGCGGGGCGGCGTTTCAGATATGGTTCAAGCCCGAGCATGGAGGACGCGACCTGGATTCGCCTGTCGATTTCCGCTGCCGCCTCGCCAGCCTGCTTCAGGCCTAGCGCCATGTTGTCCCGCACCGAAAGATGCGGATAAAGCGCGTATGTTTGAAACACCATGGCAATGCCGCGCTTGGCCGGAGGAGTGGCCGAAACATCGGTGCCGTCGATTATGACGCGGCCGGAGGTAGCGTCTTCCAGGCCGGCTATGACGCGCAGCAGTGTGGATTTGCCGCAGCCGGAGGGGCCGACGAAGACGACGAACTGGCCATCCGTCACCTCGAGATCGATGCCTTTCAACACCTCGACCGGGCCGAAGGATTTTCTCACATTCTCGATGTTCAGAGAGCCCACAGCATTTCCCTTCAGAGCTTGACGGCCTTGCCGGTTCGCACGCTCTCGTCGGCTGCGAGGCAGACGGCGAGCGATCTGACGGCATCCTCCATGTGACGGGTCAGGTCGAGATCCTCGCGGATCGCCCGGAGCAGGAACGCCTGTTCGCGGTCACACAGTTCCTGATGGCCGGGTTCGCCCTCCATGGAAAGAAGCTCATCCGGTTTGGCGAACTTGCCGTCCGGCCCGGTCGCGGAGGAATGCACCCGGATGGTGGAGGTTTTCGTGTGGGTGTCGATGTCGTCCGACCTGGCTCCTTCCGCCATGACGATGGAGACGCAGCCATTGGGCGAGATGACATCCTTAACGAAGAAGGCGGTTTCGGAAATCATCGGCCCCCATCCGGCCTCGTACCAGCCGACCGACCCGTCATCGAACAGCACCTGCAAATGGCCGTAATTGTACATGTCGGGAGCGATTTCGTCGGTCAGGCGAAGGCCCATGCCGCGCACCTCCACCGGCCTTGCGTCGGTGATCTGGAGCATGACGTCGAGATAGTGCACGCCGCAATCGACGATCGGTGACGTGGTCTGCATGAGCTGGCGATGCGTCTCCCAGGTTTTCCCCGAGGACTGCTGGTTCAGATTCATGCGGAAAACGTAGGGCGGTCCCAGCTTGCGCGCCTCCGCTATCAGGCGCATCCAGGATGGGTGGTGGCGCAATATGTAGCCGACAACCAGCTTGCGGCCGTTCGCCTTCGCGGCATCGACGACGCGGCGGGCATCCACCACGGTCGTTGCCAGAGGTTTTTCGACGAAGACATGGCATCCGGCTTCCATCGCCATTACTGCGTAGTCGGCATGGCTGTCCGAATAGGTGGCAATCGAGGCCACGTCCGGCTTCTCGTCGCGTAGAGCATCCTCGAAGGACCGGCGGATTTCATGGCCCGCCAGGTCGCCTGGCAGCGGCACATCCGAGCGATTTACCAGCGCAGCGATCTCGAAACCGGGATTTGCATGATAGGCGAGCGCATGGCTGCGGCCCATATTGCCGAGGCCGGCGACGACGACGCGCAGGGGTTTTGTCGGGGCTTGCATGTTCACTTGACTGCTCCGGAAGTGATGCCGCGGATGAGCTGCCGCGAAAAGACGACGTAGAGGATCAGCACGGGCAGGATGGCCAGGGACAGGGCCGCCAGAACGGCGTTCCAGTTTGTCACATATTGCCCGAGGAAAAGCTGGGCGCCGAGGGTAACCGTTTTCGTCGCCTCCGACGGGGCGAGGATCAGCGGAAACCACAAGTCGTTCCAGATCGGGATCATGGTGAAGACCGCGACGGTCGCCATGGCAGGTCGCACCAGCGGCAGAACGAGGCGGAAGAAAATCCTGTACTCGCTCAGCCCGTCGATACGGCCCGCATTCTTCAGGTCGTCCGAGACGCTTTTCATGAATTCCGCCAGGATGAAGATGGCAAGCGGCAGGCCCTGAGCAGTGTATACGAGTATCAGGGCGGTGAGGGTATTGACCAGCCCGCCCGCTACCATCAGCTGCAATATGGCGACCGTGGCCAGCCGGATGGGGATCATGATCCCCAGCGCCAGATACAGGCCCATCAATCCGTTGCCGCGGAACCGGTATTCCGCGAGCGCGAAGGCCGCCATGGCGCCGAACAGCAGCACCAGGAACAAAGACGCGACGGTGACGATAAGGCTGTTCTGGAAATAGAGCAGGAAATCGCCTTGCTTCATCACCGTGACATAGCCGACCAGGTCGAAGGTCTTCGAGGTCGGCGGCATCAGCGGCTCGCGGAAGATGGCCTGGCGCGACTTGAAGGAATTGATGATGACGAGGATCACCGGAAACAGCGCAATCACCGTATATGCGATCAGGATCGCATGTGCGGCTATGCTGCGTGGCAGGGAAGTGGTGGCGCGGCTCATGTCTGCACCCCTCAGAACTGATAGCGCCGCAGGCGCGTCTGGATGAGGAACAGATATACGCACACGCCAGCAAGGATGATGAGGAACATCATGGTTGCGATCGTCGCGCCCATGTTCGGATCGCCGACCTGGAGCTGGAAGCCGAAGAAGGCGCGATAAAGGAACGTGCCCAGGATGTCCGTGGCGTAATTGGGGCCGGCCAGCGCTCCCTGCGCCGTGTAGATCAGGTCGAACGCGTTGAAGTTGCCCACGAAGGTGAGGATCGAGATGATGCCGATGGCCGGCAGGATGAGCGGCAGCTTGATCTTCCAGAATTGCGCCATCCCGGTCACGCCGTCGCATTCGGCGGCCTCGATCACCTCGTCCGGGATCGACAGAAGCGCCGCATAGATCAGCATCATGGGAATACCGACGAACTGCCATACCGAAATCAGGCTAAGCGCGATCAGCGCGCTGCTTTCCTTGCCGAGCCAAGGGCTGAAAAGGCTCTTGAGGCCGACGAGGTCGAGCAGGTTCGGCGCCACGCCCCATAGCGGCGAGAGTATCAGCTTCCAGACGAAGCCCACGATGACGAAGGACAGGATCGTCGGAACGAAAATGGCCGTGCGGTAGAAGGCCGAGAAGCGCAGCCTTGGTGATGAAAGCAATGCGGCAAGAAGAACGCCGATGGGGTTCTGGACCAGCATGTGGATGATGAAGAAGATGACGTTGTTCCACAATGCGTTCCAGAAGCCATTGGCCCAGTTCGGGTCGCCGAACAGCGTGCGGAAATTGTCCAGCCCGACGAATGTCTGCACCTGGTTGACTGAACGAAACAGCGCAAGTTGCAGCGTGCCGGCCAGCGGCAGGATCATGACCGCCGTATAGACCAGGACGGCCGGCGCAAGGAACACGCCGATATGCCAGCGGATCGGTCTTCTGGGAGCGCGGTCTGTCGACATGGGTTCGTCCGTAGCTCGCTTGGATGTGGCAAGTGTGCCCATTTTGCCGTCCGGGGCCAAGCTCGGCAAAGATACCGGGCAGCAGCAAGAACCGAATGGGGGGCCCGTCACGCAGTCCGGGCAAGCCCAGTGCCGTTTGCCGGGTTGCCTCTCCCAAGCCCAAGGGCTTCACGGACCGTCGGGGCACCCGCCCCCCACCTTGGCGGGGGCGGGTGCCGGCTTGTCAGTTTGCCGGCTTGTACCAGCTGTCGAGGCCCTCCTGCAGCTTCTTGGCTGCGGCTTCGGGCGTCGTGGTCCCGTTGATGACGTTGGCCGACTCGACCCAGGTCTCGTTCTCCAGGTTCGGCGTGCCGCGTGACAGTATCTGGTAGGTCGAGCGGATCGTTGACTGGCACTTGTCGCGCCAGGAGACGAATTCCTGCGCCAGCGGATCGTCCATTTTCACTGCCGTCGAGTTCAGGCTGAAGAAGCCGGGCAGCGCATTGGCATAGATTTCCGCGAACTCTGGCGAAGCCACCCAGGAGAGAAACTTCTTGGCGGCTTCCGGGTTCTTGCTGGCAGCGTTGAGGCCGATGCCGATGTCGTTATGGTCGGAGATGTAGCAGGTGTCGCCGGCTTTCTCGACCGGTGGCGGGAAGGCGCCCATCTTGAACTGCGCCTGCGTATTGAACAGCGAGATTTCCCATGAGCCGGCCGGATAGATGGCGGCGCGGCCGAGCGTGAACAGATTCTGGCTGTCGGGATAGGTCTGCGCCTCGAATCCGTCGCCGAGATAGGGCTTCCACTTCGCCAGTTCCTCGAACGGCGCGACCCATTGGGGATCGGTCAGCTTCTGCTCGCCCTTGATGAGCGCCAGCCGGCCTTCCTCGCCTTTCCAGTAGTTCGGGCCGATATTCTGATAGCCCATGGTGGCCGCTTCCCACAGGTCCTTGGTGCCCATGGCCATGGGAATGTAGGTGCCGTCTTCCTTGATCTTGTCGAGTGCGGCGAAGAACTCGTCGCGCGTTTCGGGCACCTTGATGCCGAGTTCGTCGAAGGCGTCCTGATTGTAGATGAAGCCATGGATGACTGAAGCCATGGGCACGCAGAATGTGGCCTTGCCATCGTCCGTCGTCCATGCCGCCTTGGCCACGTCGGAGAAGTTCTCCATGCCCGGCAGGCTGGTCAGGTCGGCGAGATTGCCCTTGTTGTAGAGCTCGAGGGACTTGTCGAAGGGGCGGCAGGTGATGAGGTCGCCGGCGGAGTCCGCCTGCAGCTTGGCCCCCAGCGCGGCGTCATATTCGGTTGGGGCCGAGGGAGAGAACGTCACCTTGATGCCGGGGTTCTTGGCCTCGAAAGCGGGGATCAGCTTTTCCTGCCAGATGGGCAGGTCGTCGTTGCGCCAGCTTTCTATGGTCAGCGTTGCGTCCTGGGCCAGGGCAGCCCCGGAGCCGAGGATGCTGGAGCCGAGAAGTATGGCTGTGAGAAGTTTGGTTTTCATGCTCAGTCTCCCTGTAGACCCTTTTCAGGTTCGGTTGTGACGAGATCGGAAACAGCGCGCTCCCGTTCCCCTCGTGCGGCGGAAAGCGCCGGCCTCAGCCTGTGGCCGGAGCGTTCCAGGATTCGTTGCGCCGTTTCGGCATCTCCCGCGCCTGCGGCAAGCAAGATGGCAGTCTTTACCGAGCCGCCGGATTTTTCCAGAAAATATCTCGCTTCTTCATGTCCGCATCCCGCTACCGCCGAAACGATCCGCGCGGCCCGGTCACGCAACTTTGCATTGTCGGCAACGAGATTGACCATGTAGCCGTCGTGGACATGGCCAAGATGGACGGCCGCAAGAGTGGAAAGCATGTTGAGTGCGATCTTCTGCGCGGTACCTGCACCCATGCGGGTGGAGCCCGCAATCACCTCCGGCGGCGTCTCGAGCAATATGCTGATGTCCGCTTTTTCCAGTAGAGGCGCGGCCGGGTTGTTGGCGATTGCGACCGTTGCAGCGCCGCGCCGGCGGGCTGCCTCCAGGGCGGCGACGGCATAGGGCGTCGACCCGCTGGCCGAAACCGCGATCAGGCAATCGTCGCTTCCGATCCGCGCGTCCGCAATCGCCGTCTCCGCCTCGGCGACATCATCCTCGGGCGCGCCGGCGAGGGATTTCAGCGCATCTTCGCCTCCGGCCAGGAGCACGACGATCCGGTCGCTTGCGATGCCGAACGTGCCGGGCAGCTCCAGCGCGTCGGCCAGCGCCATCAGCCCGGAACTTCCTGCGGCGGCATAGACCACCCGGCCGCCGGCGCGCAGTCGCGTGGCGATGAGTTCGGCGGCGGAGGCAATGGATGGGATGGCGGCATGAACCGATTGTGCGGCGTCGGCCTGTCCGCGGGCGAGCAGGGACAGGATTGCTTCGGGTGGCTGAGTGTCCAGCCCCTCCGCATCGCGATGAAGCGCTTCCGTGCGCCGTTCCACCATCGGCTTCCTCCTGCTTCGACAATACCAAAAAAATACCACTTGTCCACACGAATAGTGGGTTTTTGGCGGACCATCCATCCTGCACTTGAACAAATCACGAAAAATCAATGAAATAGGGTGTTTAAGGTTCTCTAACGGAACTTAACTCTTGGCTAATGGTATTTTACTGGTATTATCAACCGCGAGGAGGCCTTACGTGACGTTCGTTCTTGGCATCGACGGCGGCGGCACAAGCTGCAGGGCAGCGCTCGCGACCCTCGAGGGCGTGGTGATCGGCCGCGCCAAAACAGGCGCTGCCAACATTCGCACCGATCTTACCGGCGCCCGGGCGCATATTGTCGAGGCGGCGCGCCAGGCCTTCCTGGCCGCCGGCAAGGACGCCGGACTCCTTTCGCGCACTCCGGCCGTTCTCGGCCTTGCCGGGGCCAATGTAGGCACCTACAGGCAGCAGCTTGAAGCCATCCTCCCCTTTGCCGAAAGTCACGTCGAGACCGATGCCGAGATCGCCCTGGAGGGGGCGGTGGGTTCCGGCGACGGGGCCATGGCGATCCTCGGCACAGGAACCGCCTATATGGTGCGCCACGAGGGGCGCTCGCGCGCTATTGGCGGCTGGGGCTTCCAGGTCGGCGACCAGGGTAGCGGCGCGCGCATAGGGCGCGATCTTCTGGAGCAGACCCTGCTTGCCCATGACGGCGTGAGGCCGGCTTCGGCGCTCACGCGGGAGATGATGGCGGTATTTCGCGGCAACCCGGAAGATGTGGTCGAATTCACCACAAACGCAAAGCCGGGCGATTTTGGCGGCTTTGCCCCGAAGGTTTTCGAACATGCCGACAAGGGAGATCCTGTAGCTGTCGAGATCATCGCCAAGGCGGTAGGGGACGTGGAAGCGGCGCTGGGTGCTCTCGATCTGCGACCAGATGACCCGCTCTGTCTGCTCGGCGGGCTGGCGCCGCTCTACGCGCCGCGCCTTTCCCCGCGCTATCGCCAGCTTTTGAGAGAGCCCATCGACGACGCACTGGGCGGCGCTGTCCGAATGGCGTTGCGCCTGTTTGCGGCAAGGCAGGAGGCAGCCGGGTGAGCGAGGCGGCGGACAGCATCTTCGTCACGCTGCGGCAGTCTGCGCCGCGCGGCACGCCACTATACCTGCAATTGCGGCGCAGCATCGAGGATGCCGTCAACCGGGGCCTCATCAGGCCGGGCGACGCGCTTCCTTCCGAGCGTGACATAGCGGCCAAGGCCGAGATATCGCGTGTTACGGTGCGCAAGGCAGTACGGGATCTGGTCAAGAGCGGTATCCTCGTGCAGCGGCACGGTTCGGGCACCTTCGTCGCACCTCGGGTGGAAAGGGTGGAGCAATCGCTTTCGCGGCTCACCTCCTTCACCGAGGATATGGCAAGGCGCGGAATGAGTTCACGCTCCGAATGGCTGGACCGCGGCCTGTATGCCCCTTCGCCGGACGAGATGATGGTGCTGGGGCTTGCTGCCGACGAGTTGGTGGCCCGGGTGGAGCGCCTGCGCATAGCCGATGACACGCCGCTGGCCATCGAGCGTGCTTCGCTCTCGGCCAGCCTGCTGCCCGATCCGGCCGGCATAGGTTCCTCCCTCTATGCCGCGCTTGAAGCTACCGGCTGCCGGCCGGTGAGGGCGGTACAACGGATCTCGGCAGCCAATCTCGGCGAGGGCGACGCCCGTCTTCTGGAAGTCGCGCCAGGCGCGGCGGGGCTGCGCATTGAGCGTATCTCCTATCTCGCAAGCGGAAGGGTTATAGAGTTCACCCGGTCGATCTATCGCGGCGACGCCTATGATTTCGTTGCCGAGTTGCGGCTCGGCCTGCCGGGCGACGACAATGGAGGCCGGATTTGACGACCCATATGCGCCGCGAGATCGACGAAATTCCGGAGGCCGCGGCCCGGCTGCTCGACCGTTCCGCTTCGACATTGCGTGATGCGGGCCGCGCGATCGGAGCGCGCGATCCGCATTTCGTCGTCACCGTGGCGCGCGGCTCCTCCGACCATGCCGCAACCTTCATGAAATATGCGATCGAACTGACTGCCGGACTGGCCGTCGCTTCCGTAGGCCCCTCCGTAACGTCGGTTTACGGGCGCAAGCTGAGGCTTGCCGGCTCTGCCTGCCTGGCAATCTCGCAGTCGGGCCGGAGCCCCGACATCGTGGCCATGGCCGAAGGCGCGCGTGCGGGCGGCGCGTTGACCGTGGCCGTGACCAACATGGCTGATTCGCCGCTGGCCGCCGTTTGCGAACATGCGATCGACATCATGGCCGGCCCGGAGCGCAGCGTCGCCGCAACCAAGACCTTCGTCAATTCGGCCATCGCCGGACTGGCGCTGATGGCGCACGCGACGGAGGATGCAGCGCTTCTGACCGCTCTGCAGGCTCTTCCTGACGACCTGGCCAGGGCAGTCCGCTGCGACTGGATGGGGCTGGCTGACGCGCTAGACGACGATGGCTCGCTGTTTGTGCTTGGCCGCGGGCCTACGCTCGCGATTGCCGGCGAGGCTGCCCTCAAGTTCAAGGAAACATGTTTCATGCACGCTGAAGCCTACAGCGCGGCGGAGGTGATGCACGGGCCACTCGCACTTGTCGAGCCGGGCTTTCCGGTACTGGTGCTGGCGGCGCGCGACATGGCCGAGGCTTCTCTGGCCGAGACGGCCGATGAGCTGACCGTCAAGGGCGCGGCAGTTTCCGTTACGTCGGTGCTCGCCCGGAAGGCAGCCCACCTGCCGCACGTCGCCACGGGTCATCCGCTGACCGACGCGCTCGCCCTGATCGTTCCTTTTTACGGCTTCGTGGAGGCCTTCGCGCGCCGTCGGGGACTCGATCCCGACCGGCCCCGGAATCTGCGAAAGGTGACGGAGACGAGATGAGCAAATCATTCGCGCTCGTCGGCGCGCGTATTTTCGATGGCGAGCAATGGCTTGATAACGCCGCCCTGATCGTGCGTGGGGACCGGGTGGAAGGCGTTGTAGCGGCCGCCGATGTGCCGGCCGGTGTCGAACGTCACGTCCTGGATGGCGGCATGGTTGCACCGGGCTTTGTCGATCTCCAGGTCAATGGCGGGGGTGGCGTCATGCTGAACGACCTCCCCGACGTGGCGACGATCCGCACCATTTGCGTCGCGCATGCGCGCTTCGGCACGACGGCGCTCCTGCCGACATTGATAACCGATACGCCCGAAATCACTGCAGCCGCAATCGAGGCCGGGAAAAGAGCCGCGGCCGAGCGGGTGCCCGGCTTTCTCGGCCTGCATCTGGAGGGTCCGCACCTGTCGCTTGCGCGGAAGGGAGCGCACGACCCAGCCCTTATCCGTCCCATGACGCCCGCAGACGAGGCGGCTTTGATCGGGGCGCGCACGGCGCTACCTGTGCTGCTTACGACCGTGGCGCCGGAATCGGTTCGTCCGCAGCAGGTGGCGGCGCTTGTCGAAGCCGGCGTCGTTGTCAGCCTCGGCCACACCGACACAAGCTATGCCGTAGCCCGGGCCTATGGAGACTCGGGGGCAAGCGTGGTGACCCATATCTTCAACGCCATGAGCCAGCTCGGCAGCCGCGAGCCCGGGCTGGTCGGGGCTGCAATCGAGGCAGGAGGGCTGCATGCCGGCCTGATTGCGGATGGGGTCCATGTCGATCCCGCAACGATCCGCATCGCGCTGCGCGCCAAGCAGGGGCCGGGACGCATTTTCCTCGTCACGGATGCGATGGCCCCGCTAGGGACGGACATGGACAGCTTCACGCTGAACGGACGCAACATCTACCGCAGGGACGGATCGCTGCGTCTGGCGGACGGCACGCTGGCTGGCGCCGATCTCGACATGGCTTCGGCGCTGCGTTTCATGCACCGGACCATTGGTCTTGAGCTTGGAGAAGCCCTGCGCATGGCCTCGACATATCCGGCGCAGGCTGCGGGCCAGGCGCATCGGCTGGGGCGGCTGGCTACCGGATTTGCCGCCAATATCGTCGCGCTCTCGGAGGAACTTGACGTGGAAAGCGTCTGGATCGACGGCCGGCAGGTCTTCGGCAGCCAGGACGGCTGACCGGATCAGCCAACGCCGACATAGCGCTTGACCGCGGAAGGGTCGGCGCGCAGGACCTCCACACCGACCGTCTCGCGATTGCGGCCATTCTCGATGAATGCCACCCGGTCGGCCAGGGGCAGCACCGCATCTACGCGTTGCTCGACAAGGATGGTGGATACGCCCATGCCGCGCAATTTGGCCACCGTCTCGCGGATTCTGGCGATCATGGAAGGCATCAGGCCCTCCGTCGGCTCGTCCAGAAGAAGGACCTTGGGTTCAAGGCAGAGCGCCCGCGCCATGGCAAGCATCTGCTGCTCCCCACCCGACAGCGTTCCCGATCGCTGGTTCAGCCGTTGGCGCAGCAGCGGAAAAAGGTCGAGAACCGCTTCGCGCACCGCCTTGCCTCTGTTGCGTGCCATCAGCCCGATCTCGAGGTTCTCGGAGACGGTCATTTCGGCGAACAGGCGCCGGCCCTGCGGCACATAGGCGATGCCGGCCTTCGGGACTTCATGTGCAGGGATTCCGGTCAACTCCAGCTGCTCCATTCTTATGGAGCCGGCACTGGCCTTGACCAATCCCAGGATCGCCTTCAGCGTCGTCGTCTTGCCTGCGCCGTTACGGCCAAGCAGGCACAACACTTCGCCGCGGTTCAGGGTAAGGTCCAGCCCATGCAGCACCTGGACTCCACCATAGCCGCAATCGAGCTTGCTGATCGTCAGGATAGGCCCGCCGGTCATGCCGCCGCTTCCCCCGTGATGGTGCCGAGATAGGCCTGCTGGACAGCGACATTTTCACGGATCTCGTCAGGCGTGCCCTCCGCCAGAATCCGGCCGGCATCCAGCACCGTGATGCAATGGGCAAGACGCATGACCAGCGGCATGTTGTGCTCGATGAGAAGCACGGTGGCCTCGCTCGCAACCTCCTGCACAAGCCGGACGAAATCCTCGATCTCGCCGTCGGAAAGTCCCTGCGTCGGCTCGTCCAGGATCAGGAGGCGGGGCCTGAGAGCGAGCCCCATCGCTACTTCCAGAAGGCGCTGATGGCCATAGGCGAGTTGTCCGGCGGGCACGCCGGCACGGTCGGCAAGGCCGGTCCGTTGCAAGGCTTCCATGGCCCCCTCGCGCAGCGCTTTCTGCGACCGGCCATCGGTGAGCGTGCGCTGCACCGGCAGGGCGACATTGTCGTAGACGCTGAGGTTCGGGAAGACGCTGGTGATCTGGAACGTATAGGCGATGCCTTGCCTCACTCTCCGGTGCGCAGGCAGGTTGGTGATGTCTCGTCCCTGAAAGACGATGGTTCCCGCCGAGGGCGTGATACGCCCGCATACGAGGCTGACAAAAGTGGTCTTGCCGGCGCCGTTCGGGCCGATGACGGCGCGGATTTCGCCTGGCATGAGCGTGAAATCGACGCCATCCACCGCCTTCAGGCCGCCGAAATGGCGTTTCAGGCCCCGTGTTTCGAGCAGCGGCGTCATGGCAACCATCCCGCCCAACGCTCCCGCAGCGTCCCGAGTATCCCCTTGGGGAAAAACAGCACCAGCGCGATAAGCACCACGCCCACGATCAGCAGCCACGCGGAAGTGTAGCTGCTCGCCGTGTCGGTGACATAGTACATGACCACCGTCCCCACCAACGGGCCGAGCGTCGTGGCCGCCCCGCCGAGCAAAACCCACAGCAAGGGCAGGATGGAATATTGCACGGCTGCGAAATTGGCGCCGACATAGCCGAACAGCAGCGCAAAGGCCGAGCCGGCGGCCGCCGCGATCGTGCCGGAAAGCACCGTTACGGCCAGCTTGTTGGCAAAGGTGTCATAGCCCAGCATTCTTGTGCGTTCCTCGTTCTCGCGGATCGCGACGAGCACCCGTCCCCAGCGCGAGCGCACGGTGATGAGGGTTGCGAAAAGAGCGATCGCGAACAATGCAAGCGCCGCCATGTAGCGCCCGACAGGGTGGGACAGGTCGAGCACGAGCGGTCCGAGCGTGGCCACCCGCGCCGCCTGTTGCAGCACCATTCCCTGGTCGCCGCCGGTCCAGGCCGCGAAATAGAGAATGGCAAGATAAAAGACCTGCGAAAACATCATGGTCACGATCATGAACGCCACGCCGCTGGTGCGCAGGGCGAGCAGGCCGATAGCGAACGCCAGCACTGCGCCGGCAACGATGCCGCAGGCGAAAGCGGCCGGAACTCCAGTGCCGAAATGGGTGATGGCCAGCCCGGTGCCGTACATGCCTGCCGCAAAGAACATGGCATGGCCGAGGCTGAGCAACCCTGCATAGCCAAAGAGCATGTTGTAGCCCATGGCGAAGACGGCCAGGACCATGATGCGCGCCATCAGGCCGTGATGATAGGGCGGCAACATGAAATTGAGCGCAAACAGCGCAAGGATGATTGCTGCGTGGAGCAGATAGACCCGCAGCGGCGAAACTTCCCCCGTCATCGCGCCGTTGCCCCGAACAGGCCCTGCGGGCGGAATACGAGTACAAGCGCGACTGCCAGCGTGGCTACCATCTTGGCCAGCGTGGGCGAAAAGAACATCGAGATTATGCCGTCGGACAGGCCGATCAGTATCGCGGCCACCACGGTGCCGCGCAGGGAGCCCAGTCCGCCTATGATGACCACGATGAAGGACAGAAGCAGTGGATCGTGTCCCATCAGATAATGTGCCTGGCTGATTGGCACGATCAGCACCGCCGCTATTGCCGCCAGCATGGCGCCCAGCGCAAAGACGCCGGCATAGACGCGGCCCACGGGAATTGCGAAGGCCTGCGCGATCTCCCTGTCATATTGCGTGGCGCGCATGAGAAGCCCGACCTTCGTGCGCGTCAGCACCAGCCAGGTCGCGACCAGCAGCAGGGCGGAAAAGGCGATGATGGAGAGCTTGTAGCCGGAATAGCCGAACCACGGCAAAAGAATGCGATAGTTGAAGGGCGGCGGGACCGGCCTGGCTTCCGGACCGTAGAAGGTCAGCGCCAGCTGCTGAATGATATAGAGCAGGCCGATCGTGGCGACGATGGTGGCCTCGGGATTGTACTCCAGCCGCTGCAGAACCAGCCTTTCCGCCAGCCATGCCACGGCGCCGACCGCGAGCGGCGCCGCCACCAGCGCGGCGGCGAAGCCGAGGGCAGG
>SMEK01000362.1_pt1 | contig 17985 bp, 17 predicted proteins | sample 2456371 | NCBI WGS metagenome assembly SMEK01 (sample SAMN10132590, study PRJNA489261) | soil metagenome | isolation source: day1 antibiotic-loamy sand soil ammended with composted manure from dairy... | place: USA | collected 2015-04-01
GGGCCCCATCGGCCGCCGAAGACGCCGCCCGCGAGGAGCGCGTGCGCATGACGAGGCTGCGCCAGACCATCGCCCGCCGGCTAAAGGACGCGCAGAACACCGCCGCCATGCTGACCACCTTCAACGAGGTGGACATGAAGGCGGTGATGGACCTGCGCGCCAAGTACAAGGACATATTCGAGAAGAAGCACGGCGTGAAGCTGGGCTTCATGGGCTTTTTCACCAAGGCCGTCACCCATGCCTTGAAGGAGATCCCGACAGTCAACGCGGAGATCGACGGCACCGACATCATCTACAAGGACTATGCCCATATCGGCGTCGCGGTGGGCACCGAAAAGGGCCTTGTGGTGCCGGTCGTGCGCGATGCCGACCGCATGTCCATCGCCGAGATCGAGCGGGAAATCGGCCGGCTCGGAAAGGCGGCACGCGACGGCAAGCTGTCGGTTGCCGACATGCAGGGCGGCACGTTCACAATATCCAACGGCGGCGTCTACGGCTCGCTCATGTCGACGCCTATCCTGAACGCTCCGCAATCCGGCATTCTTGGCATGCACAAGATCCAGGAGCGGCCTGTCGTGATCGGCGGGCAGATCGTCATCCGTCCCATGATGTATCTGGCGCTCAGCTATGACCACCGCATCGTGGACGGCAAGGAAGCCGTGACCTTCCTCGTTCGCGTCAAGGAGACGCTGGAGGATCCGGAGCGTCTGGTGCTGGATCTCTGATCAGACGGGCGTGCTGCCCGGCAAGGAGGCCGTAATGGAAAATGCCGCCGCAACAACCGAAATCGCCGTCCTCGGCTGGAGCGTGGTGCTCCTGCTCGTGCAGATCATTCTGCAGGCAGTTTCGACCTACGATCTCGGGCCTTACCTGCTCGGCCCCCGGGACGAGAACCGGCAATCCGGCAACGTCATGGCTGGCCGCCTCAAGCGGGCGCTGGAAAACCTGCTGGAGACCTACCCGGCATTCGTGGCGCTGGCACTGGCGCTGGTCCTTACCGGCAAGGTCGGCGGAATGGCAGCCACAGGCGCCTGGCTGTGGCTGATCGCCCGCGTGGTCTATGTCCCGCTCTACGCCTTCGGCGTACCGGCGGTGCGCACGCTGGTCTGGGTGGTTTCGGTGGTGGGTCTGCTTATGATGCTGCTCAGGCTTATGGCTTGAACGGGCCGAACGGTTTCGCAGAGGGATAGATGTAGATGGCTTACGATGTTGTGGTGATCGGCTCCGGTCCTGGAGGTTATGTCTGCGCCATCAAGGCTGCGCAGCTTGGCCTCAAGGTGGCCGTGGTGGAGAAACGCGAAACCTTCGGCGGCACTTGCCTCAATATCGGCTGCATACCTTCCAAGGCACTCCTGCACGCATCGGAAATGTTCGCCGAGGCCAGCCATGCCTTCGACGCGCTGGGAGTGGAGGTGACGCCGAAGCTAAACCTCAAGAAGATGATGGAGCATAAGGACAAGACCGTCTCGGCCAATGTCAGCGGCGTGGCCTTCCTGTTCAAGAAGAACAAGATCGACAGCTACCGTGGCGTCGGCAAGGTTCTGGGTGCCGGCAAGGTTTCCGTCACCGGCGAAGACGGCAAGGTGGAGGAGATCGAGGCGAAGAACATCGTCATCGCCACCGGCTCCGAGGTTGCCGGGATTCCGGGCGTCCAGGTCGATATCGACGAGAAGGTGATCGTCTCGTCCACCGGCGCGCTGTCGCTGGAGAAGGTACCGCAGAAGCTGATCGTGGTTGGCGGCGGCGTCATCGGACTGGAGCTCGGCTCGGTCTGGGCGCGGCTGGGTGCCAAGGTCACCGTCGTCGAATTCCTGGACACGATCCTGGGTGGCATGGATGGCGAGGTCTCGAAGCAGTTCCAGCGCCTTCTTGCCAGGCAGGGCTTCGAGTTCAAGCTCGGATCGAAGGTGACCGCGGTAGCAAAGACCAAGAAGGGCGCATCGGTCACTTTCGAGCCGGTGAAGGGCGGTGCCGCCGAGACGATCGAAGCCGATATTGTGCTGGTCGCTACCGGAAGGCGTGCTTACGCCGATGGCCTTGGCCTTCAGGAAGCCGGGGTCGAAACCGACGAGCGCGGCCGTGTCCGGACCGACGCCCATCTGAAGACCAATGTTCCCGGCATCTGGGCCATAGGCGACGTTGTCGCCGGCCCCATGCTGGCGCACAAGGCCGAGGACGAGGGCGTGGCGGTTGCCGAGCGCATTGCCGGCCAGGCGGGCCATGTGAACTACGACGTCATTCCGAGCGTCGTCTACACCAGCCCGGAAGTGGCGTCCGTCGGCAAGACCGAGGAAGAGCTGAAAAAGGCTGGCGTGGAATACAGGGTAGGGAAATTCCCCTTCACCGCGAACGGCCGCGCCCGGGCAATGCTGCATACGGATGGCTTCGTGAAGGTTCTGGCAGAGAAGCAGACCGACAAGGTTCTGGGCGTTCACATCGTCGGCTTCGGAGCCGGCGAGATGATCCACGAGGCTGCGGTACTGATGGAATTCGGCGGGTCGTCGGAGGATTTGGCCCGCACCTGCCACGCGCATCCCACCATGTCGGAAGCGGTGAAGGAAGCCGCCCTCGCCGCCTTCTTCAAGCCGATCCATATCTGAATTGCACAAGCTCGGCTGGCGGGGGCAGATTGGTCCCGCCAGTGGAAGGCCCGGTCCGGTTGACCCGAAGGTAAGAGCGTTCTCTCAGCCTTCGTTCGGCACGAAGTTCAAGGCCACGCCGTTGATGCAATAGCGCAGGCCGGTTGGCGGCGGGCCGTCGGGAAAGACATGGCCGAGATGGCTGCCACAGGTTGCGCAATGCACTTCCGTACGCACCATGCCATGGGAATGGTCGACACTCGTCTCCACGGCGCCCGGCAGCGGATCGTTGAAGCTCGGCCAGCCCGTTCCGCTCTCGAACTTCAAGGACGATTCAAACAGCCTTGAGCCGCAGCCAACGCAGGTGAAAGTGCCGGCGCGATGCTCATGGAGCAGCGCGCAGCTTCCGGGGCGCTCGGTGCCATGGCCGCGCATGACCTCATATTGTTCCGGTGTCAGCAGGGCACGCCATTCGGCGTCGGTGCGGGTGACGGGATAGGTACGGGTATCCATCGTGATCTCCTGCCTTTTGCGGCTTGTTCTTGTTTTCAGCGCTTACCGAAGATAGGCCCCTGCGCGGTGATTTGCCAGATATTCTCGGGGGCCGTCTCAATGCCTGCGGGACAGCTCCTTCGTCGCGGTTTCCAGCCCGGCGAGCGTCAGGGGAAACATGCGCCCCTCAAAAATGTCGCGGATCATGCCGATCGAATGGGTGTAGCGCCAATCATTCTCCGGCGTCGGATTGAGCCAGACCGAGTTCGGCCATTGCCGTATCACGCGGGCAAGCCACACAGAACCGGCCTCGCTGTTCCAATGCTCGACCGAGCCGCCCGGCATGGCGATCTCGTAGGGGCTCATGGAAGCATCTCCCACGAAGACGACCTTGTAGTCGGAGCCGTACTTGTTGAGCAGGTCGAGTGTCGCCAACGTCTCGGAATGACGCCGCCGATTGTCTTTCCATACGGCCTCGTAAAGGCAGTTGTGGAAATAGAAATACTCCATCTGCCGGAACTCGGCGCGTGCGGCGGAGAACAGCTCCTCCACGACCCGCACATGATCGTCCATCGAGCCTCCGACATCAAAGAACATCAGGAGCTTCACCGCATTTCGCCGTTCAGGGCGCGTCCGGACGTCCAGATAGCCGTGCTCGGCGGTGGCCCGGATGGTCCCGGGAAGGTCGAACTCCTCCTGCGCTCCTTCACGCACCCAACGGCGAAGCCTTTTCAGCGCGACCTTGATGTTGCGCGTACCAAGCTCGACGCCATCGTCGAAATTGCGGAACTCGCGCCTGTCCCAAACCTTGACGGCCCGGCGGTGACGACTTTCCTGCTGGCCGATGCGCACGCCCTCGGGATTGTAGCCATAGGCACCGAAAGGCGAAGTGCCGGCAGTGCCGATCCATTTCGAGCCCCCCTGATGGCGCGCTTTCTGTTCCTCCAGCCGCTTGCGCAGCGTCTCCATCAGCTTTTCGAAACCGCCGAGGGATTCGATCAGTCTCTTCTCTTCCTCGGTGAGGTGCTTCTCGGCAAGCCTGCGCAGCCATTCGTCCGGCAGGTTGGCGGCGTCCAGGCCGGACTCTCCGGACAACGCCTCCAGCCCCCGGAAGACATGCGCGAACACCTGATCGAATCGGTCTATGTAACGTTCGTCCTTCACCAGGGCGGTGCGGGCGAGGTAGTAGAAGCCCTCCACATCGTAGTCGACCAGCCCAGCTTCCAGCCCTTCCAGCAGCGACAGGTACTCCCGGAGCGAAACCGGAATCCTTGCGGCCTTCAGTTCAAGGAAGAAGGGGAGGAACATGGCGGCAGTTTTGCAAGCGCATGACGCGAAATGCAAGCGAATGGCGAACGCGGCGATCGCTGCTCCCGAACGGTGATCGGATCGCCACATTGCTCCTTCGAAGCGTGCGCGCCCGCAAATGGCCACGCGCCGGAACGCATGTGTTCCTACAGCAGGTCGTACTCGATGAAGCCCGTCCGCCGCGCCACGCGGTCGTAAAGCCGGCGCGCGGTGGCATTTGTTTCATGCGTCATCCAATAGACGTTGCTGACGCCGATCTTCGCCGCCTCCTGGCGCACCGCCTCGATCAGTGCCGCGCCGACGCCCTTGCCGCGCACGTCGGGGTCCGCGAACAAATCCTGCAGATAGCAGTTGTTGACGATCGACCAGCAGGAGCGGTGATAGATATAGTGGGTCAGGCCCACCGCCTTGCCGTCGATCAGCGCGAGAAATCCCTTCGGTTCGAACTCGCCTGCGGTGAACAGCCGTTCCCAGGTCGTCCGGTAAACCTCCTCCGGCACGGTCGTTTCGTAAAATTCCAGATAGGCCGTCCACAGCCGTCGCCAGTCGGCATGGTCGGATTGCTGCAGCGGACGCACTTCGATGGCGGGCATGCTTTTCCTCCCGTTCATGAGGAGCGGATCATCACCCGTTGAAGGCATCCGGCAAAGGTCCAGTGCAGGCCCAGCGCTTATTGCTGCCGGCGCGCCATGAAGGCCAGCCGCTCGAACAGGTGCACGTCCTGCTCGTTCTTGAGCAGCGCACCGTGCAGCTTCGGCAGCGCGTTCCGCGCGTCGCCCCTGAGATCGGCCGGATCGATATCCTCTGCCACCAGCAGGCGGATCCAGTCCAGCGCCTCTGATGTCGATGGCTTCTTCTTCAGGCCGGGAACCTCGCGGATCTCATAGAATTGGGTGAGCGCCGCACGCACGAGGTTCTGCTTGATGCCGGGATAGTGGACCTCGACGATCTTCTGCAGCGTCTCCATGTCCGGAAAGCGGATATAGTGGAAGAAGCAGCGGCGCAGGAAAGCGTCGGGCAGTTCCTTTTCGTTGTTGGAAGTGATGATGACGATCGGGCGATGCGCGGCGCGAATTGTCTCGCCCGTCTCGTAGACGTAGAACTCCATGCGGTCGAGTTCCTGGAGCAGGTCGTTCGGAAACTCGATATCCGCCTTGTCGATCTCGTCGATGAGAAGCACTGCCTTCCGCTCGGCAGCAAATGCCTCCCACAGTTTGCCGCGTCTTATGTAGTTCCTGATGTCGTTGAAGCGCTCGTCGCCAAGCTGGCTGTCGCGCAGGCGCGAAACGGCGTCATATTCGTAAAGGCCCTGCTGGGCGCGGGTCGTGGACTTGACATGCCATTCGATGAGGTCGAGCCCGAGGGCTGCGGCAACCTGCCTCGCCAGTTCGGTCTTGCCCGTGCCGGGCTCGCCCTTGACCAGCAATGGCCGCTCAAGCGCGATCGCCGCATTGACGGCAACCATCAGGTCCTTGTCGGCAACATAGGCCGCCGTACCTTCGAAACGCATGGACGTATCCTCGTATGTCGGGCGCGACCCTACGGAGCGCGGACGTGGTGCGCAAGGGTGCGAAAATTCGTACAGTGGCGGTCACAATCACAGCAATCCAACTGGCGCACAAACGGCCCAGAGCCTATATTGGTGACGACGGTCTGCGCCTCGCGGCAGGAGAGACTTATCCCCGGGGCCTTATCGATCTCGAAGGGAGCTGTCCCTGACCGGGCCCGTGGGCTCGGACATATGGCGCCCACCTACTTTGTAGGTTCCCGGGATCGACTTCTCCACCGGTTGCGTGGATCGTCACGTCGCCCATTTCCGGCTCACTCCGGCGGGTCCTCCTGTTCATGACGGAGGGTCGCTATGAAACGCCTGGTGCGCTCGCGTTGCGGCCTGCCGAACACTTCGTCCGCCGGTCCCTGCTCGACGATTTCGCCGGCCTCGAGGAAAACGACCTCATCGGCCACTTTCGAGGCCAGCCGCAGATCGTGCGTGGCCATCACCATGGTGGTGCCCTCCCGCGCAAGCTGTTGAAGCACATCCACCACTTCCTTCGATAGTTCCGGGTCGAGCGCCGAGGTCGGTTCGTCGCACAGCAGCACCCTGGGTGATGGCGCCAGGGCCCGTGCAATGGCAACGCGCTGTTGTTGGCCGCCTGAAAGCGTCGCCGGCCAGGCGTCCGCCTTCTGCACCATGCCCACTTTTTCGAGCAGCTCCAACGCCCGCTCGCGGGCCTTTTCGACCGGCCATTTCAGCACGACCGTCAATCCTTCCATGACGTTCTCGATGGCGGTGCGGTGCGGGAAGAGCTGGAAGTTCTGGAACACCATTCCTGTTTGGCGGCGCAGCCTTCTTATGTCGCGGGCGCTTACGCGCTGGCCGGGATGAAAGCTCATCTCCTCGCTGCCGATACGGACTTTCCCGGCTGTCGGAATCTCCAGCAGGTTGATGCACCGCAGCAACGTGCTCTTGCCGCCGCCGGAGGGGCCGACCAGCGCCGTCACGCTGCCTTCGGCGATCGCTGCCGTCACGCCTTTGAGGACAAGATTATCGCCGAATCGTTTCTCTATTTCGTGAAGCTCGATCATGACCGCGCCTCCAGGAAGCCGCCATAGCGGTTGAGCCGTTCTTCCAGTCGGGCCTGGAGTGCGGACAATACCGAGCACATGGCCAGGTAGAGCAGTGCGGCCTCGACGTAGAGGATCAGCGGTTCGTAGGTGACAGCGACGATGCGCTGTGCCGCCTGGAACATCTCCGGCACGGTAATGGCGGCCGCGAGCGAGGTGTCCTTGACCAGCGAGATGAAGCTGTTCGAAAGCGGCGGCACGGCCGTGCGGGCCGCCTGCGGCAGGATGGTCCGGCGCATCGCCTGGCCCCAGGTCATGCCGATCGAATAGGCTGCCTCCCATTGACCCTTGGGCACCGAGGCGATGACGGCTCGAATTATCTCCGAGGAGTAGGCTCCGATATTGAGTGTGAAGCCGATGAGCGCGGCAGTGAAGGCGTCGAGCAGGATTCCGGCAGAAGGCAGGCCGTAGAAGATCAGGAAGAGTTGCACCAGCAGCGGCGTGCCCCGGATGATCCACACATAGAATCGGGCAACCGCCACCAGCGGCCTGGGGCCGAACAGTCGCGCAAGCGCGGTGAGCAGACCGACAATCAGCCCGAAAGCGAAGGAAAGCAGCGTGAGGGGCGCCGTGAAGGCCAGCGCTGCCCAGAGCAGTGGCCCCAGCGAATCCAGCATCAGTTGAAGCCAGTGCGGCACGTTCTTCTCCCTCAACAGATGGCCCGGCAGCCGGTCCATGCGAAAAGCGGCGGCCGGAAACCGGCACGCCGCTCAAACTACGGGCAAATGGGCCCGCCCGGAAAGCCCGCTACTGCGAGACGTCCTGGCCGAAATAGGTTTCCGAGATTCTCTTGTAGGTGCCGTCGGCCTTGATCTCCTCAAGCGCCTTGTTGATGGCCGCAACCAGCTCCGGATCGCCCTTGCGCACGATGATGCCCGAATAATCGGCGTTCTCCTGCTGCGCGGCGATCTTCACGTCGGCATCCGGCTTCTGCTTCTTGAAGTCGTAGAAGGACAGGCTGTCATTGATGGTGGCGTCGGCCCGCCCGGTGAGCACGAGCTGGATCGACTGGTCAAAACCATCGGTGCCAACCAGTTCGGCACCATTGCTTTGGGCCAGCTTGCCGAAGTTCGATGTCAATGATTGTGCCGCCTTCTTGCCCTTTAGATCGGCAAAGTCCTTGATGTCCTCATTGTCGCCCTTCACGATCAGCACGGCCTTGGAGGCGATGTAGGGATCGGAGAAGTCATATTTCTGCTTGCGCTCCTCGGTGATGCCGACCTGGTTGATGACCGCGTCGTAGCGGTTGGCATCCAGACCGGCGATCAGGCCGTCCCACTTGCCCTCCAGGAACTGGGCTTCGACACCAAGCCGCTTGGCAACCTCGCGACCTATTTCGACGTCGAAGCCGACGAGTTGGTTGTTCGCGTCATGGAAGGTGAAGGGCGCATAGGTTCCCTCCGTGCCGATGCGGAAGACGCCGGACTGCTTGATGTTGTCGAGGTCGGCCCCCGCGCGGCTCGGGGCAATCGCGAGCAGCGAAAGCGCACCTGCGGCGAGAAAGGTGAGTATCCTTTTCATGTCGGTAATCCTGCGGATAAAGCCGGCATCCGGCCGGCGCGTGGCGTGGAATGTGGCAGAAGTCCTGCCGCAATTTAAGGAATGGAATTTCAAAAGCGGCCAGTTCCCGGAACGAGGTTCTCACAAAGCGCGGTTCCCGCAATGCCCCATGCCCCTGGCGGCAAAGAGCATACGCCGGCGGAACGTTTTCCTGCCTGCATCGTTCTAAGCCGTTGTAGGGCGCGGAGGACAAGTTTCAACTGCCGCCATGCGCATTGCGAGTTCGGCCTTGAAAGGAGCTCCAGGGGATGATGCAGGACACTGCTGGACGTCGCTTCGTCCGCGCAGCGATGAGGGCGCCCTATCTCAAGCGGGACGAGGAGCGCGATCTGGCGGAGCGCTGGCGGGACAAGCATGACCAGCAGGCGCTCAATCGGATTACGCTCTCGCACATGCGGCTGGTCATCGCCATGGCCACGAAATTCCGTCATTTCGGCTTGCCGGTGAGCGATCTCGTGCAGGAGGGCCATGTTGGCCTGCTGGAGGCCGCCGCCCGCTTCGAGCCGGAACGGGGCGTTCGTTTCTCGACCTATGCCACCTGGTGGATCCGCGCTTCGATGCAGGATTACATCCTGCGCAACTGGTCGATCGTACGCGGCGGCACCTCGTCTTCCCAGAAGGCGTTGTTCTTCAACCTCCGCCGGCTGCGTGCACGGCTCGCCAACGGCACCGAGTCACTGTCTGGAGACGCGCTTTACAAGGAGGTTTCGGCCGCTCTCGGCGTGCCCGAAGCCGATGTGGCCATGATGGACTCGCGACTTTCGGCGCCCGACTCCTCGCTCAACGCGCCGCTTGCAGATGAAAGCGGCTCTGCCGAACGGCAGGATTTCCTCGTCGATGGCGAACCTCTCCCGGACGAGGTGGTCGGCGAGCTGATAGATCTGGAACGGCGCGCCTGCTGGCTCAACTCGGCACTTTCCGCTCTCAACGACCGCGAGCTCAGGATCATCAAGCAGCGACGCCTGAGGGAAGAGGGAGCGACGCTGGAGGAACTGGGCCTGGCGCTCGGCATCTCCAAGGAGCGTGTGCGCCAGATCGAGGCGCGGGCCATGGAGAAGCTCAAGGCCGCCCTAATCCGGCAGAATCCGGAGTTCCTGGCAACGGCCGCCTAGCTGCGTCCTACCTGTCGGTGACGATCTTCACCTTGTCGCCGGCGGACACGTTGCCGGCCGGGCCGATCGCATTGATCACCTTGAAGAGGTCCAGCTTACGGTCCACCCCCATCATTTGGGCTGCGAGCGAGCCCATCGTATCGCCTGGCCGCACGGTGACGACACGGATGCGCAAGGGCTTGAGCGACGCCTTTTCCGCATCGCTGAGCACACGGAACGAGCCGCTGACTGCCCCCGCGACCTGGCTGAGGGACCCGCTCGCCGCAGGCGCCGCTGTCAGCAGACGGTAGGCCTGGGCACCGGCGCGAATCACGGTGATCGAAAACCGCCAGCCATCGGCGCGAGCTTCCGCCGTCGCTGCCTCATTGCCGTTGATAATTGTCTGCCGGACGCTGGCATCGTCGAGCCCTGCGACCCAGCCGCTGCGGATATAGTCCGTCAGCGACCGGTTGGGATCCAGCTGTACCCCGTCGAACCGCACGGCCATGTCGCCGGGTCCGGTAGCAGTTACCGCCGTGGCCGAATTGTCGATGACGAATCCGTTCGGCACGGAAAAGGCGATACCCAGCTTGGGGTGAAGGAAGGTGTTGCCACGCACATAGCCTTCGTCCGGCGTATCGCCAAAGAGCAGGCCGTCTATGCCGGCCAGGTATGAATCCCGGTCGCGCCTGCCGATTCCGGGAGGGCCGAAGTTGCGGGCATGGCGTTGCGCCAGTTCTATACGCTGCGGCGTGTTGGGATGGGAGGCCAGGAAATCGAGGCTGGCGTCGGTGGCGCCGCTCACTGAGCGGAAATCCGTATAGGCCGACATGGACTGCAGGAAGCGCCCGGCTGCATAGGGATCGTAGCCTGCCTCGCCGACAGATTTGATGCCCATGGCATCAGCTTCCAGCTCCTGGTTACGCGAGAACTGCGCAAGTCTCAGCTTGTTGCGGATCAGGGCGGCCTTGGCGACCGGGCTGTCGCCCAGCACGTCGGACACGACCTTCGTGGCAAGACCTTCCTCCGCTTCCAGCTTCTGGCGTGCAAGGCCGTGGTTCGCCGTCACGTGGCCCATCTCATGTGCGATGACGGCCGCCAGTTCGGACGAATCATTGGCCAACGCCAACAGGCCGCGTGTGATGTAGAGATAGCCCCCGGGCAAAGCGAAGGCGTTGACGTTGGGCGAATTCAGGATGGTGATGCGATAGGTCTGCGTCGGGTTGGCCGACACCGTCGTAAGGCTGCCCACCACCTTGGCGACCATGCGCTCCAGCTTCGGGTCGGAATATTCTCCGCCATAAGTCGCCAATATGCGCGGATGCTGGGCCCTTGCGAGCTCGGCAAGTCTGCTGTTGGCGGAGAAATTGTCGACTGTGACTGGCCTGTCAGAGGGCTGGAAGCCGGATTCCGCGACCGTCCCTGGCATCCCTGTCTGACAGCCCGCGAGCGCGACGAGACCGGCCAGCACGCTGAAGCGCGCCCACCGTGGCATGTCAGCTATGTCGGCAGCTTTTGCCAGACGAGGCATCCTTCCTGATTCGTCGCTGCAATCAGCGGCACGATTCCCTGCCGCTGTTTGACCTTTAATTATGTCCGCTTGCGGGCAAAATCCTGTGATCGGTCGCTATCGGCGCCGATATAGCGTTGAAATGCTTCAGGTCCAGACCCGTCGAAGAATTTCGAGGCCGGACCGGCGACGGCAACACGCCCGTTTTCAAGGAAAACCACGTCATCCGCAACCCGTTTGGCGTCCGCCGGCTGGTGGGTTACGAAAAGCACCGTCATGCCCTGTTCCGCATGAAGCGCGCAAAGTAGGTCCAGCATGTCAGTGCGCAAGGAGGGGCCGAGCGAGGCGAAAGGCTCGTCAAGCAGCAGAACGGGCTGTCTGCGCACCAGGACCCGCGACAGCGCTACCCGCTGGCGCTCCCCGCCGGAAAGCTCCCGCGGCAGACGTCCTTCCTTGCCCGCCAATCCTGTGCGGGCAAGAGCGGCCGCAATGTCTGCACGGTCACCGCTCGAAAGACGCAGGGAAGGCGAGCGGCCAAGCCCGACATTCTGTTCCACCGTCAGATGGGCAAAAAGATTGTTTTCCTGGAACACCATAGAGACCGGCCGTGCCGCAGGCGGCGCTTCGGTGACATCTTTGCCCCCGATCCTCACCCGGCCGGAAGCCGGAGTCTCGAAGCCGGCGACAAGATTGAGCAGCGTCGACTTTCCCGAGCCGCTCGGCCCCATCACCGCCGTGATCTTGCCGGCGGCGAATGTGACGTCGAACGAGAAGCCGACCTCGCCATAGCCGAATGTGACAGTTTCTAGCTGTACGGCTGCGCCCCGTGCGGTCCTTGCCTCGCTCATGCTTCCTTCCCTCTCCGGCCGAGCCGATCGGCAACGAGCACCAGTGCGAGGCAGACAACCCCCAGCAGCAGCGCCAGCCCCGCGGCGTCCTCGGTGCGATAGCTTCCCATGCGCGCCAGCAGCAGATAGGGCAGTGTCTGCACTGTGTCCGATCCGAACAGCGCGATGACGCCGAGATCGCCGAGAGAAAGCGCCATTGCGAAGGCGAAGGCCGTAGCCAAGGGCCGACGCAGCCCCGGCCAGTCGACAAGGCTGAGGCGCGTCCAGCCAGAAATGCCCAGTTGAGCGCAAAGCCTCTCGTGCCGCTCGCTGGCTGCGTCATAGGCCGGCTGCACCGCGCGGAGCGCAAAGGGCATGGCCATGACCGCATTGACCGTTACCACCATGACGGGAGCAATGGCGAAGACATCGCTCAAATGGCGCAACAACAGGAACCAGCCGGCACCGATGACGATGGGCGGTATGACCAGCACGAAGCTTGTGCCGCTCCCGGTCAGGAACTCCAGCACCGGCCGCCGCCGGCGTTCGAGCATCAGCGCGCGGCGTCCCATTGCCAATGACAGTGACAGCACGGCTGCCAGCAGCGCAGACAACAAGGCAAGGACGACGCTGGTCAAGGTGGCCCGGCGTACGGCCTCTTCTCCCGCGAGCCGCAAGAGATCCGCCCGAAGGCCCGCCGCCACGGTCGCCAGCATCGGCCCGGCAACGAAGGCCAGCGCCAGCAGGATCACCATTCCGTCGAGCGCGGTTCCTGCCGCGGAACTGGTGATAAAGCGCCGCGGCGCCACGGGCAGGCTTGCATCGCCCGTCATGTCCGCACCGAGCCGTGCGAGGAAGGCAACGACAGCCGCGGTAAGCGCAACCTGAAGCAGCGTGAGCGCCACCGCACGCGCCGGGTCGAAATCGAAACGCAGGGCCTGGTAGATCGCCACCTCCAGCGTCGATGCCGCCGGTCCGCCGCCTAGCGTGAGAACGATTGTGAAGGAAGTGACGCAAAGCATGAAGACCAGCCCTGCCACGCCGGGAAGGGCCTGACGCAGCGCCGGCCATTCGAGAAAGCGGAAGGCCGCGACATTGCTCATGCCAAGCTGGCTCGCCAGCCGCCACTGGTCGCCCGGAATCGCCTGAAGGGCTTCCAGGAAAAGCCGCGTTGCCAGGGGCAGGTTGAAGAACACATGCGCAACAAGAATGCCGGACAGGCCATAGATGCCTGGCCATTGTCCGCCGCCAAGACTGGAAAGGAGCCCTCCGAAATATCCCGCCCGGCCATAGAGCGCCAGCACGCCGAGCGCCGCTACGATGGCCGGTAGCGCCAGCGGAACGGCAAAGAGCTGCAGAATGAAGCCCCGGCCCGGAAAGCGGGGGTGGCGCGCCAAAGCGCGCGCAACAAAAAGCGCCGGCAACACCGACAGCAGGGTCGAAAGGGCCGCCTGCCAAAGGGTGAAACGGGCGACGCGAACAAGATAGGGGTCGAAGGCCGCAAGGGCGCCCGCAATGTTGCCGGCGCCCTCTACGCCAAGGCCGAGCAATGCGCCGCCAATCAGGGTCGCAATGAAGGCGAGCGCCGCCAGGCCGGCCGTGACCCGGGCATCACGGCTCCGCGAAATGCCGGCAACGTACGAGCCGTTGCGCGGCACGTAAGACCGGCTCACCTGCTCACCTGCTCATTACGGAAAGCCATTCGTCCACCCAGGCCTTGCGGTTCTGCGCGACTTCCTCCTGGCTGAACGTCAGCGTCTTCGCGGGCCTGACCAGCTTGTCGAAAGCGGGATCGAGCGGCTTGCCGGTCCGGCCGGCAGGAAACATCCAGTTCGTCTCGGGAATGGCATCCTGGAAGCCGGGGCCTGTCATGAAGGAGATGAACCTTGCCGACAGGGGGTTCTTCGCGCCATTGGCAGTGATGCCGGCCACTTCGATCTGGAGGTAATGGCCTTCGGCAAAGGAAGCCGCCTGGTAGCGCTCCGTCTTTTCCGCAATCATGTGATAGGCTGGCGAGGTGGTGTAGGACAGCACCATGGGTGCCTCGCCCTTTGTGAACAGCCCATAGGCCTCGCTCCAGCCCGGCGTCACGGTAAGCACCCGGTCCTTGAGCTTCGCCCAGGCATCGGCAGCCTTGTCGCCATAGACCGCCTTCATCCACAGCACCAGGCCAAGCCCCGGCGTTGATGTTCGCGGGTCCTGAATCACGATCTTCTGCGACGCATCGCCCTCGACCAACTCTTTCAGGCTCCCGGGCGGCTGCGTCACCTGTTCAGTGTCGTAGATGACGGCGAAATAGCCGTAGTCATAGGGCACGAAGGTGTCGTCGCTCCAGCCGCCTGGAACTTTGACCTCCGGGGCAAGCCCGTGGGGCGCAAACAGGCCGGTCGCCTTGGCCTCGGCAGTCAGGCTGGTGTCCAGGCCAAGCACGATGTCGGCCTTGGTCGACGCGCCTTCGAGTCTCACCCTGTTGAGCAGCGCAGCGCCATCGGCCACGGAAACGAAATCGACGGTACAACCGCATTCGGCCTCGAACGCCTGCTTGACCTGGGGTCCGGGACCCCAATCGGCAGTGAAGCTGTCATAGGTGTATACGGTGAGCGTACCCTCGGCCCAGGCAGGCACGGCAAGGCTGAAGATGGAACCCAAAAGAAGAAGCAGTCTGCGCATAGGCGCCTCCTTTCAATGGTTTCAGGGGACAGCGCCTGGCTAGAGCGTCTAATCCCTCCGCCGGTACAAACCGGATCAGGTTCAGCGGGTTGGCGGATTGCCTCTCAGCCGGATGAAACCCCGGCACCCCGTTAGAGCGATGTGAGACATAGGGCCGCCAGGCGGAGGAAGCAAGTGGCAGCGCACGGAAGGCTGCTTCCGTTTCCACCGGCGCCCTGCTATGGCGCTGGCGCAATGACCACCTTTACCATACTTCTCGGCGGGGAACTGGAACCGACGCCCCGCCTCGCAGGCCAGATCGCCGGCAGCCGGGTCGTCGCCGCCGATTCCGGCGTGGCCCATGCCGCCACGCTGGGACTCGTGCCGGAACTTTGGTTGGGTGATTTCGATTCCATGCCGGAAATCGTTCCAGAGCCGGTACGGGACGTTCCCAGACTGGTCTTTCCGACGGACAAGGACAAGACCGATGGCGAACTGGCCGTTGAGGCGGCGCTGCACAGAGGAGCCTCATCGCTGATCATGGTGGGCGCCTTCGGGGGCCCGCGTGCCGACCATGCCTTCCTGCATCTCGCGCTGGCGTTGCGGCTTGCCGGGAACGGCATTGATATCGTACTTACCAGCGGCAGACAGGAAGGTGTGCCCTTGCGGCCAGGGCGAACGCGTTTCGACTATGGCGACGGCACCCCGTTTTCGATACTGACCTTTTCCGATCTGGCCGGATTGGGGATCACAGGAGCGAAATGGCCGCTCCACGATGTGGCCGTGCCATTCGGCTCCTCCCTGACACTATCCAACGAGGTAAGTGGAGAACTGGAAATCACCCTGAACAGCGGCCGCGCCCTGCTTCTTGCGCGCCCGCAGAGTTGCAATCAGACAGGCTGACATGGCTTCGCCGCCGCTTCTCAACCTTGCGGGCATAAGACTGACCTTCGGGGGCACGCCGCTGCTGGACGGCGCTGACCTTTCCGCATCCGCAGGCGAAAAGATCGCTCTCGTCGGGCGCAACGGCTCCGGCAAATCCACCCTGCTCAAGATAGCGGCCGGCCTGGTCGAGCCGCAGGACGGCGAAGTCTTTCGTCAGCCAAGCGCCACCATACGCTACCTGCCGCAAACCCCTGACATGGAGGGTTTTGGCAGCGTCCGTGCCTATGTGGAAGCGGGCCTGGGCCCGGCGGACAATCCCCACCGCGCGACTTGGCTGCTGGAGCATCTGGGCCTTACCGGCGAGGAAGATCCCGCCAGCCTTTCCGGCGGCGAGGCCCGGCGCGCGGCGCTCGCTCGCGTCATGGCACCCGAGCCCGACATCCTCCTGCTCGACGAGCCCACCAATCATCTCGACCTCTCGGTGATCGAATGGCTGGAAGAGGAACTCCTGCGCACATCTTCGGCCCTGATCCTGATTTCGCACGACCGGCGCTTTCTCGAAAGGATCAGCCGAACCACGGTCTGGCTCGATCGGGGGCAGACGCGGCGCCTCGACAAGGGCTTTGCCCATTTCGAGGAATGGCGGGACCAGATCCTGGAGGAAGAGGAGCGCGAACATCACAAGCTCGGCCGACAGATCGTGCGCGAGGAGCATTGGCTGCGCTATGGCGTCACCGCCCGGCGCAAGCGCAACATGCGCCGCCTCGGTGAATTGCAGGCAATGCGCCAGCGTTTTCGTACCCGTCGCGGTGTGGAGGGAACAGCCAGCCTCACTGCAAGCGACGCCGCCGAATCGGGCAGGCTGGTAATCGAGGCAAAGGGGATTTCGAAAAGCTTCGGCGACCTGGCGGTGGTCAGGGACTTCTCCACCCGCATCCAGCGCGGTGACCGCGTGGGCCTGGTCGGACCCAATGGCGCCGGCAAGACAACGCTGCTGAAAATGCTGACGGGTGAGCTGCAGCCCGATTCCGGTTCGGTGCGCCTGGGCGTGAACCTGGAAATCGCTTCCCTTGACCAGAAGCGGGACGCCGCCGATCCAGACGAGACGCTGGCACATTTCCTGACTGATGGGCGGGGCGACAGCCTTATTGTCAATGGAGAGCAGCGCCACGTCGTTTCCTACATGAAGGATTTCCTGTTCAAGCCGGAGCAGGCACGCACGCCGGTGCGCGAGCTTTCCGGCGGCGAGAGGGCAAGGCTTCTGCTCGCCCGGCTCCTGTCCCGCCCGGCCAACCTGCTGGTACTGGACGAGCCGACCAATGACCTCGACATGGAGACGCTGGACCTGCTGCAGGAACTCGTCGCAGGTTTTGCCGGGACCGTGCTTCTGGTCAGCCACGATCGCGACTTTCTGGACCGCACGGTGACGAGCGTGATCGCACCGGACGGCAATGGGCGCTGGGTCGAATATGCCGGCGGCTATTCCGACATGCTGGCGCAACGTGGCGGCAAGCGGCTCGAGGATCGCAGGGCGCGCAAGCCCGCCAGCGCCCCACCGACCGGCGACAAGGCGATACAGGCTGCACCCAGGGGGCCGGCGAGGAAACTGTCCTACAAGCAGCAATTTGCGCTGGAGAACCTCCCCAGAAAGATCGAGGCGGTCACGGCATCGATCGCCCGCCTGGAGGATGCCATTGCCGATCCTGCCTACTACACGCGCGACCCGGTCGGCTTTCAGAAGACCATTGCAGCCCTGGACAGGGAGCGGGCCACGCTGGCAGCCCTGGAAGAGGAATGGCTGGAATTGGAGATGCTTCGGGAAGAACTCGAGGGCTGATGTATCAGTAAGCGGCAGCGCGGCATGGCCGCAAAGCCTGACAGGGCCTCGGTTTCTCCCGCAACCCGGGCGGAACGCTCAGCCCGAGGTCTTGGCCTGCCAGGCCTTGAGGGCCTCGTCGAAGACATTCGCTCCGGGAATGCCCTTTTCCATGGTCAGAAGCGCGCGCCTTCCCGACTTGTAAACAACCGGTATGTCGATCCAGTCCTGGTTCCTTAGAAGGGTCAGGTTTGCCTGCTCGTCCGCCTTGGTGTCGTTGAGCGCGATGAGGAAGAACCCATCCGCGATCTTGGCTGGGATGCCGATCAGCGGGCTGCCGGCCTCCTGCTCGGTCTTCTTCATGGCGACGCGCAGCACATTGTCGATGCCGCCACCGTCGAAGCCTTCGGGAGTGAGGAAGATCATCTCGATGATATGGCTAGCCGGAAGTGTCTGGTCCGTATTGCGGCGGATGGTCATGCGCAGCTGTACGTCCTTGCCGGGTATGGACGCCTCGGCGCGGATGGCCGGCTCCGGGGGTGCGTCGGCGCCGGGAGACTCCTGGACCAGCGACCAGACAATGCTGCCGGGCTCGGCTGAGCCTTCAGCGGTGCTGGTGCGCTCCTCGTAGAAGATTGCTTTC
>SMEK01000365.1_pt1 | contig 17908 bp, 19 predicted proteins | sample 2456371 | NCBI WGS metagenome assembly SMEK01 (sample SAMN10132590, study PRJNA489261) | soil metagenome | isolation source: day1 antibiotic-loamy sand soil ammended with composted manure from dairy... | place: USA | collected 2015-04-01
GACCGCGGCGTCGACGTCATCTGCGCCGGAGCCGGGGCAGTGCGCGAAGACTATGCCGGTGGCCGGTTCATGTACATCCAGCCATGCATCACGGTGGGGTGCCTGCAGGCGACCGTCGATCAGATTGGGCAGGCGTTGGATGGGCATCCCCATTAGCTTAAATCCAGCGTGCCGCAATTGCACCGGACGCGGGCGTATGCGCGGTGCCTGCGAGTGTCCGATTCAACTCAGCGCGCGGGTGCGCCCGCCATCCACCGCGATGCTGACGCCGTTGACGTAGGCCGCCGCGGGGGTGCACAGGAACGCGACCACGGCCGCGATTTCGCCGGCTTCGCCGAAGCGTCGCGCGGGCACGGTGGCCAGCATGGCCTGGGCGATGGCGTCTTCGTCGTTGCCGCTGGCGGCGGCTTTCGCGGCGAGCAGGCCATCCAGGCGCTGGGTGCGCGTATAGCCGGGCAGCACGTTGTTGACGGTAATGCCGTCGGCAGCCAGTTCGCTGGACAGGGTCTTGGCCCAGCCGGCAACCGCGGCGCGCACCGTGTTGGACACGCCCAGCCCGGCGATCGGTTCCTTCACCGAGGTGGAGATCACGTTGACGATGCGGCCGTAACCACTGGCGCGCATGCCGGGCAGCAAGGCCTGCAACAGTGCCTGCCCGGCCAGCAGGTGCTGCCGGAAGGCGGTCTCGAAGGCTTCGTGCGTCGCCGTGTGTGCCGGTCCACCGGGCGGGCCGCCGCTGTTGTTGATCAGGATGTGCACCGGCGCATCGGCGGCGACGGCGGTAGCGGCGGCGTGCAACGCGGCCGTGTCCAGCATGTCGACGCTGCGCCAGTCGTGACGCTGTCCGGCGTGCGCTCGCGGAAGGTCCGCGGCGACGGCCTGGAGCTTGTCGCCGGAACGGGCCAGCAGGGTGACACTGGCGCCAAGCTCGGCCAGTTCGATCGCGCTGGCCCGGCCGATGCCTTGCGACGCGCCGCAGACCAGGGCATGTCGTCCACTCAGATCCAGTTGCATGGTGTCTCCTTCCAGGTCAGCGCAGCGACAGCCGTATTGCCAGTGCAGCCAGCCAGCACAGCCAGCCCAGCCACTGGCTGTATCGCCAGATCAGGCACCAGCGGTTGACATCGGCGTCGCCCAGCGCCGGCATCGCCGGCGATCGCAGCACGTGCTGCATGCGGGCCCAGGTACGGAAGCCGGAAACCTTGCCGTTATCGGCCGCCGTGACGACCTGCCAGTGCTCCGGGTAACGCCGGCGCAGCAAGGCGGCGACCCGGAACGGCGCCACGTAGGAGAGCACGAACAGGCCGACGCCGCTGGCGAGCAAGGCGAGATAAAGCGCGATCACGGCGGGCTGTGCCGGCGGGATTCGTCATGCTCCCAGGGCAGCGGCAGGGCGCTGCGCAACGTGTTGAGCACGCCGTCACCTTTGCTGGCTTTCTTGCAGACCGCATTGCTGATGGCCTTCTCGTAGGTCTTGTTCATCAGGCCGACCCACAACACGCCGTCAGGGCCGTGCGGGATGCTGAAGCTGCCGGCGGAGTTCATCTGCAGCGTTGCGGCGGTGCTGCTGGAAATGGACGCCGGCGACTGTTCCCAATATGTCTTGCCCGACTGCTGTTCGGCGGAGCTGTAGATCAACAGGTAGCGCGCCTGCTTGCTGTCGATCTTCAGGCTGCCGAAGGCGCCGGAGGTTTCGCTGCTCCAGCCCATGTGCTCGCACAGGCCGATGTCCTCGGAGCGGATCGGCTGGAAGCCGGCGTCGAGCAGCACCACGGTGGGCGCGAACAGGTAGCTGGCGTGCAGCCAGCGACCGTTCAATTCCGATTTCACCGCCACCTGGTAGGGCACTTTCACGTCTGGCGGCAGGCGGAACGCGAGGAAATAGCTTTGCGTGCCGTTGAGGTTGGCCACCATGCTGCCGCTGCCCAGCGTGAACTTTTGCGGCTCCCATGGCAGCAGGCTGCGGTAGGAGAAATCGGCAAAGCTGCTGCAGCACGGGGTTGCCTGCATCAGCTGCATTTGCGCGAGTTTCAGTGCATCGCCGGTGTTCTCCGAGGGCGGTCGCAGGTTCGGTGGCAACAATGCCTTGGCGGTATGGCAGCCGCCAAGCAGCGTGGCAACGAGCAATGCGATGGCGGCGATGGGAAAGCGCAGCGACATGGGACGTTGTACTCAGAATTCGGCCGTTCCGGCGGCACGCGGGTAGGGGATGGCATCGCGGATGTTGGCCAGTCCGCAAATGTAGACCAGCAGACGCTCGAAGCCGAGGCCGAAGCCCGCATGCGGCACGGTGCCATAGCGACGCAGGTCACGGTACCAGCCATAGGCTGCCGGATCGAGACCGAACTGGACCATGCGGCGATCGAGGTAGTCGAGCCGTTCCTCGCGCTGGCTGCCGCCGATGATCTCGCCGATGCCCGGGGCCAGCACGTCCATCGCGGCCACGGTTTTCTCATCGTCGTTCAAGCGCATGTAGAACGCCTTGATCGCCTCGGGATAGTTCATGACGACCACCGGGCGGCCAATATGTTTCTCGGCGAGATAGCGCTCGTGCTCGGTCTGCAGGTCGATGCCCCAGGCCACCGGGTATTCGAACTTCTCGCCGGATTTCTTGAGGATCTCGATCGCGTCCGTGTAGTCGATGCGTTCGAACGGCTGGGCGATGAACGCTTCCATCCGGCTGATTGCATCGGGCTGCACGCGTTCGGCGAAGAACGCCATGTCGTCGGGGCGCTCGTCCAGCACGGCCTTGAAGATCGCCTTGAGGAAGGCTTCGGCGCAATCGGCGTCGGCGGTGAGGTCGGCGAAGGCGATCTCCGGCTCGACCATCCAGAACTCGGCCAAGTGGCGCGCGGTATTGGAGTTTTCGGCGCGAAAGGTCGGGCCGAACGTGTACACCTTGCTCATCGCCAGCGCATAGGCTTCGACGTTGAGCTGGCCGGACACGGTGAGGAACGCCTCGCGACCGAAGAAATCCTTGCGGAAATCGATCTTGCCGTCGGGCAGGCGTGGCAGGTTGGCCAGGTCCAGCGTGGACAGCCGGAACATGTCGCCGGCGCCCTCCGCATCGGAAGTGGTGATGATCGGCGTATTGATCCAGAAGAAACCCTGCTCGGTGAGATGGCGGTGGATCGCCGTCATCATGGTGTGGCGCACGCGGGTGACGGCGCCGAACAGGTTGGTGCGCGGGCGCAGGTGGGCAACCTCGCGCAGGAACTCCATCGAGTGCTGCTTGGGCTGGATCGGGTAGGTTTCCGGGTCGTCGACCAGGCCGGTGACGATGACTTCGGCGGCCTGGATCTCGAACGCCTGGCCCTTGCCCTGCGACGGCACCAGGGTGCCGCTGACGATCACGCCGGCGCCGGCGGTGAGGTGCTTCACCTCGCTGTCGTAATTGGCCAGCGTGGCCGGCACCACCGCCTGGATCGGGTGGAAACAGGAGCCATCGGTGACGTTGACGAAGGACAGGCCGGCCTTGGAATCGCGGCGGGTACGCACCCAGCCGCGCACGGTCACCGGGCTGCCCGCGTCGAGCTTGCCGGAAAGAGCCTGCTTCACGCTCAGTAGCGTCGGACTGACCACGGCCATCGGTTGAAACTCCTGCTGAAGCGCCGCATCTGGACGCATGTTGAATGAATGACGCAGCGCGTCGCTGGGCGCAGAGCCAAACCGGCATGATAATGTAGCCACTGCCCGCGCTGCGACTTTCCGGGCCACTTTGTCGAGGTTGGATCGATTGTCATGAGCATCACCATCACCCCTGCCGCCAACGAGCGCATGCGCCACTTCCTGGCCGGCACGCCGGCGGCGGCTGGCGTGCGATTCGGCGTCAAGCGCACCGGCTGCTCCGGCTTCGCCTATGTGGTGGATCTGGCCGAAAGCGTTGGTGAAGGCGATCAACTGGTCGAGGTCGACGGCCTGCCGTTGATCGTCAATGACAAGGCGCGGGCGCTGGTTGAAGGCACCGTGATCGACTTCCAGCGGCAAGGCCTCAACGCCAGCTTCGTGTTTCACAACCCGAACGCCACCGGCGAATGCGGCTGCGGCGAGAGCTTCACCGTCAGCTGAGTCAGGTCGCGTCGGCGGGTCATGGTTTTCAATGACTTGCGTGATCATTCGTCCACGCCGTACAATTCCGCTTCTGTCCGCACCCATTTGGGCGCCGGCAGGACACTTGCCTCACCGCACCGTCGGGAGGCTGCGAGGCCGCAAGGCCGCATCCACAAGGAGTCAACCCACAATGACCCTGCGTCATTACGAAGTTGTGTTCATGGTCCACCCTGACCAGAGCGAGCAGGTTCCGGCCATGCTCGAGCGCTACAAGGCACTGATCGAGACCGACGGTGGCAAGATCCACCGCCTGGAAGACTGGGGCCGCCGTCAGCTGGCCTACCCGATCGTGAATCTGGCCAAGGCACATTACGTGCTGCTCAACATCGAAGTCACCCAGAACGCACTGAACGAGCTGGAGTCGGGTTTCCGCTTCAACGACGCCGTGCTGCGCCACCTGGTGATCCGTCGCGACGAGGCCGATATCGAGCCGTCCTTCATCCTGAAGTCGAAGGAAAAGGACGACGCCAAGACCACCCGTCGCCGCGACGACGACAGTGATGGCGAGAGCCGCGGCAACGACCGCGACGACAACGATCGCAACAGCGACGACTGATCAGGAGCACAGACATGTCCAAGTTCTTCCGCCGCCGCAAATTCTGCCGCTTCACTGCCGAAGACGTGAAGGAGATCGACTACAAGGATCTCAACACCCTGCGTCAGTACGTCACCGAGAACGGCAAGATCGTGCCGAGCCGCATTACCGGCACCAAGGCGCGTTACCAGCGTCAGCTGGCGACCGCCATCAAGCGCGCCCGCTTCCTGTCGCTGCTGCCGTACACCGACAACCACGACGTCTGATGACGTCGTTCGGGAATCGGGAATCGGGAATGGGGAATCGCAAGAGCGCCTGAGCTCTGCAGTTCCGATTCCCCATTCTCCATTCCCGATTCCCGAAATTCGGACAACCGTCCTCTGGCTGCACCGGGCCACACCGGTGCTAACGAACAGGAAAGCATCATGGAACTCATTCTTCTGCAGAAAGTCCGCAACCTCGGCACGCTCGGCGACAAAGTCGTCGTGAAGCCCGGTTACGGCCGCAACTTCCTCTTGCCGCAGGGCAAGGCCGTGCGCGTCAACGCGGCCAACCTGGCGGCGTTCGAGCAGCGTCGCGCCGAGTACGAGGCCAAGGCCAACACCATGTTGTCCGACGCCGAGGCCCGCAAGGCCAAGCTGGCCGACGCCTCGGTGACCATCTCCGCGCACGCCAGTGCGGAAGGCAAGCTGTTCGGTTCGGTCGGTCCGCGCGATATCGCCGACGCCCTGGTTGCCGCCGGTCACACCGTCAGCAAGGGTGAAGTGATTCTGGGCGAAGGCCCGCTTCGCAACACCGGCGAATACGACGTCGTGGTGAACCTGCACGCCGACGTGCAGACCACGGTCAAGGTGATCGTGATCGGCGACAAGTAAGCTTCAGCTCATGCGTGACAAACGGGCGCCGCGAGGCGCCCGTTTGCTTTTTTGGACCCGGGATCCGGGATTTGGGATTGGGGATTTGGGAGAGAGCAGAAGCTACGGCGCTCTGGCTGTTCCCAATCCAAATCCCGAATCCCCGCCTTCAAGTCTTATCCCCATCAATCCCCAGCTTATCCACAGACTTGTTGTCTCGACGGGTGAGACGCCGCCGCGCATGATGGTCGGTGTATCCAGCCACGGCATGTCGGTGCACGACATACCGGTCGTGAGATTGTTTTCCGAGGTAGATCCATGTCTTTCGTGCCTGACCGCAAACCTTCCTCTCCCGCCATCGAGGCGCTGCGGGTGCCGCCGCACTCCATCGACGCCGAGCAGGCGGTGCTGGGTGGCCTGATGCTGGCGCCCGACGCGCTGGACAAGGTCGCCGACCGGTTGGCCGAGGATGACTTCTACCGCAAGGATCACCGGCTGATCTGGCGCGCGATCAACGAACTGGCGAACAAGGGCATGCCGTGCGACGCGGTGACCCTGGGCGACTGGTTCGAGACCAACGGCATGGCCGAGATGGTGGGCGGTGCCGGTTACCTGATCGAGCTGGCCAACAGCACGCCGAGCGCTGCCAACATCGCCGCCTACGCCGAGATCGTGCGCGAGAAATCGGTGCTGCGGCAACTGATCGACGCCGGCACCTCGATCACCGAAGACGGCTACCGGCCCGAGGGCAAGAGCGTGCACGAGGTGCTGGAAAACGCCGAGCAGCGCGTGTTCCACATTGCCGAATCCGGCGCGCGCGGCAAGAAGGATTCCGTCTCGATGCGCGAGGCCGTGAAGGATGCCTTCCGCCTGCTCACCGAGCGCTACGAGAACCGCGGCCAGCTCACCGGCGTCAGCACCGGCTTCACCGACCTGGATGCGCTCACCTCCGGCCTGCAGCCGTCGGACCTGGTCATCGTGGCGGCCCGTCCGTCGATGGGCAAGACCGCGTTCGCGCTGAACATCGCCGAGGCCGCCGCGCTGGGCGGCAAGAAGGCGGTGGTGGTGTTCTCGATGGAAATGTCCTCCTCGCAGCTGGCGTTCCGCCTGATCTCCTCGGTCGGCCGCATCCACCAGCAGCATCTGCGCAACGGCACCCTGGAAGAGGAAGACTGGCCGCGGGTTTCCAACGCCATCGCGCTGCTGTCCGAGGCCAAGATCTTCATCGACGACACGCCCAGCCTCTCGCCGGTGGAAATGCGCTCGCGCGCCCGTCGCCTGCATCGCGAGCATGGCGGCCTGGGCCTGATCGTGATCGATTACCTGCAACTGATGCAGGTGCCAGGCAACAAGGAGAACCGCGCCACCGAGATCTCGGAAATCTCGCGCTCCCTGAAAGGTCTTGCCAAGGAACTGAACGTGCCGGTGATCGCGCTGTCGCAGCTGAACCGCTCGCTGGAACAGCGCGCCGACAAGCGTCCGATGATGTCCGACCTGCGCGAATCCGGCGCCATCGAGCAAGACGCCGACGTGATCATGTTCATCTACCGCGACGAGTACTACAACAAGGAATCACCCGACAAGGGCGTCGCGGAAATCATCATCGGCAAACAGCGCAACGGCCCCACCGACACCTGCAAGCTGACCTTCCTCGGCCACTACACCCAGTTCGTGAACTACGCGCCGGATTCGTTCGTCGGAAGTTTCGACTGAGCAACGAAACCGACGGCCAGTCCCGTCGAAGTGATCGAGTTCGTCCGACAACGCCGCGAGCCAATGCCTGCGATGGGCGAAAGCTGACGGTTTCTCGCGCCGAAGCGTCTCGCGGTTTGCGATGACCGCAGGCTAAGCTCGTCTCTTCGTTTCCACTGGAATACCCGCATGGCCAAGGCCAAGACCGCGTACGTCTGCACCGAGTGCGGCGCCGAACACAGCAAATGGCAGGGGCAGTGTGTCGAGTGCGGGGTGTGGAATACGCTCAGTGCGATCGTGCTGGAGCCAGCTTCGGCGACGGGCAAGGCGTCGGTGGGGGCGCAGCGTTCCAGCTATGCCGGCGCTGCCGCCGGTGCGGCGAAGATCACTGCGCTGACCGAGGTGATGCAGACCACCGAGGCGCGCACGCTGACCGGCATCGGCGAACTGGATCGGGTGCTCGGCGGCGGGTTGGTGCAGGGGTCGGTGGTGTTGATCGGCGGTGATCCGGGCATCGGCAAGTCGACCTTGCTGCTGCAGATGCTGGGCACGTTGGGTGCGCATCTGCCCAGCGTGTATGTCACCGGCGAAGAATCGCTGTCGCAGGTGGCATCGCGCGCGCAACGGCTTGGCTTGCCCATGGAGCCGTTGCAGGCGCTGGCCGAAACCTGCATCGAGCGGATTCTGGAACAGGCGGCAGCGACGCGGCCAGGGGTGTTGGTGATCGACTCGATCCAGACCATCTGGACCGAACTGCTTACCGCGGCACCCGGTTCGGTGTCGCAGGTGCGCGAGTCGGCGGCCAAGCTCACCCGCTTCGCCAAGGAAACCGGTACATCGGTGTTTCTGGTCGGCCATGTCACGAAAGAGGGCGGCATCGCCGGTCCGCGCGTGCTCGAGCACATGGTCGATGCGGTGCTGTATTTCGAGGGTGAGTCGGGTTCACGCTTCCGCGTGATGCGCGCGTTCAAGAACCGCTTCGGCGCGGTCAATGAGCTGGGCGTGTTCGCGATGTCGGACAAGGGCCTGCGCGAGGTGCCCAATCCGTCGGCGATCTTCCTGTCCACGCACAGCGTGCCGACTTCGGGCAGCGTGGTGATGGTGACCCGTGAAGGCACCCGGCCGCTGCTGGTGGAAGTACAGGCGCTGGTCGATCAGTCATCGTTGGGCAATCCGCGGCGGGTCACGCTGGGGCTGGAGCAGAACCGGCTGGCGATGCTGCTGGCGGTGCTGCATCGGCATGGCGGCGTGGCGGCTTACGACCAGGACGTGTTCGTCAACGTGGTCGGCGGCATCCGCGTGCAGGAAACCGCCGCCGACCTGCCGGTGCTGCTGGCGGTGTTGTCGTCATTGCGCGACCGGCCGCTGCCGGAACACATGATCACCTTTGGCGAAGTGGGTCTGTCGGGAGAGATCCGTCCGGTACCCAATGGCGAGGAGCGGCTGAAGGAAGCGGCCCACCACGGATTCAGGCGCGCCATCGTGCCGAAGGCGAATGCGCCGAAGAAGGGCAGGGTCGGCGAGATGGAAGTGGTCGGGGTGGAACGTCTGAGCGAGGCGATCGACGCCTGCCGGTGAATCGGCTCACGTCATTGTGCGATGCAGGATCATTTCGAGCACGAACTTCGATCCGAAGAATGCCAACACCAGCACGGCCATCCCGATCAGGGTGAGGTTGACCGCGCGGGTGCCGCGCCAGCCATGCCGCCAGCGGCCATAGAGCAGCACGCCGAACACCAGCCAAGCCACGATCGACAGCACCGTCTTGTGCATCAGGTGCTGGCCGAACAGGTTGTCGACGAACAGGATGCCGGTGAGCAGGGTCAGCGTGAGCAGCACGGAACCGGCTCCGATCAGGCGGAACAGCAGCGTTTCTGTCAGTGTCAGCGGCGGCAACGCACGCAGCCAGGGACCCAACTGGCGATGTCGCAGGGCGCGTTCCTGCAGCGCCAGCAGAAGCGCCAGCACGGCGGCAATCGACAGCACGCCGAAGGCGATCAGCGCCACCGTGACATGCAGCTTGATCTGCCAGTCCATCGCCTGCGGTACGGTGGGCGGTGCCACAAACCCGTCCACGGCGACCAGTACTGCGGTCAGCGGGAACACCACCACGCCAAGTGCGGCAACCGGCCGCGAGGCGTTGACCAGCAAGGTCAGCGCCGAGACCACGAAGGCGACCAGCGACAGCGCGGCGAAGAAGTGCAGGTCCAGTGCGCCCCGGTGCATGCCGAGCAGGATGCCGGCATGGATCAATACCGCACCGCCGGCCAGCACCAGCGCCAGCCGATTCAGCGGTTGGCCGCCACTCAACAAGGGGCGCGCCAAGCCGCCGGCCGCGGCGAGGTAAAGCACGATGGTGAGCAGGGCGAGAACGTGGATGACCATAGCCGCGAAGTGTCTCACAGGGTTCCGGCGGAGTGCAGGCGGATCAACTGGCGAAACTGATGCTTGCAACATTTCGATATTTGTCTAAATATACAATCATGACGAACGAGCGACGCGATCGATGAAGCAGCAGGAAGTCTTCAAGGCCATGGCCGACCCCACGCGCCGCGCGATTCTCAAGCGGCTGCAGGGCGGTTCGTTGAGCGCTGGCGAGATCGGCGAGGAGTTCGATATCACGCCGGCTTCGCTGTCGCATCACTTCAACGTGCTCAAGCAGGCTGACCTGGTGCGTACCGAGCGGCGCGGCCAGTACATCGTTTATTCGCTCAACAGCACCGTGTTCGAGGACCTGGCGCGAATGGTGCTCGACCTGTTCCCGCCCAAGAACCACTCCGGAGGCAAACCATGATGCTTACCCGCACCTTCCTTGTTTCGGCGGCGTTCTTGCTGATCGCAGTGCTTGCCGCCGTGTGGCTGTATCCCCAGCTGCCGGCGCAGGTGCCCACTCATTGGGATCTGCAGGGGCACGTCAATGGCACGATGCCGCGCTTCTGGGGCGCGGCGTTTCCCGCGCTGATGATCCTGGCGCTGGCCGTCATCACGCTGCTGTTGCCGCGAATCTCGCCGCGCCAGTTCGAAATCGCGCCATTCGCGCATGTCTACGGCATCGTGATGCTGGCGATCCAGGGAATGATGCTGGTGGTCGGCCTGTCCGCCTTGCTGGCCGGCGCCGGATACGCCGTGCCAATGCCGATCATCGCGATGCTTTCCGTGGGTGTGTTGCTGATGGTGCTCGGCAACTACATGGGCAAACTGCGCAAGAATTTCTTCATCGGCATCCGCACGCCGTGGGCGCTGGCCAGCGATGCGGTGTGGGAGCGCACGCATCGGCTGGGCGGCTGGCTGTTCATGCTGGCCGGTGTGGTGATGGTGGCTGGCGCGCTGCTCGGTGCACCGGCCTGGCTCGCGCCGGTGGCGATCGCAGGGGCCGCGCTGGTTCCCTGCGTGTACTCGTACCTGGTCTATCGCCGCCTGGAAGCGAGCGCTTGATCGGGCTCGACCGAGACGACCTGGTGAAGGTGCCATCCGTGCATTCCTGAGCGCCGGGGCTGGTCTGGTATATTTGCCAGTCCGCTCCGGCCCTTACCAACAGCATCCCCATGTTCGAATCGCTCAGCCAACGCCTTTCCACCACCGTCAACCGTCTGCGCGGCCGCGGCCGGCTGACCGAGGAAAACATCCGCGAGGCCTTGCGTGAAGTACGCATCGCCTTGCTCGAGGCGGACGTGGCGCTGCCGGTGGTGCAGGCGCTGATCCAGCGCATCAAGGTGCGCGCGGTCGGCCAGGACGTGGTCAAGAGCCTGTCGCCAGGCCAGGCGCTGGTGAAAGTGGTCAGCGACGAGTTGACCGTGGTGATGGGCAGCGCCAATGCCGAGCTGAACCTTGCCCAGCAGCCGCCTGCGGTGGTGCTGATGGCGGGTCTGCAGGGCGCGGGCAAAACCACCACGGTGGCCAAGCTGGCGCGGTTGCTGACCGAGCGCAAGAAGAAAAAGGTGATGGTGGTCAGCTGCGACGTCTATCGTCCGGCCGCGATCGAACAATTGCGCACGCTGGCCGAGCAGGTTGGAGTGAAGTTCTTCCCGTCGGCCGCGGGTCAGGATCCGGTGCAGATCGCGAAGGACGCGATCGCTGCCGCGCGTCGTGAAGTGGTCGACGTGTTGCTGGTCGATACGGCCGGCCGCCTGCACGTGGACGAGGCGATGATGAGCGAGATCAAGGCGTTGCACGCCGCGATCACGCCGATCGAAACGCTGTTCGTGGTCGACTCGATGACCGGCCAGGACGCCGCCAACACGGCCAAGGCGTTCAACGAGGCGCTGCCGCTGACCGGCGTGGTGCTGACCAAGACCGACGGCGACGCCCGCGGCGGCGCGGCGCTGTCGGTGCGCTACGTCACCGGCAAACCGATCAAGTTCCTCGGTGCCGGTGAAAAGACCGACGCGCTGGAGCCGTTCCACCCGGATCGCCTGGCCCAGCGCATCCTCGGCATGGGCGACGTGCTGTCGCTGGTGGAGGAAGTCGAGCGCAAGGTCGACCAGGACAAGGCGCAGAAGCTGGCCCAGAAGGTGATGAAGGGCAAGCGCTTCGACCTCAACGACATGAAGGACCAACTGGAGCAGATGGGCAACATGGGCGGCCTGGCCGGCCTGATGGACAAGCTGCCCGGCGTGTCCAACCTGCCGGACAGCGTGAAATCCAAGGTCAACGATGGCGAGATGAACAAGATGATCGCGATCATCAACTCGATGACCAAGAAGGAGCGCCGCCACCCCGATCTGCTGAACGGATCGCGCCGTGCCCGCGTGGCCCGCGGCTCAGGCACCCAGCCGGCCGACGTCAACCGGGTGCTGAAGCAGTACATGCAGATGGAAAAAATGATGTCCAAGCTGTCCCGGGGCGGCAGCAAGGGCCTGATGCGCCAGATGCGCGGCGCGATGAAGGGCATGGGCGGGATGGGCGGCGGCTTGCCGCCGATGCGTTGAATCCCGCCGAGGGCTTCATCCCTGGCCCGTCGTCATTCCCGCTGTCGCGGGAATGACGACGTAGTAATGGGGCTGTTCGCGAAACCCTTCCATTTTCACGAAAAACCGCTAAAATGCTTCGTTTACCGCGCACGGGCTCCCGTGTGCCTGCCGCCGGTTCGGCAATTCTGGAGTTTTACCATGGTCAAGATTCGTCTTTCGCGCGGTGGCGCCAAGGGCCGTCCGTTCTACCACGTCGTTGTGACCGATCAGCGCAGCAAGCGTGACGGCCGCAACATCGAGAGTGTCGGTTATTACAACCCGGTCGCGTCGGGCAAGGACAAGCGCCTTGAGCTGAACGTCGAGCGCGTCAAGGAGTGGGTGGGCAAGGGTGCCCAGCTGAGCGACAAGGTCGCTGCCCTGGTCAAGGAAGCCGGCAAGCTGCAGCAGCCGGCCGCCTGAGCATGACGACAGCCAGTCGACGCGTCCTGATCGGGCGCATCGTCGGGCTGTATGGCGTGCAGGGTTGGCTCAAGATCGAATCCTGGGCCGAGCCGCGCATGCGGATCTTCGATTACCAGCCGTGGCTGCTCAGTGCAGCGCCGGGTGTGGAAACGCAGATCTCGGGAGTAAAGGGTCGTACGCAGGGCAAGGGCATGGTGGCCCGGTTTCCCGGCGTGGACGATCGCGAACAGGCAGCAGCGCTGATCGGCAACGACATCTATGTCGCCCGTGAGCAGCTGCCTCCTCCCGCAAAGGATGAGTACTACTGGGTCGATCTCGAAGGACTCGAGGTCGTCACCACGCAGGATGTGATGCTGGGGCGGGTCAGTCACCTGTTCGCCACCGGTGCCAACGATGTTGTGGTGGTCAGGGACGGTGCGCGCGAGCGGCTGATTCCTTTCGTCCAGGGTTCGTATGTGCGTTCGGTGGATTTGTCCACAGGGCGCATGGTGGTGGACTGGGATCCCGAATTCTGACGTCGCCGGGCAGTGGGACTTGAGGATTTTCGGATCATGCGCATCGATGTCGTCAGCCTGTTTCCCGACTTCGTTCGCCAGTGTGCCGCCGTCGGTGTAGTGGGACGCGCGCAGCAGCGCAAGCTGTTGCAGGTGGAAGCCTGGAACCCGCGCGACTATGCCACCGACAAGCATCGCAGCGTGGACAGCGGCACGTATGGTGGCGGTCCGGGCATGGTGATGATGATCGAACCGTTGCGCACGACCCTTGCGGCCATGCGCGACGCGGCACCGGAACCGGTGCATCTGGTTTATCTCAGTCCGCAGGGAGCGCGGCTGACGCAGGGCAAGGTGGAAGCGCTGGCGAAGTTGCCGCGCATCGGCCTGCTTTGCGGACGTTATGAAGGAGTGGACGAGCGTCTGCTGGCGCACGAGGTCGACGAGGAGCTCTCCATCGGCGATTATGTGCTGTCCGGTGGCGAGTTGGCGGCCGCTGTGGTCATCGACGCGGTCGGGCGCTTGCAGGACGGTGCGTTGAACGACGCGCAGTCCGCCGAGCAGGATTCATTCTCGGATGGCCTGCTGGATTGTCCGCACTATGGAAAGCCGGTGCATGACGCACTGGGTGATGTGCCGGGGGTATTGCTGTCCGGCGACCACGCGGCCATTGCCCGTTGGCGCCTCAAGCAATCGCTCGGACGGACCTGGTTGCGGCGCCCGGAATTGTTGTCACGGCGTGGACTGGATGCTGCATCCCGTGCCTTGCTGGATGAATTCCGTCGCGAACACGCTTCGCAACAGTTGGCCCCGCAAGGGCTGGCCGTGCAAGCCAGGACGCGGCAAGACGGTGCGGTCGAGTGACGACCGCAGTATTGATATCGCTAAAGTGAACCGACAGGTGCGCCATGAACAAGATCATTGAACAGTTCGAATCCGAGCAGATTACCCGCCAGCTGCCGGACTTCGGCCCCGGCGACACCGTGGTGGTCAACGTGAAGGTGAAGGAAGGCAACCGCGAACGCGTCCAGGCGTTCGAGGGCATCGTCATCGCCAAGCGCAGCCGCGGCCTGCATTCGGCCTTCACCGTGCGCAAGATCTCGCATGGCACCGGCGTGGAGCGCGTGTTCCAGGCGCACAGCCCGGCCATCGATTCGGTTTCCGTGAAGCGCAAGGGCAAGGTGCGCGGCGCCAAGCTGTATTACCTGCGTGGTCTGGAAGGCAAGGCCGCCCGCATCAAGGAAGACATCGCCGCCGCCGCTGCAGCCAAGGCGAACGCCAAGGCTTCCGCCGCTGCCGCTGCCGCCGCCGAGTAATCCACTCGCGGGCAACCGTTGCATGAGAAAACCCCTGCGGATCGCTCCGCGGGGGTTTTGTTGTGGGAAATCGACGGGTGTCGCCGCATCGTTGCGGACCACGTCAGCGCGGGATGCCGGCAGGCGCCACCCGTCCTTCGAGCCCTCCTGTTTCGCCTGGCGTGCGACCCATCGCCAGCGCGAGTGGTCGCACGAATCGGTCCCGCACCGTTGCGCGGGCACTATCCGCCTCGCCGTGCCGCCAGAGCCAGGGCGTCGCCGCGACAAGCGCCGGGCAGTGACTGCTGCCAACCAACCGCATGCAGGAAGGCTCCGCGGATCGCTACGCGGGGCTTTTGCTGTTCATGGAGGGCCAGGGGCCGTCCGTCGGACCATGCCGGCGGGACAGGAGTTGGCGGGCATTGCCGGTCCGACGACGTCGCCCGCTCTCCCGGCGGGTCAAGCTGCCGCGGTCCGTACGAGCTGAACCGGGCATCCGCGGAGCAGTTACTGCACGCTTTCCAGAATGGCGTGCGCTTTTACTGTTCGCGTTCAATCCAGTCGCTGGGGGATCTGCAGGAAGTTGCCTTGCACGAAATCCACGCCGCAGGAGAACAGCAGCGAGGTGCTGGTGGCGTCCTCGACCCATTCGGCGATCGTCTGGCGCTTCAGTTCGTGCGCCTGCTGACAGATTTCGGCGATCTTTCTCTGGCTGTTTTCGTGCTGTGGCAGGTCGGCCATGTAGCTGCGGTCGATCTTCAGGTAGTCGGCGTCGATGTGGTTGAGCAACTGGAACGAGTTGAGGCCGGAGCCGAATTGCTCCAGTGCGAAACGACCGCCAAGCTTTTTCCAGCCGTTGACGAATTCCTGGGCCGGGCGCAGCAGTGTCATCACCTTGCTTTCGGTCATCTCCAGCACCAGTTGCCCGCGTTTCAGGGCGGCTTGCTTGAGGCGCTCGCCGAGCCAGGGCAGCAGCGTCTCGTCCTGCAGCGAGGCGGCGGTGAGCTTGACGAAGAACGTGGTGCGCTGGCCCTGGCCTTCGCGTGCCTTCAGGGCGTTGATGGTTTTCTCAAGCACCCAGCGATCGATTGCGCCGGTAAGGTTGTGCTTCTCGGCGATCGGCATGAAGAACCCGGGCAGCACTTCGCCCTGTGGGCCGTTCATGCGCAGCAGTATTTCCGAGTAATCGCCCTCGACGTCCTGCAGGCTGATGGTCTGCTGGTGATAGAGCACCAGCCCGTTGTGGGCCAGCGCCTGCTGCAACAACTCCAGCCAGTGCCGTTCGCGTTCCTCGTCGGCCTTTTCGCGGGCGGCCGGGTCATGCAGTTCGACCTTGCTGCCACCAAGACTCTGCGCGGTGCGCAACGCCTGGCTGGCCAGGTTGAGCAGCATTTCGCTGTTGGCGTTCTTTTCGCCCAGCAAGCTGCCGCCGATGCTGGCGGTAATCGTGATCGAGCGCGTGCCGGCGTCGAAAATCTCGCTGCTGATGCTGTGCTGCAGTTTGGCGATCCACTCCCTGATGGCCTCGTCCGGGCGCGAATCCAGCACCACGCCCAGCGTGTGTTCGGCCAGCATGCCGGCAACGTCGTCCGTGCCCAGCAGCATGCGGGTGCGGTCGGCGAAGGCAGCCAGCAATTCGTCGGTCTTCCCCAGGCCAATGTCGCCGACCAGCGAAGCCCAGTTGTCCGGTTCGATCAGCAGCAGCGACTGGCCCTTCTTGCCCTTGGTGGCCGCGATCACCGCATCGTTGATCGATTCGAGCATGCGCGCGCGGTTGAACAATCCGGTCACCGGATCGCGCTGGAGTTGCTCGAGCATGGTCGGATCGACCAGCTGCCGGCGGAACACGATCTGCAGGCAGGGTTCGCCTTCGAAGGTGGCCGGCGCGAATTCGACGGTGGCATCGAAGTGGCTGCCATCGGCGCGGCGCGCCTGCAGGGCAAGCCGGGACGGTATCTTCTCTTCCTGCCGCGCGTGTCCCTTCAGCAGCGACTTGAACTCGTCCGAATGGGCCGAATCGATCATGTCCAGCACCGGCAGGCCGAGCAGGTCGTCGAAGGTTTCGTAACCGAAGGTTTCCAGATAGGCGTTGTTGGCGCGCACGTGCATGCCTTCATGGACATAGGCAATGGCGTCGGTGGAAGAGTCGAGCAGGGCGTCGCAGCGGCGTTCCGATTCGCGCAGCGCGGTTTCCAGGCGACGCACCTGGCGGCGCGTCTGCAGGGAATCGAATTCGCGCTGCAGTACCGCGATCAGCTGTTTTGGCTGGCTGCGCGAGGCGACTCCACGCGCGCCATGCGCGAACAGCTCGGCCACGACCTGATTGTCCATCGCGTTGACCAGGCCAAGCAGCGAATAGTCGCGACCGGACGCGTTGAGCACCTGCGCCACCTCGTCCACCGTGATCGCATCCACCGCAGGGTCGAACATCACCACATCGGGCTCGAGCTCGTCCACGGCAGTCTGCATCTGTTCGTTATTGGTGGCACGGGCAGGGCGCACCGCGATGCCGGTGTTGCGCAGCAGGCTGATGATCTGCTCGGCCTCCTCCAGCGAGTTCTCGATGAAGAGGATCTTGATGACGTAGTCTTTTTTCATGAGGCGAAGAGTTTCACGAGACGTGGAGCGTTGCGTTGATCATCGAACGTTGCCGTGAGAGGCCGGCAACGTCATTTGCAGTCCATGGTTGTAGCGGATTCGGCCACCCGCCGCCAGCAAAAAACCGCCCAAAGGTGACTGCGATCCGGTTCACAGGGGGCGCTTGGAAGCGTCGCCACCCACTTCCCGTACCAGCCGGGGCACCAGGTAGCCCGGCAGTCGCGCGCGCAGGGCATCGACCAGTTCCCGCGCGCGTTCGTCGCTTGTCTCGAAATGCGCTGCGCCCTGCACGCGATCGAGCTGGTGCAGGTAATACGGCAGCACGCCGGCGGCGAACAGCCGCTCGGACAGCGCTGCCAGGACCTCGGCCTGGTCGTTGACCCCGCGCAACAGCACCGACTGGTTGAGCACGGTGGCGCCGGCTCCGCGCAGGCGGGCGCAGGCGGCGTCGACGCTGGCATCCAGCTCGTTGGCGTGATTGGCGTGGAGTACCACCACTTTCTGCAGCGGCAGGCTGACCAGCCAGGCGGTGAACTCGTCATCAATGCGCTCGGGCAGTACCACCGGCAGGCGGGTATGGATGCGCAGGCGGATCACGTGCGGCAGCTCGGCCAGGCCGTGGGTCAGTTCCTGCAGCTTGTGCGTGGCCAGTGCCAGCGGGTCGCCACCGGACAGGATCAGCTCGCGGATCGACGGGTCGGCTCGCAGGTGGGCCAACGCCTCGCGCCACTGCGAGGCGGCGGCGATTTCCTCGCCATAGGGAAAATGCCGGCGGAAGCAGTAACGGCAGTTGATCGCGCAACTGCCGCTGGCGATCAGCAGGGCCCTTCCGTCGTACTTGTGCAGGACGCCCTGCCCGGCCTTCGAGGCCATGTCGCCCACCGCGTCGGCCGCGTACCCCTCGACCTGGTCGTGCTCGGCGCGCTGCGGCAGCACCTGCAGCAGCAACGGATCGAGCGGG
>SMEK01000366.1_pt1 | contig 17863 bp, 28 predicted proteins | sample 2456371 | NCBI WGS metagenome assembly SMEK01 (sample SAMN10132590, study PRJNA489261) | soil metagenome | isolation source: day1 antibiotic-loamy sand soil ammended with composted manure from dairy... | place: USA | collected 2015-04-01
GCCGCCGCGCTGCTCAGCGTGATCGCCGGCAGCGATCCGCGCGATCCGGCCACCGCCGACGCGGACCGGCACGCCACCGACTACCGTCGTTTTCTCGACCCGGACGGACTGAAGGGCAAGCGCATCGGCGTGGTACGCGAGTTCACCGGCGCCGAACCGAATGCCGACCGCGCACTCGATCAGGCGATCGCGCTGATGAAGGCCCAGGGCGCGGTCATCGTCGATCCGGTCAAGGTGCCGCACCTGGCCGACGTCGGCGAACCGGAATTCACCGTGATGCTGTACGACTTCAAGCACGACATCAACGCCTATCTGTCCACGCGCACCGGCCTGAAGGTGAAGACGCTGGCCGACCTGATCGCGTTCAACCGCGCTCATGCGGCCGAGGAGATGCCCTGGTTCGCCCAGGAGCTGTTCGAGCAGGCCGAGAAGAAGGGCCCGCTCAGCGAGAAGTCGTATATCGAGGCACTGGCGAGGGCAAAGCGACTGTCAGGCCCGCAGGGCATCGATGCCGCTCTCGAAGCACAGCACCTGGACGCCCTGCTGGCGCCGTCCTGGGGGCCGGCGTTCATGACCGATCCGGTACTCGGCGATCACATCGTCAGCGGCGATCCCACCATCGGCGGTGTCTCGCAACCGGCCGCCGTTTCCGGCTATCCGTCGATCACCGTTCCTGCCGGCTTCGCCCACGGCCTGCCGATCGGCATCGTGCTGTTTGGCGCGAAGTGGAGCGAGCCGACACTGATCTCGATCGCCTACGGTTTCGAGCAGCACGCCAACGCCTGGCAGCCGCCACGGTTCCTGGATACGGTCGCGGGAAAACCCGTGATTGCGGGAGAATCCGCGGCTGAACGCTGAAACAGCGGCGCGCCAGTGCAGGTACGCCGTCGTACGCCTGCTCAGCAACGGCAACAACGGCGCCAGGCCCGCCAGCGATCCGTGGATCGACTCGCGGTGTCGTGCCCGTGGATTCGGTCATCGCCCAGCGCTCCCGCTGGCTGTGGACGGCCACCTTTTTCACGCATTCGGCGGACGAACATCAGTGTGGATCGCCGTCCAGCACCATGGCACCTGTCACGCACTCAGCGATCGGCACGCCCCGAGGGAGCTGCCGATTTGCGCACGATCAACATCGCCAGCTCCAGCGACTGTTCGTAATTCAGGCGCGGATCGACCATCGACTTGTACGCGCGGTCCAGGTCGGTTTCGGAAAGATCGCGTGCGCCGCCCATGCACTCGGTGACGTCTTCGCCGGTCAGCTCCAGGTGGACGCCGCCCAAACGCGTGCCGGCTGCCGCGTGGATGTCGAACGCCTGGTCCAGTTCGCCGTGGATGTTCCCGAACCGGCGCGTCTTGTGACCGTTGGAGGTGTTCTCGGTGTTGCCGTGCATCGGATCGGCCACCCACAGCACGCGCCGTCCTTCGCGCTTGACGGTTTCCAGCAATGGCGGCAGTGCGCTGCCGATCCTGGCGTTACCCATGCGATGGATCAGCGTCAATCGGCCCGGCTCGTCATCCGGATTCAGTGCGTCGATCAAGGGCATCAACTGGTCCGGCGTCACCGAGGGGCCGACCTTCACCGCCACCGGATTGCGAATGCCGCGGAAATACTCCACGTGCGCGCCGTCCAGCGCGGCGGTGCGCATGCCGATCCACGGAAAGTGGGTGGACAGGTTGAACCAGCCGGGGTTGCGCGGCACCTCTCGCGTCAGCGCCTGCTCGTAATGCAGCAGCAATGCCTCATGCGAGGTGAAGAAATCCACCTTCGAGAACCCGGCGATCGGACCGGCCAGGGTCTCCATGAAGCGAAGCGAATCGCTGATCGCCGAAACCATCTGCCGATACTCGGCCGCCAGCGGCGAATGATCGACCCAGGCCAGATCCCAGTATTCCGGATGGCGCAGGTCGGCGAAGCCTCCGTCGATCAGCGCCCGCACGAAATTCATGGTGAGCGCCGAATGCGCGTGCGCCTTAATCAGCCGCTGCGGGTCGGGTCGGCGCGCCGCGGCGGTGAACTCGGGACTGTTGACCACGTCACCACGAAAACTCGGCAGACTCACGCCATCACGGGTTTCGCTGTCGGTGGAGCGCGGCTTGGCGTACTGCCCCGCGAAACGACCCACGCGCAGCACCGGCTTCTTCAGGCCATGCACCAGTACCAGGCTCATCTGCAACAGCACTTTCAATCGGTTGGAAATCACCGGACTGGTGCAGTCGGCGAAACTCTCGGCACAATCGCCGCCCTGCAACAGGAAGCGCTGACCCTCCTGGGCTTCGGCCAACGACTGCTTGAGCGCCAGCACCTCCCACGATGTCACCAACGGGGGCAACCGGGCGAGATGTTCGGTGGCTCTCGCCAGCTCCGCCGCGTCATCGTAGCGTGGCTGTTGCAGCGCGACTCGCTGCTGCCAGGAATCGGGGGTCCAGTGATCGGGCAAACCGGCAGTCATTTGGGCGGCATCGGGCAAAAGGGAAGCATTCATGCCCACTACGCCCTGCGACGCGAGGCAATCACCGCCAACGCGGCCAGGACGATGAACCACAGCAGGGTCCACGCCGGCATCGGCAAACCAAGGATGGGCTCAACCTTCGCGCACTCACCGGAACCGGTGAACACCAGCCGCAACACCTTGGCAAACGGGAATGCACTGAACATGTAATCCAGCGGCGGCCCGCAGGACGGGACCTGGTCGGCCGGCAAGGACTGGATCCACAAATGACGAGCCGCCACGGCAATGCCGAACAGCGCGCCCAGCCACACGCCGCCGGTATAGACCCAGCGCGTGCCGCCGCGCGGCGCGTGCAGCGCGCCCAGCAGGAAGAACACACCCATCACGATGAAACCGACACGCTGGAAGATGCACAGCGGACACGGAAACAGCTGCCAATACTTTTCTGCGAAAAGTGCAAAACCGAGCAGACCGGCACAGATCAGGAAACCGGCGAAAAAACTGATGCGGTACGACCAGCGAAAAGGGTTCATGGCGTTTGCTGCGTTGCGGAACGACGACCTTACCTGTTCGCCGGCGCGCTGTCAGCTAGCTGGCCGCCCGACCCGAAAAATTTGTACGCCAGCTACGCAAAAACCCGGCAGGTTGCCCAGCCGGGTTTCGCATCTGGACGTCTGAACGCGCGTCCGGTCCAACATCAACCTGCCGACATCACTCGGCTTCGACTGCCTCGACCTGCGGGCGGCCGACCAATTCAACGTACGCCATCGGCGCGTTGTCGCCAGGGCGGAAACCGCACTTCAGGATACGCAGGTAACCACCGGGGCGCTCCTTGTAACGCGGCCCGAGCTCGACGAACAGCTTGCCGACCGCTTCCTTGTCGCGCAGGCGCGAGAAAGCGAGGCGACGGTTGGCGACGCCATCGTTCTTGGCCAGCGTGATCAGCGGCTCGGCGACGCGGCGAAGCTCTTTCGCCTTGGGCAAGGTGGTGCGGATCAGCTCGTGCTTGATCAGCGACGAGGCCATGTTCTTGAACATCGCTTCGCGATGCGAACTGGTGCGATTGAACTTGCGTCCGGATTTTTGATGGCGCATGGCTGAACTCTCAAGGTCTGTTGTTATGAAAAACCGGCGCTTGTGTCCGGGTTCCCGCGGTTACCCGCTATGAGGGGCCTTTTCTAACGGGCCCTTGCTGGAGATCCGGCCACGAATGACCGTTCTGGCGGCTGGCAGAGCAGATGGATCCGTGCCCGTCATGCCGAAACGATTAGGCGATCAAGGGGATCGCCAAAAAAGACGCGGCGGCCAGATGGCCGCCCTGGGTTACTGGCGAGGAGCCGAAACTCGAGCTCGCCAGCAAACCGGTATCGCCACGGCCACGCATGACCGCATTGCGCAAATCAGCCCAGCTGCATGCCGTGCGACAGACCCGGCGGCGGCCAGTTTTCAAGCTTCATGCCGAGCGCAAGACTGCGCGCACCCAGCACATCCTTGATTTCCGTCAGCGACTTCTTGCCGAGGTTCGGGGTTTTCAGCAACTCGACTTCGGTCTTCTGCACCAGGTCGCCGATGTAATAGATGCTCTCGGCCTTCAGGCAATTCGCCGAACGCACGGTGAGCTCCAGATCATCGATCGGGCGCAGCAGCAGCGGATCGAAACCACTCTTCTCCGCCTTGTCCGTGGCGCTCTCGCGACGCGAGAAGTCACCGAACACCGACAACTGGTCGTTGATGATCTCGGCAGCCTTGCGCACCGCGTCTTCAGCGCCGATGGTGCCGTTGGTCTCGATATCCAGCACCAGCTTGTCGAGGTTGGTACGCTGCTCGACACGAGCCGCATCCACCTCGTAAGCCACGCGCAGAACCGGCGCAAACGACGCATCCAGCTGCAGGCGACCGATCGGACGTGCCTCGTCATCCGGATGCTGGCGCGCGCTGGCCGGCTGGTAGCCGATGCCGCGACGCACCTTCAGGCGCATGTTGAGTGCAATGTCCTTGGTCAGGTGGCAGATCACATGCTCGGGGTTGATGATCTCCACCGAGTGATCAACCACGATGTCGCCGGCGGTCACCACGCCCTTGCCCTTCTTGGACAGGGTCAGGGTGACTTCATCGCCGGTGTGTTGGCGAATCGCCACGTCTTTCAGGTTGAGCAGGACTTCAATGACGTCTTCCTGCAGGCCCTCCAGCGTGGTGTATTCGTGCAGCACGCCATCGATTTCCACCTCGACGATGGCACTGCCAGGGATCGAGGAGAGCAGCACGCGGCGCAGCGCGTTGCCCAGGGTGTGGCCGAAGCCACGCTCGAGCGGCTCGACCACCACCTTGGCGCGGTTGGCTCCGAGCTGTTCGACGCTGAGGCCACGCGGCCGCAGCACACTAGTTGACGAAACTGCCATGCAGAGCTCCAATAATTACTTCGAGTAAAGCTCGATGATCAACGCTTCATTGATGTCGGACGGCAGGTCACCGCGATCCGGCACCGATTTGAACGTACCTTCGAACTTCTTGGAATCCACTTCGACCCAGATCGGACGCAAGTCCATGGTGTCGAACACCGTCGCCGCTTCCTGCACGCGCAGCTGGCTGCGACCTTTCTCGGTCAGCGCAATCGCGTCGCCCGGGCGAACCTGGTACGAAGGAATGTTCACCTTCTTGCCGTTCACCAGAATGGCCTTGTGGGCCACCAGCTGACGGGCCTGGGCGCGGGTCACCGCGAAGCCCATGCGGAAGACGACGTTGTCAAGACGGCTCTCGAGCAGGCGCAACAGGTTTTCGCCCGTATTGCCCTTGAGGGTGGTCGCCTTGGTGTAGTAGTTGCTGAACTGGCGCTCAAGCACGCCGTAGATGCGCTTGACCTTCTGCTTCTCACGCAACTGCACGGCATAGTCGGACATGCGCATGCGCTTGTTCGCGCCGTGCTGACCGGGCTTGTTTTCCAGCTTGCACTTGGAATCCAGCGCGCGCGCCGGGCTCTTCAGGCTGAGATCCGCTCCCTCGCGACGGGCGAGTTTGCAGGTAGCTCCACGATAACGGGCCATGGGTTACTCCTTAGACTCGACGCTTCTTGGGGGGACGGCAGCCATTGTGCGGAATCGGCGTGACGTCGATGATGTTGAGGACCTTGTAGCCCAGCGCGTTCAGCGAGCGAACTGCCGACTCGCGGCCGGGGCCGGGGCCCTTGATGCGAACTTCCACCGTCTTGACGCCGTAGTCGCCTGCAGCGCGACCAGCCTTCTCGGCGGCAACCTGCGCAGCGAACGGGGTCGACTTGCGCGAACCACGAAAACCGGCGCCGCCGGCAGTGGCCCACGACAAGGCATTGCCCTGGCGATCGGTGATGGTGACGATGGTGTTGTTGAAGGAAGCCTGCACGTGAGCCACGGCATCCGTGACAACGCGCTTGATCTTCTTCTTTGCTTTAACCGGCTTAGCCATAATTTTTGAGGCTCTTGGTAATCAGTGCGGCCACGAAAGGCCGCTCTTTGATCGTTGCGATCAGGAGCGATCGCACTGGTTCAATCACTTCTTGATAGCGCGACGGGGACCCTTGCGGGTGCGTGCGTTGGTGCGAGTACGCTGACCGCGCACCGGCAGGCCACGACGATGGCGCAGGCCGCGGTAGCAACCCAGATCCATCAGACGCTTGATGGCCATACCCACCTCACGGCGAAGGTCGCCCTCGACGATGTATTTGCCGATTTCGAGGCGGATCTTCTCCACCTCACCCTCACTGAGGGACTTGATCTGGGTGGTGGGAACCACACCAGCATCCACGCAGACCTTCTTGGCCCGGCTGCGGCCGATACCGTAAATGCTCTGCAGACCAACCCAGACATGCTTCTGGACCGGCAAATTGACACCCGCGATGCGCGCCATGATGTACTTCTCCGATGCGTTTCGTGCGCGGTAAACGCGCAATTTTAACCTGAATTACCCGAACTGGAAAGCCCTGCGACACCGCGGTGACGCCACCCTCCGACCTGGACCCTTCTGTTGCAGCCTCAACTGCGACGCAGATTGGCCTTCTTGAGCAGACTCTCGTACTGGTGACTGACCAGATGCGCTTGCACCTGCGACGTGAAGTCCATCACCACAACCACCACGATCAGCAGCGACGTGCCACCGAAATAGAACGGTACGTGCCACGCGTTCTGCATGAACGACGGCACCAGACACACCAGCACCAGGTACATCGCGCCGACACCGGTCAAACGTGTCATTACCGCGTCGATGTAATTGGCGGTGGCCTTGCCCGGACGAATGCCCGGAATCAATGCCCCCGACCGCTTGAGGTTGTCGGCCGTCTCCTCGGCGTTGAACACGATCGCCGTATAGAAGAACGCAAAACTCATGATCAACACCGACGAGATGATCTCGTACAGCGGATTACCGGGGCTGAGCGACTGCGTCAGATCCTGCAACCAGCGCGACTGCTGACCCGTGCTGAACCAACTGATCGCCGTTGCCGGGAACATCAGCAAGCTCGAAGCGAAGATCGGCGGAATCACACCCGACATGTTGATCTTCAATGGCAAGTTCGAACTCTGGTTCTGGTAGGCCTTCTGGCCGCCGGAACGCCGCGCGTAGTTCACGGTAATACGCCGTTGAGCGCGCTCCATGAAGACCACGAAGGCCGTGACCGCCAAAGACAAGCCGAACACCATCAGCAACTTGATCAGCGACAATTCACCGTTGCTGCTCATGCCCAACGTGTGGACCACCGCACCTGGCAGACCAGCGACGATGCCGGCGAAGATCAGCAGCGAAATGCCGTTGCCGATACCGCGCTCGGTCATCTGCTCGCCCAGCCACATCAGGAACATCGTGCCGGCCGTAAGCCCGATCACCGATGACATGACGAAACCGAAGCCGGGCGTGTACACCACCGGCGCGCCGCCGGCTGCCACCTGCCCCTGCAACGCCACCGCGATGCCGAACGACTGGAACGCAGCCAATGCCACCGTGGCATAGCGCGTATACATCGTCATCTTGCGCTTGCCGGATTCGCCTTCCTTGCGAAGCGCCTGCAGGCTCGGCACCACCGCGCCCATCATCTGGAACACGATCGACGCCGAAATGTAAGGAATGACGCCAAGCGCGAATACCGAGAAACGTTCCAGCGCACCGCCCGAGAACATGTTGAACATGTCCATCAGGCCGTTGCCGTTGACCAGGTTGGTCATCGCCTCCGGGTTGACGCCGGGCACCGGGATGAACGAGCCGAGCCGGAACACCACCAACGCACCGATCACGAAGAAGATGCGCTGACGAAGTTCCGTCAGCTTGCCGAGCTTGCCGAGTGCGTTGCCCTGGGCTGCTGCCACCGTCAATTACTCCACGCTGCCGCCGGCCGCCTCGATGGCTGCCTTGGCGCCGGCGGTAGCCAGCAGACCCGACAACTTCACCGCGCGACCGATTTCACCCTTGAGAACCACCTTGACCTTCTTCGCGCGACTGTCGATCAGGCCAGCCTGATGCAGTGCAACGACGTCGATCACGTCGCCCTTGAGGTTGGCCAGCTGGTACAGGAACACTTCCTGACTGCCCACCTTCAGCTTCGAACGGAAACCGACCTTCGGCATCCGACGATTCAGCGGCATCTGGCCGCCCTCGAAGCCGAACTTGTGGGTGCCGCCCGCGCGGGCATGCTGACCCTTGTGACCGCGACCAGCGGTCTTGCCCAGGCCCGAACCGATACCGCGACCGACGCGCAGACGCGTCTTGCGGGAACCGGCGGCCGGCTTGATGTCATTCAGACGCATGATGATTACTCCTCGACCCGGACCAGGTAGTAGACCGTGTTGATCAGGCCACGAACCTGCGGGCTGTCCTTCAATTCACGGACATCGTTGATCTTGCCCAGGCCCAGCGCCTTGACGCTCAGGCGATGACGCGCCTGCACGCCGCGCAGACCCTTGACCAGACGCACGCGCACCGTAGCGGCGGCGGTTTCGTTCTTCTTAGCCATTGCCGAGCACCTCGTCCAGGCTCTTGCCACGCTTGGCGGCGATCTTCTTGGGCGAGGCAACCGCCTGCAGACCCTTGATGGTGGCGCGCACCAGGTTGATCGGGTTGCGCGAGCCGACCGCCTTGGCCAGCACGTTCTTGACGCCGACCACTTCCAGCACGGCGCGCATGGCACCGCCGGCAATCACGCCGGTACCTTCGGAGGCAGGCTGCATGTAGACGCGTGCCGCACCATGGTTCGCCTTGATGGCATACCACAGCGTGCCGTTGTTCAGTTCGATGTCCACCATCTGGCGGCGGGCACGTTCCATCGCCTTCGAAATGGCCACCGGCACCTCACGCGCCTTGCCATAGCCGAAGCCGACCTTGCCCTCGCCGTCGCCGACCACGGTCAGCGCGGTGAAACTCATCTGGCGGCCACCCTTGACGGTCTTGGCCACGCGGTTGACGGCGATAAGCTTTTCGAGCAAGCCGTCCGAATTTTCGCGATCGTTAGAAGACATGTTCTTTTCCATGTGCCCGGCAGGCCGGGACTTTTCTTGCGGCTGAGCCGCTTGGAGTTGTAGGTGACGCTATGGAAACCAGGGCATCAGCCCTGATCCGGATGCCGCTTAGAACTGCAGGCCAGCCTCGCGCGCTGCATCGGCGAGCGCCTTGATGCGACCGTGGTAGCGGAAACCGGAGCGGTCAAACGCGACCGACTCGATGCCCGCCGCCTTTGCACGCTCAGCCACGGCCTTGCCCACGGCAGCGGCAGCAGCCAGATTCTTGGTGCCCTTCAAGCCTTCGGAAACCGACTTCTGCACCGTGGAAGCAGCAGCCACCACGTTCGTGCCGGAGGCGTCGAACACCTGGGCATAAATGTGCTGACCGGTGCGATGCACCGACAGGCGCGCCACGGCGAGCTTGCGGATGTGTGCACGCGTGGACTTGGCACGGCGCAAACGGCTTTCGTTCTTGTTCATCGTCAATAATTCCTGGAAAAAAGCGGATCGGCCTGAGTTGCTAGCCGCGGTTCCTTGTGAAGGGTGCGGCCAGGGAGGGCCGCTTTCCACACGCAGGAACAGCGCACTAATTCACTTACGCCTTCTTGGCTTCCTTCATCGTGATCTTCTCGCCGGCATAGCGCACGCCCTTGCCCTTGTAGGGTTCCGGCGGACGGAAGCCGCGAATCTTGGCCGCCACCTGGCCCACGACCTGCTTGTCCGCGCCCTTGATCAGGACTTCGGTCTGCGTCGGGGTTTCGATACTGATGCCTTCCGGAGCGTCGAACACGACCGGATGGGAAAAGCCCAGGCTCAGGTTGAGCGACTTGCCCTGCATCGCGACGCGGTAACCGACGCCGACCAACTCGAGCTTGCGCTCGTAACCGGTGGAAACGCCAGTGACCATGTTTGCCAGCAGCGCGCGGGCGGTACCGCCGAACTTGTCGTCGGCGCCTTCGTCCAGGCTGATGGTGGCCACGCCGTTGTCGAGCGCAATGGTGACGCCCGGCAGGTGATGCACCGACAAGGTGCCCTTCGGGCCCTTGACCGAGATGCTCTCGTCACCGACGGTCAGCTCGACGCCCTTGGGCAGGGTGATGGGTTGTTTGGCTACACGTGACATCGCAGGACTCCTTATGCCACCTGGCCGATGACTTCGCCGCCGAGACCCTTGGCGCGAGCCTGGGCATCGGTCAACAGACCGGCGGAAGTCGAGATGATCGAGATGCCCAGGCCACCAAGGACCTTCGGCAGTTCGTCCTTGCCGCGATACACACGCAGGCCGGAGCGGCTGACACGGGAAATATTCTCGATGGCCGGCTGGCCCTCGAAATACTTGAGCTGGATCTCGAGCACCGGCTTGCCTTCCTCGGTGGAAGTGCGGGCGTCGAGGATGTAGCCCTCGTTCTTGAGAAGGTTGGCAATTGCCAACTTCAGTTTCGACGACGGCATACGCACGGTCGGCTTGCCCATGGCCTGGGCATTGCGGACGCGCGTGAACAGATCGGCGATGGGATCAGTCATGCTCATGAAAACATCCTTCAGAGTGCACCGATATCCGATAAAACCGGAAATCAATCAGATTGTGAGCCGCCATGGACGACGGCCTGCCTTGCGCAGACCGCCGACTATATCAGCATTTTCAGGTTTTGGCGAATATCGATGCAGTAGTGCATCAGCGGCTGCCCGTGAGGCAACCTGGTGAATCGCGGTGGCCCGTGGCCACAAGCAATTCCGGTTTGGGTATCTGTTACCAGCTGGCCTTGCGCAGACCAGGCACGTCACCGCGCATGGTCGCCTCACGCAGCTTGTTGCGACCAAGACCGAACTTGGCGTAAACGGCACGCGGGCGACCGGTCAGCGCGCAACGGGTACGCTGACGCACCGGGCTGGCGTCGCGCGGGAGCTTCTGCAGCTTGGACTGGGCCTCCATCTTCTCCTCGTAGGAAGCAGAGGGGCTCAGCACGATCGCCTTCAACTCGGCACGCTTGGCAGCGAACTTCTGGACGAGTTTGGTCCGCTTGATATCGCGGTTAACCATTGATGTCTTGGCCATGTATCTCTCTCAATTCCGGAACGGGAAGCTGAACGCGGCCAGCAAGGCCTTGGCTTCTTCATCGGTCTTGGCGGTGGTGGTGATGGAAATATCCATGCCACGCAGCGCATCGACCTGGTCGAAATCGATCTCCGGGAAGATGATCTGTTCCTTGATGCCGAAGTTGTAGTTGCCGCGACCGTCGAATGCCTTCGCCGACACACCGCGGAAGTCGCGCACGCGCGGCAACGAGATGTTGATCAAACGGTCCAGGAATTCGAACATCTGGGCGCGACGCAAGGTGACCTTGCAGCCGATCGGCCAACCGTCGCGGATCTTGAACGAGGCCACAGAAACCCGCGCCTTGGTCGTGATCGGCTTCTGGCCGGCGATCTTGGCCATGTCGGCCACGGCGTTCTCGAGCACCTTCTTGTTGCCCGCGGCTTCGCCCACGCCCATGTTCAGCGTGATCTTGGTGATGCGCGGAACCTGCATCACGTTCTGGTAGCCGAACTGCTCGGTGAGCTTGGCAACTACCTGCTCTTTGTAGAAATTTTCGAGGCGGGTCATGATCGTGATTCCTTACGCGTCCACGACCTCGCCATTCGAACGGAACACGCGAACCTTGCGCCCGTCTTCGAGCGTTTTGGTGCCGACGCGTTCACCCTTGTTCGTGGCGGGGTTGAACAGCTGCACATTGGAGAGATGGATCGAGGCTTCACGCTCGACGATTCCGCCGGCCTGGTTGGCCTGCGGGTTCGGCTTGGTGTGGCGCTTGACCAGGTTCACGTTGGAGACGAATACACGATCGCCTGCAACACGCAGCACATCGCCGCGCTGACCCTTGTTCTTGCCGGTGATCACGAGGACCTGATCACCTTTGCGGATACGGTTCATTGTCTACACTCCGCTCAGAGCACTTCGGGCGCAAGCGAGACGATCTTCATGAACTTCTCGCTGCGCAGCTCGCGGGTAACCGGCCCGAAAATACGGGTACCGATCGGCTCGAGCTTGTTGTTGAGGAGGACCGCTGCATTGCCGTCGAAACGGATCAGCGAACCATCGGGACGGCGCACGCCCTTGGCGGTGCGAACCACCACGGCGTTGTACACCTCGCCCTTCTTCACCTTGCCACGGGGAATCGCATCCTTCACGGTGACCTTGATCACGTCACCGATCGCGGCGTAACGACGCTTGGAGCCGCCGAGCACCTTGATGCACATCAATTCCTTCGCGCCGCTGTTGTCCGCTGCGGAAAGCGTGCTTTGCATCTGAATCATGTCTGCACCCTCCCTTAGACGTTGGCGCGCGTGATGATTTCAACCACGCGGTGATGTTTGGTCTTGGACAGCGGGCGGCACTCGGCGATACGCACGAGGTCACCCTCGTTCGCGCCCAGGTCGTCCTGCGCATGCAACTTGGTCGAACGGCGGATGATCTTGCCGAGCAGCCAGTGCTGAACCTGACGCTCGACCAACACGGTCACCGTCTTGTTCATCTTGTTGCTGGTGACGCGGCCCTCGAGGGTACGCGCCTGCTTCTTTTCCACTTGATTCTGATTGTCGCTCATGTCGGCCGTCCCTTACTTCTTGCCGCCGAGCACGAACTTCGTGCGGGCGATGTCACGCCGAACGCGGCGAAGCTGGTGCGGCTGAGTGAGCTGGCCGGAGCCTTTCTGCATGCGCAGGTTGAACTGCTCCTTGCGCAGATCCAGCAGATGCTGGTTCAGCTCTTCGACCGACTGGTTGTTGATATCTTTGCTGGCCATCACATCACCGCCCGGGAAACAAACTGGGTCTGCACCGACAGCTTGGCTGCAGCCAGGCGGAATGCCTCGCGTGCCGTCGGCTCGTCAACGCCCTCAATTTCATAAAGCATGCGACCAGGCTGGATCGGGGCGACCCAGAACTCGACGCTGCCCTTGCCCGCGCCCATGCGGACTTCGATCGGCTTCTTGGTGATCGGCTTGTCGGGGAACACACGGATCCACAACTTGCCACCACGCTTGACGAAGCGGGTGATGCAACGGCGCGCGGCTTCGATCTGGCGGGCGGTAAGCGCGCCGTGGGTCGTTGCCTTCAGGCCGTACTCGCCAAAGCTGACGAGGTTGGAGCACTGTGCCAGACCGTCATTGCGGCCCTTGAACTGCTTGCGGTATTTGGTTCGCTTGGGTTGCAACATGGCAACTCTCCTTACTTCGCAGACCGCTCGCGGCGGCCGTCACCGGCCTCGCGACGCGAATCGTTACGGCGGCCTTCGCCACGCGGCTGCGGGGATTCGTCCTTCGACTCCTGGCTTGCCGCCAAGTCGAAGATCTCGCCCTTGTAGACCCAGACCTTGATGCCGATGATGCCGTAGGTGGTGCTCGCCTCGGCGAAACCGTAGTCGATGTCGGCGCGCAGCGTATGCAGCGGCACACGGCCCTCGCGGCTCCATTCGGAACGGGCGATCTCGGCACCGTTCAGACGACCGGACACGTTGATCTTGATGCCCAGCGCGCCCAGGCGCATCGCGTTGCCGACCGAACGCTTCATCGCGCGGCGGAACATGATGCGACGCTCCAGCTGCTGTGCGATCGACTCGGCAACCAGCTGCGCGTCCAACTCCGGCTTGCGCACTTCGTTGACGTTGATGTGCGTCGGAACGCCCATCATGTCGCTGACTTCCTTGCGCAGCTTCTCGATATCCTCACCCTTCTTGCCGATCACCACGCCCGGCCGGGCGGTGTGGATCGTCACGCGCGCGGTCTTGGCCGGACGCTCGATCTGGATGCGGGAGATACCGGCAGCGGCCAGCTTCTTCTTCAGCATGTCGCGGACCTTGATGTCGGCCACGAGATACTTGGCGTAATCGCCCTTGTTTGCGTACCACTTCGAGTTCCAGTCCTTGGCAATGCCGAGGCGGATACCGGTGGGATGAACTTTATGACCCATCGTCTATGTCCCCGGTCAGTTGCCAACAACCACAGTGATGTGGCTGGTGCGCTTGAGAATGCGCGAGCCGCGGCCTTTGGCGCGGGCGTACATGCGCTTCATCGCCGGACCTTCGTCGACGAAGATGCTGGCCACCTTCAGCTCGTCGACATCGGCGCCGAGATTGTTCTCGGCGTTGGCGACGGCCGAGAGCAACACCTTGCGGACAAGGTGTGCGGCCTTCTTGTTGGTGTAGGTGAGCACGTCGCTGGCCCGGCCCACGGGAAGCCCGCGGACCAGATCAGCCACCAGGCGTGCCTTTTGCGCCGAAATGCGGGCGCCGCGCAGGATCGCTTTGGCTTCAGTGCTCATCACTTGCCCTTCTTGTCGCCGACATGGCCTTTGAACGTACGGGTCACCGCGAACTCGCCGAGCTTGTGCCCGACCATGTTCTCGTTGATCAGAACCGGCACGTGCTGGCGACCGTTGTGGATGGCGATGGTCAAGCCGACCATTTCCGGCAGGATCATCGAGCGGCGCGACCAGGTCTTGATCGGGCGCTTGTTGTTGGCGGAAACCGCAGCTTCCACCTTCTTTACGAGGTGAAGGTCGACGAACGGACCTTTCTTCAAAGAGCGAGGCATGTCGGCTTCCTGTTACTTGGTACGACGACGCACGATGAACTGCTGCGTGCGCTTGTTGTTACGGGTCTTGTAACCCTTGGCCGGCGTGCCCCACGGGCTGACCGGATGACGACCGCCGGAGGTCTTGCCTTCACCACCACCGTGCGGATGGTCGACCGGGTTCATCACCACACCGCGAACGGTCGGGCGAATACCCATCCAGCGCTTGGCGCCGGCCTTGCCGAGCTTCTTCAGGCTGTGTTCGCCGTTGCCGACTTCACCGATGGTGGCGCGGCAATCGACCGAGACGCGACGCATCTCGCCGGAGCGCAGACGCAGCGTGGCGTAACCGGACTCGCGGGCGACCAGCTGCACCGAAGCACCGGCGCTGCGGGCGATCTGCGCGCCCTTGCCGGGACGCAGTTCGATGCAATGGATGGTGCTGCCCATCGGGATGTTGCGCAGCTGCAGGCAGTTGCCGACCTTGATTGGCGCATCACGGCCCGACAACAGACGGTCGTCCACCTGCACGCCCTTCGGCGCGATGATGTAGCGACGCTCGCCGTCGGCGTAGCACAGCAACGCGATGTGCGCGGTGCGGTTCGGATCGTATTCGATGCGCTCGACGCGGGCGGCGATGCCTTCCTTGTCGCGCTTGAAATCGATGATGCGGTAATGCTGCTTGTGACCGCCGCCGCGATGACGAACGGTGATGCGGCCATGATGATTGCGACCGCCCGAACGGGACTGCGGCTCGAGCAACGGCGCGTAAGGTGCACCCTTGTGCAAGCCTTCCGTCTTGACGCTGACGGCGTCGCGACGACCGGGCGAGGTCGGCTTGTGGTGGATTAATGCCATTTCACAAAACTCCTGGCTCAGGCCTTGGCGGACACGTCGATGGTCTGGCCATCGGCTAGACGCACATAGGCCTTGCGCTTGCCCTGGCGACTGCCAGCGCGGAAACGGAAGGACTTGACCTTGCCCTTGGTGTTGACGAGGTTGACCTGCTCGACTTTCACGTCGAACAAACCTTCCACGGCAGCACGGACATCGGCCTTGGTCGCCGTCGGGGCGACCACGAATACGTACTGGTTATGCTCGGCCAGACGGGCCGATTTCTCGGAGATGTGCGGCGCGCGCAGCGTATCGAGAATGCGTTCGTTGTTCATGCCAGCCACTCCTCGACTTTCTTCACTGCGTCAACCGTCATCACCACATGGTCGGAACCGACCAGGCTGACGGGGTTCAGCGCCATCACGTCCAGCACATGGATGTAAGGGATGTTGCGAGCGGCCAGGAACACCGACTCGGTGGCATCTTCCGACACCAGCAGCACGCGACCGGACACTTCCAGCTCAGCCAGCTTGGCCACCATCGCGGAGGTCTTCGGCGTCTCGATGCCGAAGCTCTCGACGACCTTCAGGCGATCCTGACGAACCAGCTCGGAGAAGATCGAACGGATCGCGACGCGGTAGGCCTTGCGGTTGACCTTTTGTTCGTAGCTGCGCGGCTTGGCGGCGAACGTGACGCCACCGCCGATGAAGATCGGAGCGCGGTAATCGCCGTGGCGAGCGCCGCCGCCCTTCTGCTTCTTGAACTTCTTGGTGGTGCCGGACATCTCGCCACGCGAGAGCTGCGCCTTCGTACCGGCGCGGCCAGCGGCCTGATAGGCAACCACGACCTGATGAACCAGGGCCTTCTTGTACTCACCGCCGAACACGTCGTCCGACACGCTGAGTGAATTGGCACCAATGACATTGAGTTCCATGGCGTCTCTCCTCAGCTCTTCGTCGTCGGACGAATGATGACGTCGCCGCCGGTAGCACCGGGGACCGCGCCCTTGACCGCGATCAGGTGACGCTCGGCGTCGACCTTGACCACTTCCAGACCCTGCTGCGTGCGATTCACGTTACCCATCTGGCCGGCCATCTTCTTGCCGGGGAACACACGACCCGGAGTCTGGCGCTGGCCGATGGAGCCCGGCGCACGATGCGACAGCGAGTTACCGTGGGTAGCATCGCCCATCTTGAAGTTCCAGCGCTTGATCGTGCCCTGGAAACCCTTGCCCTTCGACACACCAGCCACGTCGACGATCTGACCGACGGTGAACACGTCATCCGCCTTGATCTCGGAGCCCACTTCGTATTTGCCGAGGTCATCGGCTGCCACGCGGAATTCCCACAAACCACGACCCGGCTCAACCTTGGCCTTCGCGTAATGACCTTTCAGCGGCTGCGTCAGCAGGTTTGCGCGCTTGCTGCCCGCGGAAACCTGGACGGCGCCGTAGCCATCGTTGTCGTCCGTCTTCACCTGGGTCACGCGATTCGGTGTCGCTTCAATCAGCGTCACCGGAATCGAGCGGCCATCTTCGGTGAAGAGCCGGCTCATGCCGCATTTGCGGCCAACCAATCCGATACTCATCTTCGTATCCTGTCTGTCGCTCAACCGAGCTTGATCTGAACATCGACGCCAGCGGCGAGATCGAGCTTCATGAGCGCGTCCACGGTCTTGTCGTTCGGGTCGACGATGTCGAGTACACGCTTGTGGGTACGGGTCTCGTACTGGTCGCGTGCATCCTTGTCGACGTGAGGCGACGTCAGAATGGTGTAACGCTCGATCTTGGTCGGGAGCGGAATCGGGCCAAGTACCGTGGCACCCGTGCGCTTTGCCGTCTCGACGATCTCGCTGGCCGAGCGGTCGATCAGTCGATGATCGTATGCCTTCAGCCGAATCCGAATCTTCTGGTTCGCCATAACCGTGTCCTGTTGTCGAAAGAACGTAATGTGAAACGAAGCGGCTTCTCACCGCCCCGCACTGCCTTTACCGCCAAAACGGCGCCGTGAAGAAATCGCACGACCCCAATTCGAAAAAGCCAAGCGAGCACAAAAGGCTCGCTTGGACAAAAATTGCACGTCACGCAAGAACACGATCGGCAGGCTTTACCTGCGACTATGCCGATTTGCGAGGGCCATCCCGGCCAGCGAACTCGAAGCACTTCCTGTGCCTCATTTCGCGGTTGATCGAGCGAGGGAATCCCTTGCTCGACAAGTGAGCTGCGAAGTATACCTGCAAATATCCACTTAGTGAAGCGATCCGATGAAAAACCTGTCAGGATCCCCCACGAGCGCTGGCCGGCCCGGAAACCGGCTGATCCAGGCCGCCCTGGCGGCCTGGATCGATCCCACGATTCTTACTTGATGACCTTGGCCACCACGCCGGCGCCGACGGTGCGGCCGCCTTCGCGAATGGCGAAACGCAAGCCTTCGTCCATCGCGATCGGGTGGATCAGCGTCACCACCATCTTCACGTTGTCACCCGGCATCACCATCTCCACGCCCTCCGGCAGCTCGCAAGCGCCGGTCACGTCGGTGGTGCGGAAGTAGAACTG
>SMEK01000367.1_pt1 | contig 17814 bp, 16 predicted proteins | sample 2456371 | NCBI WGS metagenome assembly SMEK01 (sample SAMN10132590, study PRJNA489261) | soil metagenome | isolation source: day1 antibiotic-loamy sand soil ammended with composted manure from dairy... | place: USA | collected 2015-04-01
AACGATTTCAGATTCCATACCATTATTATTAACATAAGTAAATTGTGCTTCATATCCCATGCCGCGGAATGTAATCGTTACAAGTACAAAGCCGATTACAACTACGCAGAAATATAAAATGGCTTCAAGCCAAAAACGTTCCCTTGAGCTTGTTTTTGGATCTACTTCCTTTAGTAAATAAACAAGTCCAGCCACTGCGCTAATAGCAAGAATCGACTGTCCAATTGCCGCTGTTACAACGTGAATAGTTAGCCAATTACTTTGTAGCGATGGCACAAGTGGCGTTACTTCCGTTGGGAACATTGTTGCATAAGAAATAAATAGTACTGCTATCGGTAATGCCACTAAACCAAGAACCGTAACACGATACATAAAGTAGATTAATATAAATGCTCCAACGAGGAACATTCCAAAGGCTGTAGTAAATTCAAACATGTTACTTACAGGAGCATGTCCCGCATAGATCCAACGGGTAATAAAATAGCCTAGCTGGGAAATGAAACCAATAATTGCAATCACAATTCCTATTTTTCCCCATTTTTCGGCTCTACTAGCAGCACCATCGTTTCTTTTAATGGAACCCGCTATGAAAACCGTACCTATAATATATGCAAAGAATGCTATAAAAAGTAAATTACCACTAATATCAATTAAACTCATTCGGCACCGTCACCTTCCTTATCCTTCTCATCTTTTTCTTCTAGTTGGTCAATATATTGAGGTAAATGCGCATATTCTGTCACAACATCTAAATCTTTTTTCATGCTAAACCAGTTTTTGTTTGTATGGGCAGCAAGCATAATTTTGCCATCTTCTAATTGTTGTACCCACAGGCGACGATGATTCCAATAAGAACCAATTGCTAATCCTAATAAGAAAATAACTCCACCAATAATCAAGATAGGAATCGTTACATCTTTTCGAATTGTTAATCCTGATACATTTCTTGTTTCTACACCTTTAAAGGTCATTTTATATTCATTTTCCCCCGCTTCAATTGGAGAAGCACCAATTGAAACGAAACTTACTTCCCCTTCTGGCTTATCCGGTGTCATCATTTTAAACACAAAAGCAGGGTTATTTGGATATTGGGATGCAGTTTGAGGAACACCATCTTTTAGTCCAGAAAAGTCTGGGTAGTAGTTCAAGATTTGAACTTTTGTATTTTCACCTAAAACATATTCTTTTTCTGGATTTGTCAAATCAATTTTCATCGATCCAAGAGACTCACCAGATTGTTTATGGGTTAATTCAAACGTCATTGATTTTAATTCATTTAATCGATAATCCATTTGATAAATAGCATAACCATCATATTTTAATGGGTAGTTAACACGAATGGAATACTCTTTAACGAGTTCCATATTTTCCGTATCCCCTAACACTGCACCTTCAGCCTGTTTATATAACTTTACATCCGTCTGATAGTTTTTCGCAATGGCAGCAACACCTTGTTCAATTTGTGCTCTCGTTGGATCATTGTCATAAGTTTCTAAAATAAATTGTTTATTTTCTAGGAAATATCCATCCATTCCAGGAATCGCACGAACTTCTCCTTCGCGAATCCACATCGATTCATCTACGTGGAATCCCGGTAGGAATCGTAACATTACTCCTAACAAGAAGATAATAAGCCCAAGGTGATTTATGTATGGACCAGAGCGGGCAAAGCGATTTTTTTCTGCCAATAAAGCGTTTCCATCTCGACGAACTTTATAACGTAAACTTTTCATTTTTTCTTCAATTAAATCAAGGGTTTTTGAAGAATCGCCTTCTGTTACTGGCCCATGAGCAACAATTCGCTGCCTTTTCATAAAGCTTTCATGGCGCTTTACACGTTGATTTTTTAACGATTTATATAGAGGAAGACCTCTGTCAAGACTTGCTACGATAATGGAGATTCCTAATAGCCCTACTAGAATCTGATACCACCACGAACTATACAAATCAGATAAACCTAAATTGTAATATAGTTCACCAAAAACGCCATAGTTTTGTTTATAATAAAGCGCTTTCTCTTCTTGTGTAGCCACTTGAACGTAAAATTCTTGAGGAAAAATCGTACCAAGAGCTGATGCAATTAGTGTAATAATAATTAACGATACACCGACTTTAACACTCGAAAAGAAATTCCAGATTTTATCAATAATGGATTTGTTGTATGTTTTAGAACGAATGGCTGTACCATCGTATCGCATATCAAGAACTTTTTGAGCTTTCGCTTCTTCAGATAATGGTCTACCACATTTTTCACAAATCTTTGTACCAAATGGGTTTTCATGACCACAAACACATGAGATTTTTTCCATAATTTTAAATACTCCTATTCTGGCTTAATTGACTCCATAAGAGATTGAATTTGTTCTTCTGACAATTCACCAGGAGGAACTCTTTTCACTTTTCCTTCCGGAGTAATTAAATAAGTTGCAGGTAATTTCCCAACATTATAAGCTTGCATCACGCTTTTTGTTTTATCAATGACTACTGGAAAAGTAAGATTATACTGCTCAACAAAATTTTCTACTTCAAAATTGGACTGAGCTATATTTACTGCTAAAATGTGTACACCTTGATCCTTAAATTGTTGATATTGTCGTTCCATCGCAGGCATTTCTTTTTTACACGGTTCACACCATGTTCCCCAGAAATTTAAAAATACCCCTTGACCTCTGTAATCAGATAGACGATGTGTGTTCCCTTCTAAATCTACTAATTCGAAATCAGGAGCTGTATCTCCATCAGCTAAAACCTCTACTGTATCTTTTGTCGCAGTATTGTATATTGTATAAATAATTGCACAAGCCAATACTCCAAGTATGATTCCTCTAATAATCGAACGTTTCTTTTTCTTTTCCATTCAGCAACCTCCTTGAAGAGAACATTCCAATCTCTTTCATTATAGCAAATATTTAAAGGCCAAATTTGAAATGTTTATGAAGGTTATCACTATGAACATAGTATCAACCAATTTTCCCTGTTTCTGCCAAAACGCGCAACTGCTTCACTTCATGGGCAGTAAGTTCCCGAAATTCTCCTGCATTTAATCCTTTTAAGTCAAGAAAAGCAAATCTTTCACGTTTTAATTTGACAACAGGCGTTCCAATTGCGTCAAACATGCGTCGTACTTGTCTATTTCTCCCTTCATGGATGGTAATTTCACAAATTGCTTTATTTGCTTTTCGATCAACTTTTTTGATGTTCACCTTTGCAGGAGCAGTCATACCGTCCTCAAGCATAATACCTCTCCGCAATTTTTTGATATCTTCAAAACTCGGAATCCCTTTTAACCTTGCAATATATGTCTTTTCAATTTTGTATTTCGGATGGGTCATTAAGTTAGCAAATTCGCCATCATTCGTTAGTAATATTAAGCCCGATGTATCAAAATCTAGTCGACCTACAGGGAAAATTCGCTCTTCCACGTGATCGTGAAAAAAGTCTAATACTGTTTTTCGTCCTCTGTCATCGGATACCGTTGATACGACACCTCTTGGCTTATAGAATAAGTAGTAAACTTTTTCTTCCCTTTCTACTTTTATACCATTCACTTCTACAACATCGCTTCTTGAAACCTTTGTCCCGAGTGTTGTAACGACCTCACCGTTAACTCTCACTTTTCCTTCTAATATCAATTGCTCCGCTTTTCTTCTGGAAGCAATACCTGCTTGAGCAATTACTTTCTGAAGCCTTTCCATTTGATGACTCACCTCTAAATACATATAACTATAATTCATTAGCTTCTTTACTGATGAAAATTATGTCATATTTTGTCTCAATATTAAAGAAAAACAACTCAGTTTATACAAGTGAAAAGCTGCCCGAAAAATAAGAGCGTTTCGGACAGCTTTTATATGTTATTATTTTAACTTTACCTTTGTTGAATAAATACTTTCATTATTTAAAAACACATGCCAAATGCCGAATTTAACATCTTGATTTCGTGATAGGTGCAACACGTTTTGCAATTGATCTTCTTCTTCTTCCGAGATCAGTAATTTAATTGGTTCCTTCAGCTGAACTGTAATATTATCATTCGCTTTATACTTTCCTTTTTTTACAATCGTTTTCACATCATACTCTTCAAACACCTGATTTGCAAGTTGTTTATGTACTTGCCAATCGTTGGCTTCGTTTAATGTTACGACGATAATGCGTTCATTCCCCTTTTCAAAATACGTTGCAAGAGTTCTTCCAGCTACTTTTGTGTATCCAGTTTTTCCTGCTACAGCGCCAACATTCTCTCGGAGTAAGCGATGTTTATTTAACCACGTCGTTCCATTTTTCGTATTACTTTTATATTGAATCGTTGATGCAATTTTTAAAAAATCTTCATTTTCTAAAGCAATTCTTAACATTTGGGCAGTATCATAGGCACTGGATAAATGCAAATCATGATGCAAGCCTGAAGGGTTAGTAAAATATGTTTGATTTAAGCGATAATATAGTGCTTTTTCATTCATTAAATCGACAAATCCTTCAACAGATCCGCCTGCATGTTCCGCTAAAGCGTACGCTGCATCGTTCCCTGATCGAAGCATAAGGCCATACAACAATGTTTCTACAGTGACCACTTCGCCTGGTTCTAAATAAATTGATGACCCTTCACTCATTGCAGCCTCTCGAGAAATAACGACTTCATCATCTAAATTGCTATTTTCAATAGCAATAAGTGCAGTCCAAATTTTTGTAAGGCTTGCTATGGGCATTCTTGCATGCTCATTATTTCCAATCAATGTTCTTCCAGTATCTGCATCAATGACAACATAAGATGCTTTTACAACATGATGGAGCGAGAAATAAAACGTCAATGAAAAAACGAAAGTAATGATGAATTTAGCTAATTTCACTTAGCCACTCCTTTATTCATTTTCATTATGAAATACTTCTTGGAACTTTGTCATAAAGAGATCTGTTTGTTCATTTTCAACATCTTCATCACCTTCAGGTAATGGAGGAAGCTCTGATAAATCGGATAGTCCAAAATAATTTAAAAACTCTTTTGTTGTTCCGTAAAGAATAGCTCGTCCTGTACCTTCTGCTCGTCCGACTTCCCGAATAAGGCCTCGTGATGCGAGAGTCTGGATAGGACGTTCACTTTTCACACCGCGCAAGTCTTCAATTTCTGCCCTCGTAATAGGTTGTTTGTATGCAATGATTGCAAGAACTTCTAAGGAGGCTGTTGAAAGTACTTGACTATTTGGATTTTCAACTAATTTTTTGATCGTATTTGCTAATTCTGGTTTTGTTGTTAATAAATATGTATCAGACAATTGTTTTATTGTAAGACCAGATGCATCATTATTTTCATAAAGGGTTTTTAACTCACTTAATCCAGCTTCGATATCAACTTCATCTACATCTAATAATTCCGCCAGTTGTTTAACCGTCAGTCCTTCATCTCCTACAACGAATAGTAATGCCTCCATCCTAGCCATCAGTATCTTCGAGTTCACCTAATCGTTCCTCCTTCTGCAAAATCACGGTCAAATCTTCAAAGTTTCTTTCTTGTTCGACGAAAACAACTTGACGTTTCATCAATTCTAACAGCGATAAAAAGGTAACAATGATTGTGGATCTATCTTCATAAGGGAAGAGATCTGAAAAGCTGGATTTACCACCCCGTTTTTTCAGCACATCCACAACTCTTAACATTTGTTCTTTAACTGGAATATCTTGTTTTTTTACAGTCGTTTTTAATGGCTTTCTCAATTGTTTTCTTCGAAGCATTTTTTGAAATGCGTACAGCAAATCATAAATATTGACGTCTGCATTAAACAATGCAAGTTGCTCATCCGGCATAAATGGAGACAGGTCACTTGGCGGCTTTGTAAAGTTCTCTGGTCGATTTTCTTCCATCTTTTTCAATTCAATTGCTGCTTCTTTATACTTTTTATATTCAATTAACTTTAGGACTAATTCTTCCCTTGGATCGGGTTCTTCCACCTCAAATTCTGTCTCTTCCATCTCCCCTTCATGAATCGGGAGTAACATCCGGCTTTTAATGGCAAGGAGTGTTGCAGCCATCACTAAATATTCACTGGCTTCATCCAACTCCAGCACCTTCATTGCTTGAACATGCTCCATATATTGAGCGGTTAATTCTGCCATCGGGATATCATATATATCAATTTCCAAACGTTGAATTAAATGCAATAATAAATCAAGTGGTCCTTGAAAAGCATCTAGTTTTACTTCATACATATGTCACACACCTTGCGTTTCATATTAAAAAATGAGTATAGAGAAAAGAGGTTCATATTCACTATGCATCCCTTATTTCATCCGCTATTTATCGATTTTTGCGCATATTTCAATGGTAATCAAGATTATTTTGAATGTCACGAAGTTTTAGAGGAATATTGGAAGACAATTGCACCTGGAAAAAAAGAACATCCTCTCGTTGGGTATATACAATTGGCGACCGGCTTATATCATTGGCGAAGAGGAAATCTTCGCGGCGCTCATCGCATAATGAGAAAAGCCTACAAAAAATTTTTATCCAATCAAGGACATCCATTTTTTGATTATATCGATTTTCAGCAATTATGTAACGATTGTTTAAAAAGTATTGATGCCATAGAAAACAATCAACCATACAAAGCTTTTCAAATCAAATTGATGAATCGTGATTTAATAGAAAAAGTCAATGGCAAGATTTCATCACTTCCACCGTTGTCCCATGAATTTCTTCTTCATAAGCATATGCTGCGCGATCGTTCAGATATTCTAACAATGCGTGAAGAAAAAAGAAATGGCAGACGTTAATTTTCGTCTGCCTCTTGTAAGCTATGTAAGCATTTCTTAACAAAGGGTTCTGTTTCTTCACAAGCTTTGATTTCTGTATATTCACCACATGTTTTTAATTCTTTTAACATTTGCTTGGCAATTCCCTCACCTCTATAGGAAGGAACAACCGTAATGTGCTGAATCGTCGCTACAGAATCTTCCTCTAATACGCCTACAATTCCTACATACTCATCATCTTTTTTCCATAAATATAATTGCCAATTGTCTTCTTGTTCATAAGACTGCATTGTTTCCATTAATTTTTTGACGTCCTTTTCTTGGGGCATAAACGAAAGTAAACCCATCGCAATTTTTTCGAGTGATTTTTTATAACGTACTAACATGTATCATTCCCTCGTTTTCTTATCGCATACAAACATTCTTTACTATCGTACACGATTTCAAATTAAGAATCAAATTTCACCCAGAAATTACCAGCATCTCAATTCATTTACTGAAGTTTAGGAATAAGTACAAAAATGTAAAACAATGCCCATACTAAACAAAAAACGACAAAAAATCCTAACAATGTCCATTTTGAAAATTTCACAATTTATTCACCTTGTTTAAATGATATTCTTGATCGTTTACAATAATATCTTCATAGCTCTCTCTTCTAATTGCTAGTTGATATGCACCCTTTTCCACAAAGACAACTGCTGGTCTCGGCACACGATTATAATTAGAAGCCATTGCATAGCCATAAGCACCTGTACAGAAAATTGCGAGTATATCACCAGGTTCTGCTTGTTGGAGAGGAGCATCCTCAATTAGTTTATCACCAGATTCGCATAGTTTTCCAGCCACAGTATAAGTGTAATCTTTTGGCAGATTTGCTTTATTAGCAATGACAGCTTCATATTTTGCATTGTATAATGCTGGACGAATATTGTCGCTCATTCCACCGTCAACTGCAATATATTCACGGATATTTGGTACGACTTTGTGAGAACCAATAGTGTATAATGTAGTTCCTGCATCTCCAACTAGGGAACGTCCTGGTTCAATCCAAATTTCAGGCATTGCTAAACGACGTTTTGAAGCTTCCTCTTTTACTGTTTTGACCATCTCTTCAACATACACATGGGGTTCAAGAGGACGATCTTCTTCTGTGTAGCGGATGCCAAAGCCACCGCCTAAATTAAGTACTTTACATTGGAAGCCAAATGCATCGTTCCATTCGCCAATTTTTTCAATTAATTTCCCTGCAGCTAAACTAAAGCCGTCCGTTTCAAAAATTTGAGAACCAATATGACAATGTAAACCTAGTAAATTTAAATATTCATGATTCGCAACTAGCTTGAATGCTTCATCCGCTTGACCGTTATATAAATCAAAACCAAATTTAGAATCTGCTTGTCCAGTTGTAATGAAATCGTGAGTATGTGCTTCCACACCAGGAGTGACACGCAATAAAATATTCATCGATTGTTTTCGAGATTCTGAAATTTCTTTTAATAGTTCAATTTCATAGAAATTATCTACAACGATACAACCAATTTTTGCATCAAAGGCGAGGATTAATTCATCATAAGATTTATTGTTTCCATGGAAATGAATGCGTTCAGCGGGGAAGTTTGCCTTTATAGCAGTATATAATTCTCCACCAGACACAACATCTAGCGATAAATTTTCTTCGTTAACAAATTGATAGATTGCAATACATGAAAATGCTTTCGATGCATATGCAACTTGTGCTTCAACACCATGTTTAATAAATGTGTCTCTAAATGCGCGAGCACGATTTCTTATTAATTCTAGGTCATAAACGATTAGTGGAGTCCCATATTCTTTAGCTAGCTCAACTGTATCAACACCACCGATATGTAAATGGCCATTTTCTCCGATTGTTTGAGTTCCGTATAAGTGCATAGATTCCCCTCCGTATACAAATAAGCTGTCCATGTCAAAAATTCTAACTTTTTCCTCTAAGGATCGGCTAAACACTAAGCATTCCATTTCAACTTTATGAATTCCATCTACCAGTCAGCAGATAAAATGGTAGGAAAGCCCAATTTCGCCAACTTTCCTTGAATTAAATCATCTATACAATATAGATTGAATATTTTGACACTGGACAGCCTTAAATTTTTAGTTTTATGTTTGAACTTTAACATAGGCGCACATCTTTCGCAACTGAATTTAAACACGTTTCCGCTGCTTTGCTCCAACAATATATGGCCTGAGGGCATCGTCTGCCATCGGGAATCGAATGAATACCCTTAAGAAGGCTTTGGGGAAAAATGGTATTAGTGGCCACATGTAAGGAATTTGCATCGGCCTTAGTGCACAAAAATACGAAAAGATGAAGAAGAAGCCGATGAAAAATCCACTAGGTCCAAATAAGGCTGTTAAACCTAATACGATAAAACGGAAATATTTTATGGAAACACTTAATTCGAAGGTTGGAATGGAAAAAGTAAATATTGCGACAACTGCTGCATAAAGTACAACTTCAGGTGAAAATAAACCTACATCAATGGCAATTTGTCCAATGATTACACCCGCTACTAACCCCATTGCAGTGGATAGTGGCGTTGGTGTATGGATTGCCGCAATTCTCAAATATTCCAAACCTAAGTCGGCAATGATGATTTGCAATAATAATGGAATATTCGATTCTTCTTTTGAACCGATAAAATCAAGTGCTTCCGGTAAATATTGCTCATGGGTGGCCAGCAAATACCAAATCGGCATAAATGTTAAACTTAAAAGAATTGCAGTATAACGTAAAAATCTAACGGTTGAACCAACAAAGGGTGATTGTCGATACTCCTCGGCGTGCTGCATTAAGTGGAAGATCGTAATCGGCAGCAAAATAACCGACGGAGACGTATCAACGATAATGGCAATATGGCCTTCAAGCAAATGGGCGGCAACAATATCCGGTCTTTCCGAATACCGAACAAACGGAACTGGGTGAAACCTTTGTTTAAAAATCCACTCCTCTAATGTTTTGTCTGCCATCGTCAATCCATCGTGGTTAATTTCTTCTAAACGTTGCTTCAACCACTTTAAATGTTTGTCATTGACAATATCTTTAATATAGGCAATTGCAACATCAGTTCTTCCGTTTGTTGTGATTTTATATAGTTCAAAACGCAGCTCTGGGCTTCGAATTCTCCTGCGAATGAGCGCCGTATTTAGCATAATGTTTTCAGCAAACCCATCTCGGGAACCTCGAATAACTTTTTCATTATCCGGTTCATCCGGTTGACGACCTGGATAACTTCTTATCTCTGTTAAGTAGGCGTAGCCTTGTTGTGTCACAAACCCAACTTGACCACTTAAAACGCCGAGCAGAAATTCTTCTTTATCTTTCGGCTCAGCTTTTCCATAAAAGTTGAACATATTGTCAAAATAGATGTCGTCATTTTTAACCGGATGAGCAGATTGTTTTTCTTCACTATCAAAATAAAGCGGTGTTAATTGCACAGTGAGCGTCATTCCATCAACAAGACCGCTGATATATACGCATAGTACAGGCAAATCTTTGACATGAACTTCTTTAATGCAGACATCGAAAGATTCATCTTTACCAAATTTTGAATATAAGAACTCTTTCGCTTCATCCAATGATGCAAAAATTTTGTTCGTCATTTATTCACCGTCTTTTTTGTTTTACTTGATGTATTTGATGAAGTATCCATCCATTGTTTTAATTGGGCTAAGATTTTCTTTTCTAGCCTTGATACTTGAACTTGAGATATGCCAAGCCTTTCAGCAATATCCGTTTGCGTTAAATCTAAATAATAACGTAAGTAAATGATTGCTTGTTCTCGCTTATCAAGCTTTTTCAATACTTCTTTTAATGAAATATATTGAAACGGTAATTCAGATTTTTCATCCTTCATTTGATCCATTAACGTAATGGAGTCTCCCTCTGACTCAAACAACTGTTCATGAAGAGACGCCGGATCTCTCATTGCATCAGTTGCCACTAAAATTTCATCTTGTGACACACCAAGCATTTCAGCTAATTCTGAGACTGAAGGCGGCTTCTCATTGGTCTTTAAGTATTCATCGGTGACTTGACGTATTTTATAATTTAACTCTCGGATGGAACGGCTAACCTTCACCATTCCATCATCTCTCAAAAAGCGCTGAATTTCTCCGATAATCATGGGAACAGCATAGGTTGAAAACTTTACATCATATGATAAATCAAACTTATCCACCGATTTCATTAATCCAATACAACCAATTTGAAATAGGTCTTCAAGCTCTACTCCTCGAGAAGCAAAGCGTTGAACAATCGACCAAACGAGCCGCGTATTTCCTTCAATCATCTGTTTACGTGCTTCCATATCGCCGGCCTGAGCAAGCTTAATGAGCTCCCGCATCTCTTCTTGCGTTAACAAAACATTGGACGGCTGTTCGATTGTCCTCATCCCCCTTACTTCTTCCAAATACCTTTAATATTGGCATCCAATTCAAAAATTATTCTTTTAAAACGCAAAGGTGTTGAATTTCACTCATGTTGTTAAGATATTTGCGTCATTTTCATCGAGTGAAATTTTTTGGAAAAAGTAACGACCGTACCAACACCAGGTTCAGATTCCACTTGAAGATGATCTGCAAAACTTTCCATGATTGTAAAGCCCATTCCAGACCGTTCCATATCTGCCTTTGTCGTAAACAAAGGCTCCATAGCTTTTTTAATATCTGGAATCCCCTTTCCTTGATCTTTCACAGCTACTGAAACGACATCTCCTTCGCGAACTGCATGGACAGTGACAATCCCTTTGCCATCCTCGTCATATCCATGAATGATTGCATTGGATACAGCTTCTGAAACAATCGTTTTGAATTCAGATAGTTCATCAATTGTTGGATCTAATTGAGCCACAAAACTTGTTACTGCAATTCTCGCTAAGCTCTCATTTTCACTTAAAGCTACAAATGAAAGTGTCATTTCATTATCCATTCACAATCCCCCTTGCATATAAGATCGCCTCTTCTTCTTTACCCTCCATCACATACTTGCTTAACCCCGAAAATTGAAATATTTTTTTCATCGTATTTGAAGGGTTTAAAATGATGGTTTGTCCATTGACCGCACTTAACTCTCTCATGCGGCCTAAGATGAGGCCAATCCCTGAACTGTCCATAAAATTTAATCTCTCTAAATTCCAAATGATAGTGTGCAGATTTCCTTTTAAAATCGTTTGAGAAATGTGAGTACGAATTTTTTCGGTTTCATGATGATCCAATTCGCCATATAGTCGAATGATGGCAATATCTCTTTCCATATTTATTTCAAAATTCATCCGTTACATCGCCTCCTCCCTTCGCAATTCCACATAGCACGTCAAAATCCCTTTCGGTTGACAATAGTAGAAGAAATTCGCCGAAACTAGTAAAAATACGACAAAATCTTTTAATAATATGTTTTACTCGTTTCTTATGTTTTCTTCATCCACCACCTATACAAACGAATCAATTTGACGAGCTTGCGAAATAACGAAGTACGCTAGTAGAAGTCGATAAACGGATTGCAAGCTCATCTGGAAAGGCGTCATCTATTCATAAATCTATTAATTCACAGCATGCAATTGTCATTAAAGCAAATAATGCTTCAATCCTACAATTCAGTTATCCAACCCGCCTTCCCTTATTCCACTTGACCTATGCTTTTTTGCACTGGAATTTGGCGTCATCATGAAACGTCAAGTTAAGAAGAGATTACCTAATCAGCTTTAGTATGGAAAAAAAGGAAGAATTTTAAACATAATAAGGACAGATTTGATCCAAAATATGGTCAAATCTGTCCTTTCAATCATGTTAACTAATTTTTGTTGTTGATAATTCTTCGCATTCACGGAAAGCGTAATGTTTACATCCAATACAACTGTTTCGGTTAACGCATCCTAATGCGCAATTAATGGCATCTCCAGTATGTTCGAAAAAATTATGTTCACCTATTTCATTTGTTAAACCACTTTTATTTAATAATGTTTTCAAACTTGGTTGTACGCCTGTTACAAGCAGTCGTCCACCTTGTGATTTAAAATTGCGAACAATATTTCTCAAATATGCCTCACCAGTTGCATCAATAAATGGCACTTTCCCCATTCGAAGTACAAGAATTTGCGGTTTATAGTGAAGGGACTTTAAAATTCGTTCTTCAAAGGTTTGGGCTGCACCGAAAAACAGTGGACCTTCAATCGTATAAATACTAATTTGAGGACAATCCCGAGATTCACTTACGACATGGGATTGAACTTTTCCGTTATTTTTATGGTCGGGCAATACTTTCGACACTATCAACATGTCGCTCATTCGTTTCACAAATAACAATATGGCCAACAACAATCCTACAAACACTGCGATTGTTAAACTTGTAAAAACAGTCAGTAAAAACGTAATAATTAATACAAGTGAATCCCCTGATTTTAGTTTTAATACATGAGCAAAATGTTTACGCTCACTCATATTCCATGCAACAACCATTAACACAGGAGCTAAACTTGCTAACGGAATATGCACCGCTAAAGGCGCAAATAACAATAATATGATGAGAACAAATAGTCCGTGAATAACACCAGACATAGGCGATGTAGCTCCGAACTTAATATTCGTTGCTGTGCGGGCAATTGCACCAGTTGCAGGAATACCACCAAATAGTGGCGTCACCATATTCGCTATACCTTGTCCAATTAATTCACGGTTTGAATTGTGTTTACTATTTGTCATGCCATCAGCAACTACTGCAGATAACAATGACTCGATTGCACCTAACATGGCGATGACAAAAGCTGGCCCCAACAAGGACACCAATCGTTCAAGGGAAATTTCCGGTAATTTTAATTGTGGCAATGTGTTAGGAATAGCTCCGTAAGTAGAACCAATGGTAGCCACTTGTCCATTAAAGAAAATAGCAGCAACAACTGACGAAATAACAATGCCCATTAATGGCCCCGGCACTTTTGGCAACACTTTTGGAGTAATGAGGATGATAGCCAAACATAATATTGCAATAAAAATACTATAGACATTCATTGTATTCAAATGAGATGCGATTTCCTGCATGTTATCAATGAAACGCTCATGCTGCTCCAAACCTTGCAATCCTAGAAAATTAGCAATTTGTCCAGTAAAAATGATTACTGCAATCCCGGCAGTAAAGCCAATTGTAACAGGTCTAGGAATATATTGAATAAGCACTCCTAGTCGCAATACACCCATTAATACGAGCATAATTCCCGCCATCAGACCGGCAAGCAGCAAATCTTCATAGCCATATACAAGTACAACGCCTAATAAAATAGGAACAAAAGCACCTGTTGGCCCACCGATTTGATATTTCGATCCCCCAAATAGTGAAATAAGAATCCCCGCAATGATTGCCGTATAAATTCCATACTCTGGCTTCACACCAGAGGCAATCGCAAAAGACATCGCTAAAGGAATAGCGACTATTCCAACAATTGTTCCTGAAACTAAATCTTTTTTAAAAGAATTTAACGAATACCCTTCAAATCTCCCCCGCCAAATTTTACTCACTCTTATCCCTTCTTTAATTTTCTCTTTTATTGCTTTATTAAGTTAATAATATACATTTTTCATATTTTTGTCATATTTTTTATGAAAAATTTAGAACTTTTTTAGTCTCTTAAATTAAGACTATCGAACCCTTTTATTAATAACCATCACAAATTGCAAGAAAACGAAAAAGAGCGAATTGGAAAACTCACCATTCACTCTTTTTAAATCGTCTATTCATTTTGCGTGTATTACTACAAGCTAATATTTCATTCTGCAACAATCCCTTTAATCAAAGAAGGAGCTTCTACTTTTTGATTCGATATGAAGATGTTCGAATATATTCTTTCTTTAATCTCATTGATATTTTCTCGGTTTGAATGAATCGTTGCTAGTGGTTCACCTTTTTCAACATAGTCTCCAACCTTTTTATTTAACACGATTCCAACAGATAAATCAATTTCGGAATCTTTTGTTGCCCTTCCAGCCCCTAAAAGCATAGCGGCTACACCGATTTCGTTGGCAATTATTTTTTCTACATAACCTGACTCAGTTGCTGGAATCTCAACTTGAAATTTTGCCTGTGGTAATAAAGTTGGGTCATCCACAATTGATGGATTTCCACCTTGAGAAGCAATAAATGCTTTAAACACTTCCAATGCTTTTCCGTTTGCTAATACATTTTCCACCTTCGTCCTAGCCTCTTTTAGGGTTTGTGCTTTGCCACTAAGATAAACCATTTGTGAGCCAAGGGTTAAACAAAGCTCTTTTACATCTTCCGGGCCATTCCCTTTTAGCACTTCAATTGCTTCTTTTACTTCAAGGGCGTTTCCGACAGCATAGCCGAGCGGTTGACTCATATCGGATAATATGGCAATCGTTCTTCTTCCTAATTGATTGCCGATTTTCACCATTGCATGGGCTAACTTTTCTGCCTCTTCTACTGTTTTCATAAATGCCCCTTCACCGACTTTTACATCTAAAACAATGGCATCAGCACCACTCGCAATTTTTTTGGACATAATGGAACTCGCAATGAGAGGAATACTAGGTACGGTACCTGTCACATCTCTTAAAGCATAGATTTTTTTATCCGCGGGCGTTAAATTTCCGCTTTGACTAACAACTGCCATTTTGATGTTATTGACTTGTTGAATAAACTCCCCGCTAGATAGTTCCACTTTAAAGCCTGGAATAGATTCAAGTTTATCAATCGTTCCACCAGTATGTCCTAACCCGCGCCCACTCATTTTCGCAACTGGAACTCCACAAGCAGCCACCATAGGAGATAAACAAATGGTCACTTTATCTCCAACACCACCTGTAGAATGTTTATCACACTTAATTCCTTGTATGGCGGATAAATCAATGGTATCCCCTGATTCTACCATCGCCATTGTTAAATCTGTTCGTTCCTTTTCTGTCATATCTTGAAAATAAATGGCCATCAGTAAACTTGCAGCTTGATAATCTGGGATTGAACCTTCTGTATATCCTTTTACAAAAAATTGAATTTCTTCCGTTGAAAGCTCCTTACCATCTCTCTTTTTCTCAATAATATCCACCATTCTCATTTGACTCACCCCGTTAAATTAAATTAGACAAAAAGCTCGTACCATTTGCCGGTGCGGGAACGTTAAAGTTTTCAGCAATTGTTGCTGCAATATCCGCAAAAGTCTCTCTCAAACCTAAATCTCCTGTTTCTTTGAATCTTTTCGAATATACGAGCAATGGTACATATTCACGAGTATGGTCTGTTCCTTTAAAGGTTGGATCATTTCCGTGATCTGCCGTAATGATGAATAAATCGTCTTCTTTTAACAACTCGAACACTTCTGGTAATCGCTGATCGAATTCCTCCAACGCTTTTCCATAGCCAATTGGGTCTCGTCGATGTCCATACAACGCATCGAAATCTACTAAATTTAAAAAACTTAATCCGTGGAAATCTCGTTTTAACACTTCTACTAATTTATCCATTCCGTCCATATTATCTTTCGTGCGAATGGCTTCCGTTACTCCTTCACCGTTATAGATATCCGAAATTTTCCCAAGGGCAATCACATCAAAACCATGATCTTTAAGTTCATTCATCGTCGTTCTTCCAAACGGCTTGATTGCATAATCATGTCGATTCGCAGTACGAGAAAAGTTTCCAGGTGTTCCTACAAAAGGTCGAGCAATCACACGCCCAACTAAATACTCCGGCTCTAGAGTTAGATTTCGTGCAATTTCACAAATTTTATAAAGTTCTTCTAATGGGACAATGTCTTCATGAGCAGCAATTTGAAGAACTGGATCAGCGGATGTATAGACAATAATTGCTCCCGTCTCCATATGCTCCTGTCCTAGTTCTTCAATAATGGCGGTTCCGCTTGCAGGTTTATTCCCAATTACTTTCCGACCCGTTTTCTCTTCTAGTTGCTTAATTAGCTCATCTGGGAATCCATTTGGATATACTTTAAAAGGTTGATCTACTCGCAACCCCATAATCTCCCAATGACCGGTCATCGTATCTTTTCCTGCTGAAGCTTCTTGCATCATTCCGTAATAGGCTTTCGGTCTAGAAACCTTTTTTATACCTTTTATTTCTCGGATATTTCCTAAACCTAACGCCTCCATATTGGGCATGCGTAAACCATTCATCTCTTCTGCTATATGACCTAACGTATCGCTTCCAACATCGTCGAATTTTTCTGCATCTGGTGCTTCCCCAATTCCTACTGAATCCAATACGATTAAATGAATTCTTTTAAATGGTTTCATTTTTTTCCTCCTTATCATTGACAATCTACGCACGAGGATGGAATTGCTTATATACTTCTGAAAGTCTTGTTTTACTAATATGTGTATAAATTTGAGTTGTAGAAATGTCCGCATGTCCTAACATTTCTTGTACCGAGCGAAGATCCGCTCCGTTTTCAATTAAATGTGTGGCAAAGCTATGACGTAATGTATGGGGAGTCATTTCCTTTTTTATATTTGCAGCTAAAGCATGCTGTTTCAGTAGTTTCCAACATCCTTGCCGCGTTAAACGTTTTCCTCTACGGTTAATGAAGAACGCATCTGTTTTTGGATAATTCCCTTGCAACAGATGGCGAGCTTGTTGCAAATATGTTTCACATGCATAAAGTGCGCTCTTTCCTAGAGGAACAATTCGCTCTTTTCCACCTTTTCCATAAATGCGCACAAATCCCATCGATAAATGCACATCTTCTAAATTAAGTTCAATACATTCACTAATCCGCATACCCGTACCATAGAGCAATTCAATCATAGCCACATCACGGATGCCTTGGGGTTTTGAACGATCAGGCGCATGTATTAATGCTTCGATTTCTGCAATGGATAACACTTTCGGCAATGTCTTTTCAATTTGAGGCATTTCCAAATGTACTGTAGGATCATGATCAGTGATTTTTTCCCTTAATAAAAATTGATGGAATGAACGGATTGATGAAATGTGGCGGGCAATCGTTCGAGAAGATTTGCCATTATCCCTTAAATGCTCCAAATAGACTAGAATTCTAGTACGATCAACAT
>SMEK01000369.1_pt1 | contig 17788 bp, 15 predicted proteins | sample 2456371 | NCBI WGS metagenome assembly SMEK01 (sample SAMN10132590, study PRJNA489261) | soil metagenome | isolation source: day1 antibiotic-loamy sand soil ammended with composted manure from dairy... | place: USA | collected 2015-04-01
CATTTCTATTATCCTCGGAGGACTTTTGAGCGTATCGATACCCTTATAAAGAAGGGCGGCCTTCTAATTATCATGACCAATTTGTGGGACGATTTGCACGATTTTGCCACCTGGTACTACAAAAATGACCCTACCCATGTAGCTTTTTATCATAGAGAAACGCTGTACTTCTTGGCACAAACCTTTCGATATGACATCCTTTATAATGACCAGAAGCGGGTGGTCATTTTCAGGAAGTGCTAATCAACAGGGCTTCGCACGTTGCAATCTTTGCACGACCACTTTTAGGCTGAGCTTTAAGATTTCTCCCATGTTACGACAATGCATGAATTTATCTTCTCCATAATACTTTCTCATTTCCTTCCTGAGGTTGGCGACATGCCCTGGCAGCGATATTTTGTCCATGATCATGGCGTCGACAAGATCTTTTAATGCATATCGAGAGGCTTTTATCCTATGTGCAATCAGTGATTGTTCTTCTCTTTGGTACTGTCTTACTGTCTCGGGAGTCATCAGCCTGAGCCCAATCTCAATCAATGGATTGTTTTGCTTGAAGTATTTGGGCATATAGATGGCGGCCCTTCCTTCAAATGACTGCTGATCGAAATCAATGGCCCTGATGCGATAATGGATCTCCTCGAAATCTGGTGTGACGTCTATCACGAAATTGGCAGAGTGCATATCCCCCAAGAGGCGCACAAAACATCTTTCGTTGAACTTGACGAACTCTTTGGCGAGTCGAATCTGATTGAGGGTAGACTCGTTCAGGTGATGCTTGATGAATTGGTCGCCAGGGATACCGGCAATATGTTCTTCGATCAGCGTGTTGCCATCAACGATGTAGCTTATCCTGTTGGGTGAGAGCAAATGCTCGAGCTCGAGGCCGTATACTCTTGAGGCATCGGCATTCTTAATATAAAAGTAGTCGAAATTATCATTTACCCTGTTCACGATCCTGACCCTGAAAGGCCGGGTATTTCCGTATGCACATAGGTCTACACGATCTACAAAAAGATGTTCCATAACGGAGAGATCGCCATTGGCCTTAAGATTGGCATATATTTTTTTTAGGCTATGATGGATGTAGCTCATATCGTCCTGAGCATAGAATACCGTTTGCCACAAAGTATCAACCCCCGCCCTATCGTATAATGGGATGGTGTTGTCGTAGCGGGTGAGGTCGCTATACTTGATCGGCGAAGCCATGGTTCTGTCATGCTCTTTGAGATAATTTCTAAGGGCAGGGCTTATAAGAAAGGGTATCTTTTTTTTGCTGATAATCGCCATGGCTGCAACAATGATACTATAAAGACACGGATTTTACTGGTGAGGATTAGAAAAGTGAGCTGTGTATACGAAGGGCAGGATGCTGCCCATTGGGAAGAATATTGGGGCTATTTATTGAGCTGCTGTTTTGGCTTTGATCTTCTCGTTCACATAATCAACAGCCTGATACATAGTTTTCAGTTTTTCCGCATCAGTGTCGGGTATCCTAATATTAAAGGTCTGCTCAAACTCCATCACAAGTTCTGCATAATCCAACGAATCAATTCCAAGATCTTTTATAAAATTGGCATCAGGAGTGACTTCTGTCTCTGCAATTCCAAGCTTTTCAACCAATATCCTCGTTATTATCTGACTCGTATCCATGATTAATCCTCCCATTAAGTACTCTAACAAATTTAATGAATCTTTTGCTGTCAATGAAATTTGTTAGATTTAAGATAATGGATCTAAGATATAAGAGAAATTGCAAACACTAAGCATTGCCATGCTATCACATGTTCTCAGAACTTCAAGAAGAATGTGGTGCCTTCATCGATGACTGATTTTACACTTATTGTTCCTTTGTGCTGCCTCATGATTTGCCTAGATATGCTTAAGCCAATCCCCGAACCATGCTGTTTAGTAGTAAAGAAAGGAATGAATATCTTTTTCAAGGCTTCTTCTTCTATCCCGCAGCCATTGTCCACCACCTTTACTATCACCTTATTTTTGGGCTCAGTATAAGCAGACAAGCAGATCCTTCTTTCATTTTCTCTTTCCTCCAATGCATGGATGGCATTCTTTACCAAGTTGATCAACACTTGCTCTATCAGCTCTTGGTCCGCATTGATGGCAAGCCCTTTCGGCTCTATATCAATTTCCAAAATTACTTTGGCAGCCTGAAGATCATGCTTAAGCAACACCCTTACCCGATTAAAGATATCTTGCACCGGAACAGTATGCAGCTTTGGCACCGGAATTTTCGTCAAGTTTCTAAAATCGGTGACAAATCGGATAAGCCCTTCACTGCGCTTTTGAATAGTCTGTACAGCCATATGGATATCTTGCATATCATCTGTACTGATAGCGCACTTCTCCTCTCCTTCGTGAATATGGGAAAGCAGCTCCCTATCTACCGAGGCTGCCAAAGAAGATATGGGCGTAACAGAATTCATGATTTCATGCGTCAGGACTCTGATCAGGTTCTGCCATGCCTCCATCTCTTTCTCTTCCAGCTCATTCTGAATATTCTGTAGCGACACAAGCTTATAAACTTCCCCCCTCAACGTAAGCTCTATGGCATAAACCGAAAGCTGGATGATCTCCCCTTTCTTTTCGATCTTGACGAGATCGCTTCCGCCTGTTTTTAAATTATAAAAAGTTTCTACCAAAAGCGGGCTCAGCGATTTGAGTTCGTCAATACTTCCCATATGTTGCACATCAAAAAGGCGCTTTGCAGCAGTATTGATGATTTGAACCTCGCCTAGTCTGTTAAAAGTGACCAGGCCAATACCAAGGTGCTTGACAATATTGCGTAAGTAATAATACTGTTCATCCTTTTCAACTTTTCCCTTGCGCATTTTGTGTGCTACCTTATTAAACTCCTTGTAAAGGAAATCCAACGAAGACCCCGTGTCCTCTGGATAGTGGACATCTTCATCTGGAATGGCATTGAGCAGGGTGGTCATTTCTTTGTGCATGTTATCGAGATATCGGAAAAGCGAAATGATCTGTACCCCCAATAGAAATAGCACGATCCACTGTGTGAGGGCCATGGGGTGATTATAGACTAAATTGACCATTAAATAAATGGTGAGGGCCAATACAAAGATCCTTATAGATATATTGACCCTATAATTATTAAATTTCATGCTTTTCCAGCCTCCTATAAAGCGATGCTCTGGTAAGTCCTAGTGCCTTCGCCGCTTTAGATATATTACCCCCGTGTTTTTTGATGGCTTTTTGGATGATGGTTTTCTCAAGTTCTTCAAGGTTCAACGAATCTGCCATCAGTGCATCGTCAGCTTCTGTTCGCTCTTGGTTAAAGAAAAAATCCTCGGGGCCAAGCGATTCATTGTCGCTCATAATTACAGCACGTTCAATTGCATGTTGCAGCTCCCGGATGTTGCCAGGCCAATGATAGCTTTTCAGTTTTTTGAGCGTTGCCGCACCTATATCCTTAATGGGTTTTCTATATTTCCCAGCATAAAGTTTTAGAAAGTGTGCTGCCAGCAAAGGAATGTCCTCAGCCCTTTCTCTAAGTGGAGGGAGATGTATTTCTACGGTGTTGATCCTATAAAGCAAGTCCTGACGAAATGTGTTCTCACTCACCATTTCATAGAGGGCCATATTGGTAGCACACACCAATCTTATATCAATGGGAATTACTTTGTTGGAGCCGATTGGCGTTATTTCCCGCTTTTGCAAGACGGTGAGCAGTTTTGCTTGAAGTGGAAGGCTAAGATTACCGATTTCGTCCATAAAAAGCGTGCCTCCATGGGCCACTTCAAATCTTCCTGCCCGATCTTCCCTAGCATCGGTAAAAGCTCCCTTCTTGTGACCAAACAATTCGCTTTCAAACAAGGAGCTCGTGATGGCGCCCATGTCTACGCCAATGAATACATGATCTTTCCTTAAAGACCTCTGATGAATAGCCCTTGCCACCAATTCCTTACCAGTCCCATTCTCACCAAGAATAAGCACGTTGGCATCGGTTTTTGCAACCTTATCGATGAGGGCGAACACACTCTTCATGGAATCACTCTCTCCAATAATGTCTTTGAAAGGTTGACTGATATCCTCCTCAAGTTGTTTTTTGGTTTGCGTAAGTTTATCCACTTCTTGATAAGACAGCCTTAATTTGATGGCAGATGAGATCGTGGCCAAAAGCTTTTCATTTTGCCACGGCTTCAACACAAAATCTGTTGCTCCTTCCTTCAACGCCTTCACGGCCATTTCCACATCACCGAAAGCGGTAATGAGGATCACGACGGCCTTCGGGTCTTTTTCCAGTATCTGGCTCAACCAATAAAAGCCTTCTTTCCCGCTGGTAATGTCTTTGCTAAAGTTCATGTCGAGCAAAATAACATCATAGGTATCGTGGTTAAGAAGGAAAGGAATCTTCTTGGGATTTTTCTCGATGATTACCTCATGAGCATGTTTCTTGAGCAGAAACTTCGCGGCTAACAGCACATCCTCATCATCATCGATGATCAAGATCTTTCCAAATGTTTTCTCTGACATATATATTGTATGTTATAATAGTTCATGGGATGGTTCCTAACTTTCACTAAAATCTATGCCACAAATTTTATTGTCGCATATTGCCCTAAAAGGTCAGAACATAACACGGAATCCGGAAGCTACGTGTTCATATCCGAACATAATATTGTCTTAATATCGGACACTTCCAAGTGAAGCCCGTGGTTTTTTTTGATTGGAAATCCATTTTTGTAACTTGCTGACTCATTGTGCAAAGGTTGTACGATCAAAATTTTTGAATTATAAATATTTTACTAAAATGGAAGTGGCAAAAAAAGGAAACCGTGTAAAGGTGCACTATACTGGAAAACTTCAAGACGGGACTATATTCGACTCTTCTATCGAACGCGAGCCATTGGAATTTGTAGTGGGAGATGGCAATATGATCAAGGGATTTGACAAAGCAGTAGAAGGCATGCAAAAAGGCGAAACAGTAACTGCTAATATCCCCTCTTCAGAAGCTTATGGAGAAAGACGGGCTGATATGATGGTAGACGTGCCCATTGACCAAGTTCCGGAAAACATTAACCCTGCTGTTGGGCAACAATTGTCTATACAACAGGCCAATGGGCAGGCAATGCCTGTAGTCGTTACGGCCGTATCTGACGACAAGATCACGCTCGATGCCAATCACCCTTTAGCTGGGAAAGATTTGACATTTGAAATCAATCTGGTGGAGATTGTTTAATACGATAGCCTTTACATCATACAGATCCCGATCTCTAAAAGATTGGGATTTTTTTATTGAAAGGCTAATAAAGAAGGTTTCAGATGGGTTGGTCTATCAAGCCAAGATGATAGAAAGGTTTCAGATTCATCAATTCCTTTTTTAACTTAGCCGTTCCAAATTTTAAATAACAGCAATTTGAAAAAGTGTATCTTCTTAGACCGCGACGGGGTCATCAATAAAGATTATGTAGATTATGTATATTCCGCGGATAAGCTGGAAATATTGCCGAAGGTGAAGGAAGCGATGGCTGCTTTTAAGGAAGCTGGGTACCTCATTATTATCATCACCAACCAATCTGGAATAGCCAAGGGATTATATACCCGAGAGCAGATGCACGAATGCCATGAGCTAATACAAGAAAGCTGTGATCGCCTCATCGATTATATATATTATGCACCAGGCCACCCTTCTGTTAGCGAGAGCTTGTCGCGAAAACCTGGTTCTCTGATGTTTGAGAGGGCCATTGCCAAGTTTGACATTGATATTTCTCAATCATGGATGATTGGTGACAAAGACAGAGACCTTATCCCTGCTAAAAAACTAGGGCTCAAAACTATTCAAGTAGATTATAACGATAGCACCCATGCAGATTACAAGGTAAGCGACCTGTATGCTTGCACTAATGTTATTCTGAACAAAACCGTTCTGTCCAACCCTTCTTAATTCCTAATTGGGGCAACGCTTTTATTGGCTATTGCATTTAGCAGGAGGAGATATAATTGAGGATAGAGGGGACGTAATTTAGCAACCTGTCTTAAACTAAATTCTTCTGTTTTAGTTTATCCATGAAACTTTTTTCTCATCACAACATTTTTTAGTCATGGATTATTTCGAAATTCTCTCTGCTCTGTCTCTTCCATTAGGGGTTCTTATCCTTCTTCTATTAGTTTGCCGTTCATTGGTTTTGTGGTATTTCAGAATTCCCGACCTGATAGAAAAGCAAGAAAAGCTTATCCAAACGATTCAAAAACAAAACGCTTTAATGGCAAAACATTGGGGAACCACCGACCAGGAAATCGAAAATGAAGACGCGGCTCAAAAGACACTGAGTTTTACAGAACTGAGGTACGGAAGATAATTCATCCTTCTGTAAAAGGGCGACAATATAACAGATGGCTGACGATAAATTGTCCCGTATTCTATTCTTCCAGCGGATTCCAGAAATTGCCCGTCAAGGTAAAAAGATATAGCACTCGTGTGTTGAGGTTAAACCAATATGTATCATTTAATTTACCCAGTTCTGTACCGAATAAATTTACAGTACCTTGATTGGATGCCATAGTGGCTACAGCAAAACCTCCCAGAAATGCGCTGTTAAGACCGTTAGTTCCTATTGGGGTGCCGTCCAGTTCGTAACCATCCACAATATTGGCAGGTCCTTTGCTCGCTGCCCATGCTGCTATTTTCTTCGCCCAAGTTTGTGATTGCGTGTTGCCATTCCACAAATAGTCTAAAGTGAGCTTCCAAGGAGCCCTACATGCATCGTATCCATAATGACCCTCGCGGGTACCTGGACCTGGTGAGCCCGTGGCCGTTTGCCAATCGGGAACAAGGCCAGTAGTTGGATGGGCACCTGCATCCAACGTGATATAGGTGTCGTTGGCCAGCTCCTCCCATACATTATCGCCAGTTACCTCGGCAAATATCCTGAAAAAAGCAGGTGTATGATACATAATATCCATTTCACCACAGCCTCCCCAAGCTATACCTGAGTAGCCTGGCCCTAATATTTTGACATCTTTACCATCCACAGTACAAGTTTTTATCACACTGGATGAAACGATCTCTAAGATTTCTTTTGCTGCATCCATATATTCATCTCCCCACAATGTGCTTGCTACGATCAACGCAAAAGCCACATCTACGTCACCGTCGGTAGCACTTCCAGGGTCTATAATCCCATCGCAGGTTACATTCCAGGCCATCATATTGTTGGCTTGAGCAGTCCGTTTTGCATTGTAAAATTTGTGGATGCCGTCAAAAGTTGTTTTATCGTTGGCATAAGCTGCCAACAACATCCCAAAGCCTACTGCCTCCACTTTTGTCTCTTCTTGGTTCTCGGCAATTATCCTAAGGCCGTCACCGCAGCCTCTAAGCTGGGTATTTTTCCACCTATTGTACTCTTTAAGCGCAAGGGCATTATCAATCGTGGTGGGCAAATACCCATTGGCATAGCCCCAATACGGAACGGCAAGTGTTTCTTGAACGGTTTCTTCGCCTTCAGGGATTATCACTTCCTTTGTAGCCAATACTTTGTTTCCTACCAAACGTTCTTGTATCACCGCAAAAAATAGCTTGCTTCCTGCTTTTACCTGAGTCATCTTGTTAAACTTGGCAATACCGTTATTGGTAGTGATTGCAGAAGCTCTTGCTTGAGAGGGGTCCGCCACTAGTTCGTCTGACACGGGCTGGTCGAATGCATATACTTTAACACCTTCTAAGACGGATCCTTGGGCGTTGTTGATTGTAACCTCGACTTGCGCAGAGGCTTCCTCCACTTGCGGATCGTCCCCATCGTCTGTTTCGCAAGCCGATATTACAACCCACATAAGCAATATGAGGTACAATGAATAGTCGGTTAAGTTTCTCATGATCTTTTATTGAATGAAATACGATTACCCCTAATCCACACACTGGGAAAGTCATGTTTCTAAAATACTAGTAAACAATGATATGTCTTTTGAAAATAGTGATTTTATTTGGCTTTGAAAAAATTCTTATTGTATAATTAATATTTTAAAAATATGGATCATTAGAACCATCGCATTGTTGCGTGGTTTATCTTATAAGCTCGTAAAAACACCCCGCTTCTCTTATGAACGAAATTCTTATCCTAGTCCTCCTTACTATCACATTATTAATACTCATGATCCCTGCGCTGCTGTATTTCCGGAAAAGCACCGACTTGGATTTAGAGGGAGACGTGTTGACCCTGAGGTATCCCCTTTCGAAAAACACTATCCGATTTTCGTCAGACCTCAGGCGTTGGGATCTACAAGAAGCCGTTTTCTTACGGATAGGTAAAGTTTATGCCATCGACATCGAGCTTATGAATGGAAAGCGAAAGTCGATCAGTTCTAGATTTAATGCAGAAGGCTTTCAGAAAGTGCTGCAGTATCTGGAGGCGAATTATTAGGAGAGAAGAAAAGTTGACGAATGGTAGATTTAGCCCTTTATCAATTAAATTAGCTGAAATCGAATAGGCAGAATCATTTTCATTCTAGAAGGCACACCACGTCTCTGCCCTGGATTCCATTTAGGAGCATTGGACAACACCCTTAGCGCTTCTTCATCGCATCCGTACCCCAGTTTACGATAAATTTTGGCATTAGTAATCAGTCCGGTTTCTTCCACCCAAAACTCTAAATAAACCACCCCCTCTACATTATGTCTTCGCGCTGCCGTAGGATATTTAAGATTATTTCTAATATAGGCAAAAAAAGCTTCCATGCCGAGACTAGGGCTGGGAGAAATATGAATCTGACGATAAGGATAAGTTGCTCCCGTAGAGTCAGTACTATTCCCCTCTATCATACGCCCTTTTATAAACTCTTCCTCATATTTCAGATAAGTGGCGGGATCGGTTCCTTTCCATTTTCCATGTTTAAAACCTTTAAGTAAACTTCCTTGCGCCGTATGTTTTTGACCAGTCTCATAATATGCGCCTGACCCCTTTACAACTAATTGAGTACCTGTCGAATCCCAAAATGAAATGATTTTTTGTGAACTAATTGATTTATCACCTCTATCTCTAAGGTATTTCCCTACAACTTTCGGCGAACCATCCTCATACCATTTATAGTATTTACCTATGGGTGTGCTTCTATCATAGTTTACTTTATATTCTGTGTTTCCATTTCTATAATACCAGGTGAAAGCACCTTGCATGATTTCTGTATCAGGGTCTACGTATTTCCCTTTCATCTGCTTTTCGCCTGTTATGTAGTAGTCTGTTACCGAATAGACTTTCCTTTTGGAATAATACTTTTCAATGATTCTAAAATAGCTGGCAGAATCTTTGGAACATTCCTCCCAATTCTTGTCATAGTAAAGGAGCTTGTCGCGGCTATTTTGTCCTTTAAGGTTGTGCAAGGATGATAAGAGCAGAATTATTATTAGAATATGTTTCATAGTTCCAAGTTAAACTGGCTTGAAAGATTTAAGATTATAATAAGGATTTGTCGCACTTTACAGGCAGAATGAAACATACTGTCCTTTTATCAATAGTAACAAAAAAGAGAGGCTTAACCTTAAGATTTCCATAGCGTACCTCAATTGTGCACAAATGATAGCAATTATAAAAATAATAAAATCAAAAACCTATTGCTGCCTAGCACCAAATGGAGAAGTCATTTGCTATAGACAATCCATCTCTATCTAGGCGATCATGCATACTAAGCAATACTGGTCCATACTACTGGGCAATTGCGTCAGGGATGGTGGCTTTGTTTGAGCCCGAAAGGGATTTTGCGGGGAGGATGGCGAGTGCCACCAGCCCGCCCGGACGCCCAAAACGATGGATAACTCCAGAAGTATGGAGGTCAAAACCTATATGCTTTCCTAAAAACCTTGTTTGGTTTAACAAATACCTTCTCAGTAAGCCAATATTAACGCACAAAAAAAAAGCCCTACAGTTATGCAGGGCTTTTTTTTGTGCCTAGTTCCCTTAGAATGGGTTGGGTTACGGGCGTGAAAACCACAACTATTTGATTGTCAGCACCCTTTGCAGAGAGTGAGGGATTCGAACCCCCGGACCTGTTACAGTCAACGGTTTTCAAGACCGCCGCGTTCGACCGCTCCGCCAACTCTCTATTGTATTTCCTTTCGATTGTAGGATTCCTTCCTGCTGAAGAAATCAGGTTCACATTCAACCTAGCGTTCAAATGGAATGCAAATGTAAATGTTTTTATTGAATTCCACCAAAATTTTTAGCGCAAAAAGATTGGGTTATTTTAAAGTCCTGTGAAACTGTAGTGTCTAGGCCTCATTCCTTGCCCCAAAGGCTATACAAATAATCAGGATTATACCTATCTTTGTGTTTTGCGATTTCGAAATTTGAAGATGTCTTTATGGCTCATAATGAATCGGTATACCTAAAGGTAAAGAAGATATTTACGGCTTATCTCGAAAACAAGGGCTTGAGAAAGACCCCTGAGAGGTATGCTATCTTGGAGGAGATTTACAGCCGGGCCGGACATTTTGACGTCGAGTCGCTGTACATCAGCATGAAGAACAAAAACTACAGGGTAAGCAGGGCTACGGTCTACAATACTTTGGATTTGTTGGTAGAATGTGATCTAGTAAGCAAGCATCAGTTTGGCAAAAACCTGGCGCAATACGAAAAGTCATATGGCTATAAGCAGCACGATCACCTTATATGTACCGAATGCCATAAGGTGGTGGAGTTTTGTGATCCCCGTATCCATAATATCCAGACAATGGTGGGGGAATTACTGAATTTCAATATCGTCCACCATTCACTAAATTTATACGGCATATGCGGAGACTGCCAAGCTAAACCGAAAGTCGAAGAAAAGACTTAAGAAGCTTTCAGCCTGTATGGAAACTTTTTCCCATCTATAAAATAATTTCTCATGAATTATAAAGAAGAGTTAATTGATAAAGTATTATTATTGTCGCTCCAAGGGGATCTCATAGGAGGTGAAGATACCAATGCGATTTTGGAGCGTGTTCAACATTATGTAGAGCAGGACATTACGAGGTGCATAGTCGATATTTCCGAAGTGCGGTTCATCAATAGCAGTGGCATAGGCCTATTGATTACTATCCTCACAAAAGTACGCAACAAGGAAGGAGAACTCATCCTTATAAATCCTTCGGAGCAGGTAAAGAAACTACTGATCATCACTAAACTGAATGCTATTTTCAGTATCTTGGCCACCCGCGAAGAAGCCATAAAAAGACTGTCTCCTGCCTAGGCTAGCAGAATTGAGACAAGATTATGGCACTTCAAACAATAGTAGTGTAAAGATTTATAAGTTGCTGTTATCCATAAATCTAATGTCTGGAATCTAACTTCTAAGATCGGAAGATTTTGAGTCGGGTTTCATTCCAAAATATAGACTTTAACAATTTAAGAACACATGAAAGTAGATGTATTACTGGGCTTGCAATGGGGCGATGAAGGGAAAGGGAAAATTGTAGATTATTTGGCGCCCAAGTACCAAGTGGTGGCACGTTTTCAAGGCGGTCCTAATGCCGGCCATACTTTAGAATTTGACGGCATAAAACATGTTTTGCACCAGATCCCGTCTGGCATTTTCCGAAGCGACATCAAGAACATTATCGGTAATGGTGTGGTGTTGGATCCAGTTATTCTGAAGAAGGAAATTGAAAACCTAGAGAAGTTCAACCTTGACCTAAAGCAAAATCTTGCCATATCTAAGAAAGCCCAGTTGATTCTTCCTACGCATCGATTACTAGACGCCGCTTATGAGCAAGCAAAAGGGGAAAAGAAAATTGGCTCTACATTAAAAGGTATAGGCCCGGCTTATCAAGACAAAATAGGGAGGCATGGGCTTAGGGTGGGCGATACCTTGAGAGATGATTTTAAAGAAAACTATGATCAGCTCATAGGGCAGCACAAGACCATTCTGGACTTTTATAAATACGAATATGACCTGGCTCCCTTGGAGGAAGCATTTCTTGAAGCCATCGACTTTATCAAGCAATTCGAATTGGTGGACAGCGAGTTCATAATTAACGATGCTATCAACTCCACGAAGTCCATCCTTGCCGAAGGAGCTCAAGGGTCGTTGTTGGATGTAGACTTTGGCAGCTACCCATTTGTGACAAGTTCAAACACTATGGTGGCAGGAGCGTGCACAGGCTTAGGTGTTGCGCCACATAAAATTGGCGAGGTATTCGGAATTTTCAAGGCATATTGCACAAGGGTGGGCAGTGGCCCTTTCCCAACCGAACTATTTGACGAAACTGGTAAGCGAATGCAAAAAGAAGGGAACGAATTCGGCGCTACAACAGGCAGACCAAGGCGCTGCGGATGGCTCGACTTACCAGCCCTGAAATATGCGATTATGGTCAATGGAGCCACACAACTCTTTATGACGAAAGCCGATGTACTGAATATCTTCGAGGAAATAAAAGTTTGCACACATTACAAGCTTCCAGATGGTACCATAACGGACAGAATGCCTTTTACTATCAATGATGGGGATGTGGCACCAGTATATAAAACGATGAAAGGGTGGCATACAAGCCTAAGTAACGTGCACCATTTCAACGAAATGCCGCAAGAGCTAGTAGACTACATAGATTTCTTAGAACAAGAGTTACAAGTACCTATTACGATTGTATCTACTGGACCTGATCGTACTCAGACATTGATCAAACAAGAAGTGGCTGTTTAAGCCCTAATTCCACCATAAGCAATATCAAGCCGCAGAGGACGTCATGTTTTCTACGGCTTTTTTTATTCCTTCACCTATTTGCCTTTAAAAAAGCAATCGTATTTTCATAGCTTTCTGTGGGTTTCAACACTTCGTCATCAAACTGGGCTGTCTTTCTCAAAATACTATAGCTTCCCGTTTTAAGCTTTACTGCAAATAGCTTATTAACAGGAATGGTGTCATAATTGATCTTGTGAAGGCTCTCTTGGTCAGGTCCGAGCATTAGGCCATAAGCTAGTTCTTCTAGAAGTGCTGTATTGTTCATTGTCTAAAAATTGTGATTATTAAGGCGTTAACCCCTCTATATACCGATTTGTACGATTTGAGGTTACTCTACACATGTATTTTATTTTCATTCTTAGTGAGATTTGTATTATAAAAAGCAAGACAAGTGAAATCTACTTGCCTTGCTTCATCTTCTTATACTCGATGTGGTCTGCTATATCAACTCCAATAATGACTGGGATTTCGATTCAAGACTTGATTGGCCCATGAGGTAAATATCTACCTTTCTAGCTGCTTCCCTACCTTCCGATATCGCCCACACAACTAACGATTGACCTCTTCTCGCATCTCCAGCAGCGAAAACCTTGTCAACATTGGTTTGGTACTTTTGAGCTGCCACATTGCCTCTTTCATCAAACTGTACACCTAGGTCCTGAAGCACACCTTGCTGTTGAGGCCCAGTAAATCCAATGGCCAACAAGGCCAACTCACAGGGTATCTCTTCTTCTGTGCCTTCAACCTCTTTTAGTATGTTCTTACCTGTGGTTTGGTCTGTTTCCCATTCTACCTTTACTGTTCTTATGGCCATGAGATTACCACGGTTGTCTCCTACGAAGGCTTTGGTAAGAATAGCCCAATTCCGCTCGCAACCTTCCTCGTGGGATGAAGACGTTCTTAGAATAAGTGGCCATTGGGGCCATGGGTTGTCCTCTGTTCTTGTAAGTGGCGGTTGACCCAACAACTCAATCTGAGTGACAGACTTTGCCTTTTGTCTTATAGAAGTTCCTACACAGTCTGAGCCTGTATCCCCACCACCGATCACAACCACTCTTTTTCCAGTAGCTGAGATCCTATGATCCCAGTTCACCTCTTCATCTGCCACAATTTTATTTTGCTGGGTAAGAAAATCCATGGCAAAATGCACCCCCTTGAGTGATTTCCCTGGTATTGGCATATCGCGAGGCACTTCGGCTCCAGTACACACTAATATGGCATCAAAATTAGATTTTAATTCATCAGCAGTGATGTCTTTTCCTACATGGGTATTGGTCACAAATTTCACCCCCTCTTTGCGCATTACTTCCACCCGTCTTTCTACGACCCACTTTTCTAGCTTGAAGTCAGGAATTCCATATCGCAGCAATCCACCAATGCTATTGTTCTTTTCATACACCGTCACATGGTGTCCTGCTTTGTTCAATTGGGCAGCAGCGGCCAAGCCCGCAGGGCCCGAACCTATAATCGCCACGTTCTTCCCTGTCCTCGTTTGTGGTGGGTTGGGTTTTATGTATCCTAGTTCAAAAGCCTTTTCAGCGATAGACTTTTCAATGTATTCTATAGCAACTGGTGGCTTGTTGATTCCCAAAACACAAGAGCTTTCACAAGGAGCTGGGCAGATCCTTCCGGTAAACTCAGGGAAGTTGTTGGTATAGGAAAGTATTTCAATTGCCAACTTCCAGTCTCCTTTATAGGCCGCATCATTAAAATCAGGAATATTATTGCCTACTGGGCAGCCATTGTGACAAAAAGGAACACCACAATCCATGCAACGAGCCGCTTGCTCACGGGCTAACCCCTCTCCTTCTTCTATGTACAATTCCTTGTAATCATGTATGCGTTCTTCGGGCTTTCTGGTAGCAGGAAGCCTTCTTTGATATTCTAAAAATCCTTTAAATTTTCCCATTATCTCTATCTTTAAACATTCACCATATCTTGCTTTCTCTTCAGTAAGACCGCTTTATATTCTCTCGGCATTACCTTTATGAACTGAGAAAGAGCTTTATCCCAATCCGCTAAAATGTACTTTCCTAATTCGCTGTCGGTTAAGGTCACATGCTTCTCAATAAGCGCCTTTAGGGTTGCTACATCTTCATTTTCGAGAGGCTCTAGGTCTATAGAGGCCATATTGCATTTGTCAGCAAATTTCCTTTCGGGATCCCAAACATAGGCTATTCCACCGCTCATACCTGCCGCAAAATTGCGCCCGGTCTCACCTAGTATTACAACCGTTCCTCCAGTCATGTACTCACAACCATGATCCCCTACACCTTCTACAACAGCAGTTCCCCCCGAATTCCTCACAGCAAATCGCTCACCGGCCATTCCATTTATAAAAGCTTGTCCAGAGATGGCGCCATACAAGGCCACATTGCCAATGATAATATTCTCTGAGGCTTTGAACGAGGAGAACTTATGAGGATAAACCGCAAGCAATCCACCTGACAATCCTTTACCAAAATAGTCATTGGCTTCTCCTTCCAATCGCAACTGAAGGCCTGGAGCGGCAAAGGCCCCGAAACTTTGCCCTGCGGATCCGATAAATTTGAAATCTATCGTACCTTCAGGAAGGCCTTCTCCTTTATATTTCTTGGAGATTTCATGAGAAAGGAGGGTACCTGTGGCTCTATCTGTATTCACAATCTCAAATGCTGCTTTTACCTTCTCCCCATTTTTTAAAGCTGGAAGGGCATTTTCCAACAATTTCCAATCCAGCACATCATTGATACCATGATCCTGATCCATTTGCTTATAAAGCCCTACCTCTGGAGCTGAAGGCACCTTGGCAATTATGGAGGATAAATCCAACGTGTCGAGTTTCCAATGTCCTCTCTCTTCTCTTACTTTAAGGATGTCGGACTGGCCTATCATCTCATCTACTGTGCGGAATCCTAGCGCAGCCATATTTTCTCTCAGGTCTTCTGCAAGGAAATTGAATAAATTCACCACATGGTCAGGGTCGCCCGTAAACAATGCCCTCAATTGCGGATCTTGGGTAGCTATTCCTACAGGACAGGTATTGAGATGGCATTTGCGCATCATGATACACCCTTCTACGATAAGTGCAGCAGTAGATACTCCCCACTCCTCAGCCCCTAATAATGCCGCAATCGCAATATCTCTACCTGTTCTTAGCATTCCATCTGTTTGCAATACCACTCTACTTCTCAGGTTGTTCTGCACCAACGTTTGATGTGCCTCTGCCAAGCCTAGCTCCCAGGGCACACCGGCGTGTCTGATAGAGCTTATCGGTGAAGCCCCTGTACCACCATCACAACCAGCTATTAAGATCACGTCGGCCTTGGCTTTCGCAACCCCTGCTGCAATTGTACCTACCCCTGCCTCTGACACCAACTTCACATTTATCCTTGCATGTCGGTTAGCATTTTTTAAGTCGAAAATCAATTGTGCAAGATCTTCAATGGAGTAGATGTCGTGATGAGGTGGGGGAGAAATAAGTCCCACGCCAGGAGTAGAGTGCCTTACACGGCCTATCCACTCATCTACTTTATGACCCGGCAGCTGACCTCCTTCGCCTGGTTTTGCACCTTGGGCAATTTTAATCTGGAGTTCTTCAGCATTGGCCAGATAGTAACTATTTACACCAAATCTTCCCGAAGCAACCTGTTTGATGGCCGATCTTTCCCAGTCGCCATTTGCTTTTTTATCATACCTGCTCTCATCTTCTCCGCCTTCGCCACTATTACTTTTTGCCCCAATTCTATTCATAGCAATGGCCAAGGTAGTATGGGCCTCATGCGAAATGGAACCAAAGGACATAGCACCGGTGGCAAATCTTTTCATGATAGATTCTTTCGGTTCCACTTCTTCCAAAGGAATGGGGGTTCTTTCTTTGAAATCGAATAACCCTCGCAGTGTACAAGCATTCTTTGTCTGATCGTTGATAAGCGCTGCATACTTCTTGTAAAGCGCATAATTGTTTCTTCTAGTAGAATGCTGCAGCAAGTGGATCGTATCAGGGTTGAGCAAATGATACTCTCCTGTTTGTTTCCATTGGTAGAAGCCCCCTATATCTAATCTGTTTCCTTTATCAACGTTGTGCTCGAAGGCCACATGGTGACGGCAAAGCACCTCTTTGGCAATATCGTCAAACGAAAGCCCTCCTATTCTTGATATAGTACCTGTAAAACACTTGTCAATCACGGGCTTGCTGATACCCAACGCCTCAAATATTTGGCTGGCTTGATATGACTGCAAAGTCGAGATGCCCATTTTGGACATAATTTTCAACAAACCATATCCAATAGCATGTACATAGTTATCAATAGCTTGCTCTTCGCTCAATTCACCTTTGATCTTCCCATCTCGATGAAGGGCTACCAACGATTCAAAAGCCATATATGGATGGACTGCACTTGCGCCATAACCGATAAGAGTAGCAAAATGGTGAGTTTCCCAAGCATCGCCTGCCTCTACAATAATGCCGGCTTTTGTCCTGATTCTCTTTCTCACCAAGTGATGCTGAACCGCTGCCGTAGCCATAAGCGTAGGAATAGGCGCAAAGGCTTTATCAGTAATCCTATCAGAAATGATCAAGATGTTGTAGCCAAGCTTTATGGCGCTTTCTGCTGCCTGACACATCGCATCAATACCTGCCTCGAGGTCTCCTGGATTTCCTGCAGCACTAAATTGGGCAGGGATTATCTGGCATCGGTAACCAAACATCTCCTGGTTTTGTAGTTTTTTGAACATCCTTACAGTAAGGACAGGCTGAGATATATGTATTTGCTTACAGTGCGCAGGGGTTTCAGCCAAAATATTTAGGCTATTTCCTATCCTTGTAAACAGCGACATTACCATGCGCTCGCGGATAGGATCTATAGGAGGGTTCGTTACTTGAGCAAAAAGTTGCTTGAAATAATAGGACAAATGCTGACTCCTTTTCGACAGAACGGCCAGAGGGGTATCTGCACCCATAGAGCCCACTGGTTCTGTTTTGTTTTCTGCCATTGGCCCTAAGATCACTTTGAGATCCTCCTCGGTGTATCCATAAAGCTGCTGACGAGAAAGCAACGTGCGTTCATCTAAAGGTACGCTTACATCATCAGGAGCAGGCAATTCCCGCAACTTAATTCTATTA
>SMEK01000707.1_pt1 | contig 17762 bp, 19 predicted proteins | sample 2456371 | NCBI WGS metagenome assembly SMEK01 (sample SAMN10132590, study PRJNA489261) | soil metagenome | isolation source: day1 antibiotic-loamy sand soil ammended with composted manure from dairy... | place: USA | collected 2015-04-01
GGGGAATCACCTCCACGTGCGTGGAGAGCACGGATGGCGGAGCGACAGCATGACTCATGTTGACGGACCACCTCCACGTGCGTGGAGAGCACACCCGCCGCCGGGGGTTGGTTGGTGCTCGCCACGCACGTGGAGGTGGTCCGTCCGACGAGGCCCGAGAGCTAGCCCAGGCAGTGTGCTCTCCACGCACGTGGAGGTGGTCCGGGCCGGGTTCGGCACCATCCCGAACGACACGGGTGCTCTCCACGCACGTGGAGGTGATTCCCCCGTGATGTAGCGGTCAGGGGATCCCACTTCACAACAGATGGTCAAGAACTTCAGCGTCACGGTCACCTTCTCCACAGGCTGACGTAGTTATCCCTCAAACCAGCAGGAATCAGGGCGGGCGCGGCAACTGCGATCAGAGTGACAACACCCGGTCCGGCTGATGTCGGCCGCGAAGCCTCGGCATCCGGCGACAACGATGGGTGATACAAATTCCATCAACTCTGCTTGGCCGGCGTGTTCGTACGGGGATCAGTTGCGTTTCCGATCGATGCGTCGTCATGCTCAAGCTTCAACCGCATCCATTACTCCGCGGAACAGACGGTGAGCGCGAAGCGGATCGAGTTCCGTGGCGTGATTGTTCGTATAGATCCGTGAGGGCATTTCGACACTTTTGACCGAACCGAGCCCCACCGCCCTGTTCAGGACTCGCCGTGGTGTTGGAGTGCCGGAGGTAACTCGCGGGACTACTCGCCCAGCACCATTGAGGTGGGCGAGACGTAGGATTGGACGCGGGCACCGGGTGAGTACGTGGGGAGGCGTGGGCGAGACGATGCGGGTGATCGCCCGCGACGGGGAGCACGAGGTCGAGATCCAGCGGTCACGGTTCCTGTGCACGGTGGCCCGGGTCTTTGACGTCGACGACGCCTACGCGGTGATCTCGCGGGTGCGCAAGGCCGGCCCGAACGCCAACCACCACTGCTTCGCCATGCGGATCGGCGACCCGGAGACCGGTGAGCTCACAGCCCGCAGCAACGACGACGGCGAACCGTCGGGTACCGCGGGCGTGCCCATGCTGGAAGTGCTGACCCGACGCGAGCTGACCGACGTCGTCGCGATCGTGTCCCGCTGGTTCGGCGGTATCAAACTCGGTGCCGGGGGCCTGGTCCGCGCCTACTCCGGTGTGCTGGCCGAGACGCTGGACATCGTCGGCGAACTCCGCCGGGTCCGCCACCGCGAACTGCTGCTGGCACTCCCCCACGACCGCGCCGGACGTCTGGAGCACCAGCTACGCAACTCGCCGTACCGGCTGCAAGAGGTGGAGTACGGCGCCGACGTCACGTTCACCGTCGCCGTCACCGAGGACGCCGTGGCGGATTTCAAGACCTGGCTGGCCGAACACACCGGTACGACGGTCGACGTCATCGACGCCGGGCCCCGGGATCTCTATCTGCCGTGACCACCGTTCCGCGGGGCGACCTCCGGCTGCCTCGCATCCCCGTAAAGCCGTGTTCAGCACGACCTCACCGCACCACATAGGTGCTCAGGAGGGCTTGGACTTCGTAGACGTCGACCCCCTTGCCGAACTGCTTCGTGATCGGCTCCGGCTCCCCGGAAAGCCACAGCTTCAGTTCGGCGTCGAGGTCGAAGGTGCCGGCGGTCTCGACCGCGAAGTGGGTGATGCTGCGATACGGAATCGAGTGGTACTCGACCTTTCGGCCGGTCACGCCCTGCTTGTCGACAAGGATCAAACGCCGATCGGTGAAGAGGAACGAGTCCCGGATCAGCTGATAGGCGGCATGGATCTCCTCCCCCTGCGCCAGCAGACGGCCGAACTCCCGCATCGCCGCGCGAGGTTCGATACTCGAGGCATTGCCCAGCATCCCGTCGAAGAGCCCCATGCGCCTTCCCCCTGTCGAAGATCATCGTTGTGCGCTGACGATAGCGGAGTCCGCGACGTCCGACCGGTGGTTTCGGGGGAAAACGAAGCGAGCAAGCGGCTGGCTCGTCCCCACTTCGCCTGGCTGGATGTCTGCAGTCGCCATACGGTCCCGCCTTAAGCGGTCGACGCTCACTCATCGTCCTTTCCGAGGAGCTGGACGGTTCACACCGCCCAAAAATCCGTTGATTCGGGAAGGGCCGAGTCACTCCGGGGGCGGTGCGATCAGCGTCTTCACGCTCACGGTGTGTCCAGAGATCTCGACACATGCACCACATGGTGCGAGGTGGCGAACGCGATCCACCTCGATGCGCTGCCCACCTGTGGGTTCGGTCGTTTGCGGCAAGTGTAGAGGTTTCGGTCACCCCACGAGAAGTCGGCACCGGCGAATTCGGGCCGATGCACGAGTTCGTCGGCGACTTTGAGGAAGTACCGTTCGGTGGATCCCGGTGGTACCGAGTTCCCTTTGCGCTCTGGGTTCTTGCGGGCGATGTACAGCGTCGCTCCCGGAACGGTGTAATAGATGTAAGGGTTGGGTATCCTCCCTCCCTTGCTCGATTTTTGGGGATCAGGATGAACGACTCCGTAATCCCCGTACCGGATGCGTTCGCCACTCGCCTCCCGCACGGCCTTCCACAGCTCCACCTCGACGCGTCGGCGGAGATGTGTCTCGTAACCACCGCGTTTCCGTGGCGTCGAACCGGCCAACACCGCGACCGAGGCGTATTCGTTCCGGTTCGCCAGTCCGGTGATGTTGTCGACAAGAGCATCGACGCGATGTGTCTCGAGTTTCCTCACATACCCTTCGTCGAAGACCAAGTGCAACTCGTCGGTCCCGAGTCGCAGTGCCGTCGCGATCCGATCCAGTGTCCGCAGTAGCTCCGTTGTCGGCAGGCTGGTCTGCCGACAACGGACGACGACGGGACGCCTTCGATGTTCCAGGAACATCCGTATCGCGCGAAGTCCCTCGTCATCGGTGTTCAGCGGGACGACCGGGATCAAGCACGGTTGTTCTGAGCAGATCGAGAAAAGACCAAGGCTTTCCTCGATCTCGTGTTCGAGACGCTCGAGTACCGCTCGGGGTGAGGCACCCAAGTCACTGGCCCTGGTCAACCACGTCGTGTCGACCCAGACCGGACGACCTCGCGAAGCGGATTCGACACAGAAGTCAACGACCTTCTTGATGACCAGCCCGCCCGAATCCACGCTGTCGAGTAATTCGACCATGACTTGCACACGGTCGTTCACTTCGGTGGTGTTGAGAAGGGCTTGCAGTTCACCTTCTTTGCTTTTGACCGCGAGGAGTGGTGTTCTTTGCGCAGCCGACACGGGCGTCAGCCTCCCGACGAACCAGGCCCCAATCGATCGTCACACCGGTCGAAGTACCTCGGTCATCACTGGAACATGATCTTCCGTTGCTAAGAGTCCCAGGCGAGATCACGATCAACCAGCGACCGAACGGGTGGAGATCAGCAGGGGGCCGAACCAAAAGTCCTGCCCCACAACGGAATTCCACGCGGACGCTGAATCGGTCTTTGCTGAATTCGGCCTAACGGGAGGCAGCCCGTTCAGCCGTCCTCACCGGTTCCCCTCGTCGGGAAAGCCCCATTGCCACGGCCAGGATCACGACGAAGACAGCGAATCCGGCCCAGACCATGCCCGGCGTCACGTTGAGACCCGCTCCGTCCACCCCGGGAGTCCGGCCCCCGTCCCGTCCGCTGACCACCACCACGATGATCGTGGCGATCGTGGCGGCCACCGCCGTCAGTGCCGCGATGCGCAGGGTCAGCGCCATCGGACGTCCGCGCAACGCGCCACCGCGTTCGCTCGGGCGTGCGGGAACGATCAGCCGTGCCAGCAGCAGCAGCGCGGGCGGTAGTTGCAGCAGCCACAACGTGGTCCTCGGCCACCCGTCGAACCACACGTTCGTCCCGTACAGCAGGGTGTGCCACACGCTCAGCACGTACACCGCCAACACGAACCGGTGCAGCGCACGCCATGACCGTGCGCCCAGCCTCGTCCGGAAGTAGTAGGCGAGTCCGAGTGGAATCGCGAGATAGAAGGCCAACAGGCCGAGCAGGATGGCGACCTTGCCGGTCCCCGAGTCGTATCCACCCGGGACGAAAGTGCGAACGAAAGCGCTCCACAGTCGGCCCACCCATACCTTGTCACCCCTGTTCTCGCGCACCAGTTCGGCGAAGAACAGCGCGGCGTGGAGGAACATCAGCGCGACCGTGGTCAGACTCGTGGTCCTGTGCCACCGTTCCAACCGCGCGGGCGAGGCCGGGAACCAGCCTGGGGTGTGGCCGGAACGCAGCAAGCCGAGCATGGTCGTGACCCACGCCCACAGCAGGGCCGACCAGCCGAACGCCTGGCACAGCCAGTACATGACATAGGTGTCGGCCTCGGCCATGAACGGCATCACCGTGACGGTCGGAGACGATCCGGAGCGTGCTCGCGCGTAAAGCCAGACGAAGATCGCGACGGTGACGACCAGGGCGGCGGTCGCGTCCGGCACCGCGGCACGCACATCCGCTCGCAAGGCGGAAAGGTCCACACCTTTACGGCGACGCGTGTTCCGCCGATCACCCACCTCGCACCTCCGGTCCGGGAAACCGGCACACCGGTGAATCGATACACCTGACCATCTTTCTTCCACAGCACGGACGACGTGGTCAATCGGCTGTTCCGGTCAGCGACGGCCATTCGGCCTCGGCGCCCTACTCCGTGTGCTCGACACTCGGCGGATACTTCGCAGGGCTGGAGATACAGGGCCGGGATACAGGGAACGACGATGCTCAGCCGACCATGAACAAAAAAACCGGCCGTGCATCGCTACGGCCGGTTTCTCGTGGGGTGGTGTCCGAGGGGGGACTTGAACCCCCACGCCCTGTAACGGGCACTAGCACCTCAAGCTAGCGCGTCTGCCATTCCGCCACTCGGACTTGCTGGTGAATAGAGTAGCGGACGGCCCAACAGCTCGTGCACAGGGGGTGCCTTTTCGCTCCCGCAACGAGCTCACCTGCGCGAATGATAGGAATGAGCGGTGACGGAACACCTGATCGACGAGGCCGCCGACGAGGCGGTGACGCTGACGAGCGACCTGATCCGCATCGACACCACCAACACCGGCGACCCGGACACGGTAGTCGGCGAACGAGAGGCCGCGGAATACGTGGCCGAGAAGCTCACCGAAGTGGGCTACGAGATCACCTACGTGGAGTCCGGCGCCAAGAACCGACACAACGTGATCACCCGGCTACCGGGCGCTGACCCGAGTCGGGGCGCGCTGCTCGTGCACGGCCATCTCGACGTCGTCCCCGCCGATCCCTCCGAATGGTCGGTGCACCCCTTCTCCGGCGCCATCCAGGACGGCTACGTGTGGGGCCGCGGCGCGGTGGACATGAAGGACATGGTCGGCATGACGCTGGCCCTGGCCCGACACTACAAGCGTCACAACATCGTGCCGCCGCGCGACATCATCTTCGCGTTCCTGGCCGACGAGGAGGCCGGCGGCCTGTACGGGGCGCAGTGGCTGGTGGACAACCGCCCCGAGCTGTTCGAAGGCGCCACCGAGGCGATCAGCGAGGTCGGCGGCTTCTCCATCACCCTGCGCGACAACGTCCGCGCCTATCTCATCGAAACGGCCGAGAAGGGCATCCGCTGGATGACGCTGCGGGTGCGCGGCACGGCTGGACACGGGTCGATGCTGCACCACGACAACGCGGTCACCAAATTGGCCGAGGCGGTGGCCAAGCTCGGCAACCACCGTTTCCCCCTGGTCCTCACCGATTCGGTGCGGGAATTCCTCGCCGGGGTCACCGAGATCACCGGTTGGGACTTCCCCGAGGACGACATCGAAGGTGCCGTGGCCAAACTCGGCAACATCTCGCGCATGATCGGCGCCACGCTGCGGGACACGGCCAACCCGACCATGTTCAACGCCGGATACAAGGCCAACGTCATCCCCTCGGTGGCCGAGGCGACCGTGGACTGCCGCATCCTGCCCGGTCGTGTCGAGGCGTTCAACCGGGAGATCGACGAACTCCTCGGCCCGGAGATCGAAAAGGAATGGTTGGAACTGCCGCCGGTCGAGACGACGTTCGACGGCGCGCTCGTGGAGGCCATGAGCGCCGCCGTCGTGGCCGAGGACCCCGGCGCCCGCACTCTGCCGTACATGTTGTCCGGCGGCACCGACGCGAAGGCGTTCCAGCGGCTCGGCATCCGCAACTTCGGGTTCGCCCCCTTGAAGCTGCCCGCGGACCTCGACTTCTCGGCGCTGTTCCACGGTGTCGACGAGCGTGTCCCCGTGGAAGCCCTGAAGTTCGGCACGCGTGTGCTGGACCGGTTCTTCCGTACCTGCTGACACCCGGACACACCGGGGAGGTCACCGGCTCCGCGGTGGCCTCCCCGTCTCCTGTTCACCGTGGACGGCCGTGAATCGGCTCCCGCCGTACGGCCTGCGGTGTGTCACCCCTTCAGCAGGGAGCCCACCTCGGTACACAGTCGGTCCACCTCGTCGGGTGTGTTGTAGTAGTGCACCGACGCGCGCACGATCGCGTCGAGTCCACGCTCCCCCATGTCCCACGGGGTGGAGGAAGCCGCTGAGACGGTGACGTGGAAACCGCGTTCCTTCAATCGGGCGGCCAGCGTGCGAGCCGGGACGGTATCGGCGCGGAACGACACGATGCCGGACTTCCGCGTTCCGATGTCGGTGACGGTGACCCCCGGAACGTCGGCGAGCCTCCCCCTCAGGTGTTCCGCCAGCGCGGTGACGTAGTCGTGCACCCACTGCGGCCCCACGTCGAGGTAGTACCGCACGGCCGCGCCGAGGCCGAGCACGGCGGCGACATTGCGTTCGTACAACTCGAAGCGTCGCGCGTCGTCACGAAGCCGCACGTCGTGGCCGTCGGTCCGAGCCGAGTACAGGTCTAGGTGCGTGGGTGTCAGCTGGTCCAGCACCGAACCGCGGACGGCGAGGAATCCGGTGCCTCGGGGAGCCCGTAGATATTTGCGCCCCGTGGCCGACACCGCGTCCGCTGCCATGTCGTCGAGGTCGAGCGGTAGTTGTCCCGCGCTCTGGCAGGCGTCCACCAGGAACATCGCCGGACTGTCCGCGATCATCGAACCGATCCGGGACACCGGCTGCACCAGTCCGCCGTTGGTCGGCACGTGGGTGATCGCCACCATGCGGACCCGCTCGTCGAGCATGTTCCGCAACGCGTCGAGGTCGATCTCCCCCGCAGGGGTGCTGGGTACCACGTCCACCGCGATACCTCGGTCACGGGCGGCGGCCAGCATGGCGATGATGTTGCTGGAGTACTCCGGCACGGCGGTGAGGACCCGGTCCCCCTCCCGCCACGGCACCGCTGTGAACACCGCCAGCCACGAACGCGTGGCGCTGTCGGTGATCGCGATGTCCTCCGGACGCGCCCCCACGAGCTCGGCCAAGGACTCGTAGATGCCTTCGACCTCGTCGCGGACCTCGTCGGCGGCTTCGTAACCGCCGATGGTCTCCTCCCGCCGCAGGTGTCGCACCACTCGGTCCACCACGGGACGCGGGGGAAGGGAGGACCCCGCGTTGTTGAAATGGACGACATTCTCGCATGCCGGGGTGTCCGCCCGCAGCTTCGCGACCTTCTCCCGGGTGTCGCTGTTGTGGATCAACAGCCCTCCTTTCACCAGGCCCGCCTCGAAGATCAGGCTACGCCGTTGATCGGCATACCGGGGTGGGTTTCGTAAGGAAAGCCGGGCACTCAGGAAAGCGAACTATTCAAGGTTCGGACAGCGGTGCGGGCACTTTCTTTCGGAAAAAGCCGACCAACGAGGTGGTAAATCGCTGGATAAGCCCCACCCGTTCCGGCCAACGGAATCACCCGACACCGTGGCACTCTTCCCAACCATCGGGACAACCCGCCCCGGTACGGGCGGAAGCACGGGACACCGTCCGTTCGAGAAGCGACGGGAAGGACGGAAGCGACGGTATGGCAGTGAAAAGCCGTCCCGCACGCGCTCGGCCTTGCCTCCGGAGAGGACGGACCGACCCCCTCCGACCCACCTCGCCTACCTGCGATGAATACGCTTCGCATACCGGCAACTGCGGCGCGCATTCCGACGCGGAGGGAAGGTACTGGGAACCCAACAGGTTACTTTCCTTATCCGCAGTTACGGCAAACGGCACATGCTCAGCCCAGCACACCCGTCGGGTACACTTCTTAACCAGCGGACTTCAATTCATTTTCCGAACGGCGTAAAGCAGGAGGAACTGGTGGCGCAGCACATTTTTGTCTCCCTCGTGGATGACATCGACGGCTCAGAAGCCGATGAGACGGTGCAGTTTGCCCTCGACGGTGTCACCTACGAGATCGACCTGTCGGCGGAGAACGCCGAGGAGCTGCGGGATGCGCTCGCCCCGTACATCGAGCACGCCCGCCGGGCGGGAGGCCGGAAGCGCACGTCCAGCCGTCGCCGTCGCAACGGGCAGGTCACGACCCGTTCCTCCACCGCCGAGCGGGAACAGAACCAGGCCATCCGCGCCTGGGCCAGGGAGCAGGGGTACGAGATCTCCGACCGCGGCCGGATTCCCACCGAGGTTGCGGAGGCTTACCGCAAGGCTCACGGCAAGGCCCGCTGAAGCGTTCAACACTTTCCCGGCTCACCCATGCTTTCCCGGGTCGGGTGAGCCGGGACACGCCACCACCGACACGGGCCTCGCGCGCACGGATGAGGCCGCTTAGAGTGAATGTGTGAGCACAGACTGCCTGTTCTGCCGGATCGTCGAGCGTTCCGTGCCGTCCACCGTGGTGCACGAGACGGACGACGTGCTCGCGTTCCGTGACATCAATCCCCAGGCTGACACCCATGTCCTGGTGATTCCGAAGGAGCACTACCCCGACGCCGCGTCGATGGCGGCGGCCGATCCCAAGCTCGCGGGTGAGGTGCTCGCGGTCGCAGGCGAGGTCGCCAAGATCGAGGGCGTGGACTCCTCCGGTTACCGGCTGGTGTTCAACACGGGGCCGGACGCCCAGCAGACGGTCTTTCACGTCCACTGCCACGTGCTCGGTGGCCGCAGCTTCACCTGGCCCCCGGGGTGATGGCCGGTCACGGAGGGGGACGCAGATGATCGACATCGCCGATCGACTCACCGCGACTTACCGCGAGGTACGCACGAGCGACTCGACGGACGCCGCCTGTGCCCTGGTGATTCGACGCCGGTTCCGGTGCGCGGTCGACACCGTGTGGCAGGCCGTCACCGAACCCGACCGGATCCGGGCGTGGTTCGCTCCGTTCACCGGAGGGGCTCGTGTGGGTGAGTCCTTCGAGGTGGAGGGGCATGCCACGGGCACGGTGCTGGAATGCGTGCCGCCGCACCTGTTCACCGTCACCTGGGGCGACGGGGCGAACGTGACGGTTCGGCTGGCGCCGGACGAGCACGCCAACGCCGTTCTGGAGCTCGTCCACGCCGGCCTGCCCACGGACGGCGCAGTACGTCAGGGTCCGATGTGGGATGTCGCCATCGCGAGCCTGGACCGGTTCGTCACCGAGGACACCGCCGACGATCTCGCCGCCTGGCGCGCCTCAGCCGAGGTGCAGACCTTCGCCCAGCACTCGGTGAGTGCCTGGGTCACGGCGACCGAGGCGTCCGGGGCCGCGACGGCCGAGGACTTGGCCGACGCCGTTCGGGCATGTCTGCAGCGGATGGCCCCCGACCTGATGCCGCCCGCCCCCGCGTGAACGGGTGAGCCGAACACCACGAACGCCGAGTCTGTCGTTGGCCCGTCTGTGTCCCTGCCGCGGGTGAACAGACGGGTCAGCTGGCCATCCATCGAGTCGGGTCGTCCACGAGCCGCCGGGTGACCGTCACGGCGGCGGCGCGGGCGACGGCGTCCCCGTCCAGGTGCGATGCCGTCACCGTCACCTCGGTCCGTCCGCAGCGGTTGTGCAATTCGCCGGCGACCCGTTGCGCGAAAGCCGGACCCAACGGTGCGAAATGACCACCGAGGACCACGGTCGCCGGGCCGAGTGCGGCCACGAACCCGGCGAGGGAGTCGGCCAGCGCGGCCGCCGCTCGGCGTAGCACTCGGACCGACTCCGGATCACGGGAACGTGCCAGTGCCCGCATTCGACCATCGCCTCCGGACAACCGCGACACCACGGGGGTGTCCGGCCCCGACGCCCGAAGCAGGGTTCTGGGCCCCGCCACGGTGTCCAGGCAGCCGCGTGCACCGCACACACACCGGTCACCGCCTCGTCGGACCCGTACGTGCCCCAACTCCCCCGCGGGACCGGTGCTCCACGAGGCCACGTCCCCGAGTCCCACGACGCCCACACCGACCGTGAGTTCACCGGCGACGACCACCAACGGTCGTCCGTCGGTCTCCACCGCGCCGAACCAGTGTTCGGCCAACGCGGCGAGCTGGAATCCGTTGTACGTCGTCACGGGGATGAGTCCTCCGCTGAGGACCTCCAGACGGTGCGTCAGCAGCCGGGACAGCTCCACGTCGGCCCAGCCCAGCTCCACCGAATGCACCCTGCCCGAATCGTCCACCCGTCCGGGCACCCCCACCGCCACACCGGCGACCACGGTGTCCCGTGCGTCGGCCGTCGCCAGCAGTCTGCGCAGCACCGGCTCCGCTGCCTTCGCCGCGAGAACCGGGTCCCCTCGAAGGTCGTCCCCTCTGCGCAGGGCGCGGTCCCGCAACCGTCCGGTGAGATCGAACAGACAGCCCGCCACGTGGTCGGCCTCGATCTGCACACCGATGCCCACCGGTCCGGACGAGTTCACCACGAGGTGGGTGGCGGGCCTGCCGGGACCGTTCGACCGGGAAAGCCCCAGTTCGCGGATCAGTCCCGCGTCCAGCAGCTCGCGGGTCAACTGCGTCACCGTCGTCTTCGTCAACCCGCTGTGCTTGGCCAGCTCCGCCCGAGACACCGGACCGTGCGTGAAGATCAGCCGCGATACCAGCGCCAGATTGTGCGCGTGCTGCTGCTCCGGTCGGGCCGGAGCGTTTCGCTCCACGCTGTCGCCTCCCGAATTTGGAAGTCCACTGGACTATCTAACTCTAGCCACGATCGGGTGAGCCCCGGTAGACATAGCGCCACCACGAGTCACATCCGAGCTCGCCCCAGGAGAGGAACAACGCGACATGGCCGAGGTCTCGTTCGTCGAAGCATCCCGTGTCTTTCCGGGCAATCCTCCCGTCCGGGCCGTGGACAAACTGTCGCTGGACATCGCCGACGGCGAATTCCTCGTGTTGGTCGGCCCCTCCGGTTCCGGGAAGTCGACCGCGTTGCGCATGCTCGCCGGCCTGACGTCACCGGGGTCTCCCCCAAAAACCGCGACATCGCGATGGTGTTCCAGTCCTATGCGCTGTACCCGCACATGACGGTCGCGGAGAACATGGGATTCGCCCTCAAGATCAAGCGGGTGCCGAAGACCGAGATCGCCGAACGAGTCGCCGAGGCCGCCCGCCTGCTCGATCTCACCGACTACCTCGATCGCAAGCCGAAGGCGCTGTCGGGAGGTCAGCGCCAGCGGGTCGCCATGGGGCGTGCCATCGTCCGGGAACCCTCGGTGTTCCTGATGGACGAACCTCTGTCCAACTTGGATGCGAAACTGCGGGTGGAGACCCGGGCCAACATCACGGCCTTGCAGAGCAGGCTGGGCACCACCACCGTCTACGTGACACACGACCAGGTGGAGGCCATGACGATGGGGCACCGTGTGGCGGTGCTCAAGGACGGCGTCCTGCAGCAGTGCGACACGCCCAAGACCCTTTACAACGCCCCCGCGAACGTGTTCGTGGCCGGGTTCATCGGTTCCCCCGCCATGAACCTCACCACCGTGCCGCTGACCGAGGAGGGCGCCGTGCTGGACGGTCTCACCGTCCCCGTGGCCCGCGAGGTGCTCACCCGTCACTCCGGTCTACGCGAAGTGACGGTGGGCATCCGTCCGGAGAGCCTGCGACCCGCCTCGGCCGACGAACCCGCCCTGGCGCTGAAGGTCGAACTCGTCGAGGTGCTCGGCTCGGACGCCTACGTCTACGGGCAGGTGAACGTCGCCGACCGTCAGGAGCGGTTCATCGTCCGCACGGAGGCCGACCGGACCCCGTCGTTCGGCGAGACCATGCGAGTCACCCTCCGCAACGCGGAGGCTGCGCACATGTTCGATCCCGAAAGCGGGGTGCGCCTCACGGTCTGATCGCCGCCGGATCCGGCGTAAGCCGGGATCGCCCCGGGTATGAGCCAGGATGCGGTCGACTCGGGAACGGGTGCTGGGTCCCACCGCGCGGATGATCGCGCAACTGCTCCGGCACCCCGTCTGGCGTTCCGGAGATGCCGGTGACGGAACCGGGCAGGGCGTGCTGTTGGTTCCGGGGTTCGGCTTCGGTGACTGGAGCCTGCGCCTACTGCGTTCCTGGCTCGCGGCCCGGGGATATCACCCTCGTGGCACGCGGACCGGGCTGAACCTCGGCTGCACGACCCGGTTGGTCAACCACCTCGAACATCGGCTGGAGGACCTCGCGCGGACGACCGGCCGTCGCGTGATCGTCATCGGGCAGAGCCGAGGTGGGTGGCTCAGCAGGCTCGCCGCCGTCCGCAGGCCCGATCTGGTGCGCGGTTTGGTGATGCTGGCCTCCCCCGTGCTCAACCCGCTCGGCGTGCACGCCCGGGGCCTGGAGCTCGCCCAGGCCCTGGTGAGGCTTTCCGCGTTCGGGGTGCCTGGACTCCTCGACGCCGACTGCCTCCGGGGCGCCTGTTACCGGGTGAATTCGGCTCTGTTGCGCGCGCCTTTGCCCCGGCAGGTGCCCGCGGTGTCGGTGTTCTCCCGGAACGACTCCGTGGTGCCGTGGTGGCTGTGCCAGGACCCTTGTGCGGACTGCGTCGAGGTCACCAGCTCCCACACCGGGATGGGACTCGATCCCGACGTCTACGCCCTGCTCGGACCGTGGTTGGCGCGGTGGAGCGCCGATCCGAGGCCGACCCTGTTCGCGGTGCGGTGAGCGCATGCCCCGGGGCCGAGGACACCGCTGCGGCGTTCTGTCGTAGCGGTGACACACGGGCCGACCGCTTCGACTCCGATGAGCGGCCCCGTCACCTCGGACACCGGGCTCTGCCACCGGCTTCATCCCGGAAGAGGGCAGGGAAGGGCCTTGTCCCCCGCCGAGAACGCCCGAAGGCCGAGTGCGCAGTCCACACGGTACGGTTCACGCAGCGCTTTGCTCCTGCGTCTCGTCCGACGGTGTCTGCACGGCCCCCAACGAGCCGTAACATCCCGGGCAGAGCAACTGATGGTCGCGAACGGCGACGAGTGTGGCCTCACATCCTTGGCAACATTGGGCACACCCGAACTCGATTGCCGTGGCGATGCTGTAGAGTCCGGCGTCCGTCCGCACCGGGTAGGACGCGAGGATCTCTACCGCCGTACCGTCTGCGAGCACGATCCGGTGACTGGGGTCGCCCACAACGTGGACCCAACCCGTTCCCACCGGCGGAGCCTGCGGCGCGCTGCTCATGGCTGCATACGTACCCTTGTCAGGGGGCGACAAACAGCGCGACCGGAATCGCCCTTTCCTGCCCGATCGATCCAGATCCCGACGTTGTAGCGGGGTTCTCCACGCAACGACACCTCTTCATGGTCAACGTGGACACTCGAACGGCGTACCCGCTCAATGGAGATACGCCGCGAGCCGGTCCACGAACACCCGCTGCGCTACCACGAGTTTGCTTCTCGCCCGATCGAGGGTAAACCACGCGACTCGATCCACTTCGGGGAATTCGCGCACCACACCCGACCCCGTGGGCCATTCCAGCGAGAACGTTCCCGGGGCGATCGCGTCGGGGTCCAGCTCGCCGCGCAGCGCGAACGCGGTCACGACCTTGCCACCGGACTGCCGCACCTCACCCAGCGACACGAGCCTGCCCTCCGGTGGCGGCATGCCGAGTTCCTCGGTGAATTCCCGTCGCGCCGCCGCTTCGGGTCCTTCGTCGCTTCCGTACTCGCCTTTCGGCACGGTCCAGGCCCCTGCGTCACGACGCGCCCAGAACGGTCCGCCCATGTGGCCGAGCAACACGTGGGGCACGTCGTCGACCACGCGATACAGCAGTATCCCCGCGCTACGCCGCGGCGCCATGGCCGTGCTCCCCTCGCTCGTGTCCTCGCCCCGACCCTCGTCCGCACGTCGCCGCCTTGTCGACTTCGTGACACCGCCGGGACATGCTCACCCCACGGGACGGCGCCGGACAGTCCACTCCCCCTGCCCCACCGTGAGCGGGCGGATCCATGACGGGAACGAAAACACCCGATCCGGTTGAGTACCGACCCGAACGCCTTGCCCCACCGGGACCGGAAATTCCGTGCCGGCAACGCCTGGACCTGGTCCGTCGCAGGGGATTCGCGCCGTGCTTCACCGAATCGACTGAACAGGAATTTTCTGCGTCTACGCCGTGTGTCATGGCGTCGCCTGGGTACCCGGCTGACAGTCCGTTCACACTCAGTGAGGAGGGCGATGTGCTGTGACGTCGACAGCCGGCGACAAAGGCGTCAGATTTCGGCCGGACGCACCGGCATTCGTCTGTGGTGAATGCGGTTTCCGTACCGCCAGGATCGCATCGCTGATCGACACCGACGGTCAGGAAGCGGGCACCGTCATCGTCTGCCTACCGTGCCGGGAACGGGAACGGGTCCGTGTCTCGACGGCTTCGACCGCACGCCGTACGGCGATCCGTCGTCCCGCCCCACTGCCCCGTCAGCGCTCGGGTCCGCTGAGCCACGGCTCGGCTCCCGGCCGAGGCGGCCGATGGACGCCGAGCGTTCCGGCACGGCTGTGAGCCGATCCGACCCGTTTCCCATCCGTGGCGTGCTCAAAGATCAGGGGACGCGGTCTCCAGCGGGCCGGTACTACTGGCACCGACCGGGGCTTCCTTACCGGGATTGATCCACAACACCACTTCCGCGCCCTCGACCGCACCCGCGGCGCCCACCGGACGTTGCGCGGTCACGATTCCGGACATCGGCAGTTCCGCACCGCCCGGCCCCACCGGGATCAGTCCGGCACGGCGCACGATGTCACATGCATCGTCGGCACCCAGCCCTACGACATCGGGTACCTCGGTGACCGGTCGAGGTCCATCCATGGATTCATTGTAGGCACCCACGATCGCAAACCACAGTGCGCGATCGTGGGTACCGGCCGGACTCCGGTGCTACCGACGAGTTCTCAGCTCTCGCGCTCCTGACGCTCGATCTCGGCACGCACCTCGTCCATGTCGACCTGGCGCACCTTGTCGATGAGTTCCTCGAAAACCGGCGCGGGCAGTGCTCCAGGCTCGGCGTAGAGCACGATGCCGTCACGGACCGCCATGAGCGTGGGGATGGAGGAGATGCCGAACACCTGAGCCAACTCGAGCTGCTCCTCGGTGTTCACCTTGCCGAAGGTGATGTCCGGGTGTTGCTCCGACGCCTGTTCGAACACGGGCGCGAAAGTACGGCACGGTCCGCACCACGAGGCCCAGAAGTCCACGAAGACCGTCCCCGGTGCTCCGACGATCTCGTTGAAGTTCTCGCTCGTCAGTTCGACTGTCGCCATCGGATTTCTCCTTGTCTTCGTGGACTGTCCTCGTGGACCTTCATAAGGTCAACATCACGAAGTCCCCCACCATTCCATGAGTGATCGTCGGATTTCCCGTTCGACGGGGACTCCGCCTCACGAACCGCGGGCGTATCCGCTGTCCGGGGAGTCGTTTCGGCGGTTTTCGCAGGTGGCACGGGGCTGTCGCGTGCCCGGCTCACCGGTCGGAACGCCGCAGCGTCCTCGTGCCGTCGGGCGCACGCCGGGTCCTGCCCTCGGCGTCGAGTCGTTCGAGTAACGGAACGGCGACCCTGCGCGTGGTGCCCAGGGCACGTCGGACCTGGCTGACGGTGAACGGCTCGGGCAGGGTCGCCAGCACACGCACGGCCGTTTCCAGCGCGTCGGGGCCCAAGACGACACCGTCCGCGATCCGGACCAACCGCCCCGCTCGTTCGGCGGCGGCGAGCTGTTTCGGCCCGAGCCCCAATTCGGCGAGGTCGTGCGCCTCGGGCGCGGTGAACGGGTCCTGTTCGAGCCGCTGTTGCACCACCCGAACGGCTCGTTCGACCGAATCGGGTAACGCCGACGGCCTGCGTGGATCGACCACGACACCGTCGCGGACGACGAGCCCGGTGGCGGGTAGCACCGCGGCCAGGAGGTCTTCGGGCACGTCGAGTTCCCGACGCAAGGACTCCACCGACAACCCAGGGGCCAACGGGTCCCGGTCACGCCGCTCGGCCACCAGGTCTCGTACACGGCCGACCAGCCGGTCGAGCAGCCCGTCGGCGACGGCCCAGCGCCCCACGCGCGAGCCGGGTACCTCCCAGCCGAGTGCCCGCAGTTCCGCAACGGCGACGACACCGTGACGACGCACGTATCCGGCCGCGGGGTCATCGTGGGCCAGTTCCTCCGCACGGGCTCGTGCCGCCCCTCTGCGCCGCAGTCCGGGAGGCCGTGGGTCCAGCACCTCGATCCCCGCGGGGACACGGTGTTGCCCCGGATCGCGCAGCAGTCCCCGGTCGCCCGCCCGCAACGGCAGCTCGGCCGACAACGACAGCCGCGCCAGGTCGGTCGCGAGTGGACGCACCCGGCAGGGGACGGCGGCGGCACCGAGGTGCACCGTCAGTTCCCGGTTCACGTCCTCCGCCTTGTCCCCACGCAACCGCACATCGATCTCGCGGGTGTACCGCCAGGCGTCCGGGGTGAGGAGGGCGTCTCCCCGGCCGATGTCACGGTGGTCGAGGCCGCGGAGGTTCACCGCGACCCGCGCCACCGCCTCCACGGTGTCGCACGCACGTCCCAGCGACTGCAGTCCCCGCACCCCGCAACGACGTCCGTCACGACCGAACACCAGTTCGTCACCGACCCGCAGTCGACCCGCGCCGAGTGTTCCGGTGACGACCGTGCCCGCACCGTGGACCGTGAACGCCCGGTCCACCCACAGCCGTACGTCCGCCTCGGTGTCAGCGGCGGGAAGCTCCCGTCCCAGCGTCGCCAGTTCCGCCCTCAACGCGTCGATTCCCGCGCCCGTGTGCGCACTCACCGCGACGGCGGGAACGCGGCCGAGGCTACTCGCCGCGAGGCGTTCGCTCGCTTCGACGAGCACGGGCCGCGGATCCGCCCTGTCGGCCTTGGTCACGGCGAGGACGCCGTGTCGGACCCCGAACGCGTCGAGCGCGGCGAGGTGTTCGCTGGACTGGGCCTGCCACCCTTCGTCGGCCGCCACCACGAACAGCACGGCGGTCACCGGTCCGGTGCCCGCGAGCATGGTCGGCACGAACCGCTGGTGTCCCGGTACGTCGACGAACGCGAACGTCTGACCGGCCACGTCGGTCCACACGAATCCGAGGTCGATGGTCAGGCCTCTGCGGCGTTCCTCGCCGAGTCGATCGGGTTCCATGCCGGTCAAGGCCTTCACCAGAGTGGACTTGCCGTGATCGACGTGCCCTGCCGTGGCTACGACATGCATCGGGACACGGCCTCCACCAGACGTTCGTCCTCCTCAGGCTCGACGGTCCGCAGGTCGAGCAGACAGCGTCCACGTTCGACCCGTCCCACCACGGCGGGTTCCCCCAAGCGCAGTCGGGGGGCGTAGTCCTCGGACAGACTCACCGCGGCGCTCGGCAATTCCACCCCGGGTGCACCGCCTCCCCCGACCGCCGCCGTGGTGGACACGGCCTTCGCGTCCACCCCCCGTCGCGTCAACACCGTCGCGATCCGCTCGGCTCGCGCGCGCAACGCGTCGACGTCGGCGTCGAGGAACCGCC
>SMEK01000371.1_pt1 | contig 17749 bp, 8 predicted proteins | sample 2456371 | NCBI WGS metagenome assembly SMEK01 (sample SAMN10132590, study PRJNA489261) | soil metagenome | isolation source: day1 antibiotic-loamy sand soil ammended with composted manure from dairy... | place: USA | collected 2015-04-01
CAGGTTTTCGAGAGTTGTAGCGATGAAGGATGCTATTTCAGCTATTGACGCATTCCTTAAATGAACGGGAAAACGCCTGTTTTGTACCAATTTTATATCCCGAAGCTGTCGCTGCACCTTTCTGTATTCCACTGCTATTGCTCTTACCTCCAATGCTTGCTGATATTGTGGCGTATGGCGGTATTGTGCGAGATTAACCCCATCTGCAAGCGCTTTATCCGTAAAGTGGCCAATAAGTGTATCATCGATGCTTAACGAATAGGCTCCTTTCTTTAGCTTATTTAATTTTAAAATCTCTCTGTTCAATTCATCTATAAAAGGCACCAGTTCTAATGCAAGAGCAGTTTGTGGCTCATCCTCTAAAGGAAAAGGCAAACTTTCTGCTTTTACTTGAAATTCGATAGTTGATTTGTTAGCTTTTGCAACGGTTGCCTTACAATTGATGCATTTTTTAACTGCACCATTTTTGATTTCCAATTCTGCAACAGTTGAAGGAACACCTGTTTCTTCGAGAAAACGATAAGCCATGATAAGATCTCCAGTGCCCCAAGGATGGACTCGGTCTATGCTTATGATTGTAGCGGTAGGGTCTTTCTGCTGCAGTTGCTCATTCGTTTGCGTCATAAACTGCCAATAATCGACCAAATAGGTGTCGTACTTCCTAGCCATTTCTTCAACAATCGCAGCACATTCCTTTAGCGCATCATTCACGCCAAAATAGTTCTCAGAACTTAACTGTGCAGTTTGATCATAAATAGAGGGTGTTTGCAAAACTATTTTGGTTCCAGTTTGGGATAGTTTACTCAGCATTCTGTTCAGGTGGTTGCGAAAATTTTGGATGGCGATTTGCTTTTGCTCTTCCAAACCTCCTTCCCCTACCCTTTTAGGAGCGTACAAAGCTCTATTCACATCATTCATTCCAACCATCACAATCGACCAATCCGCATTCAATGGAATAATATCATCATCCAATCGCCTGAATATGTCATTGGCATTATCTCCGCTTATTCCAGCATTGAGAAACACGATTTCTTCATTTGGAAAACGGGTAGCATAATACAGTAGGATATGATTATGAAAACCACCACTATGCGTAATGCTGTTTCCGATAAAACTCACGGTTTCCCCTCCCTTAAATATTATAGGGCCTTTCTTCTGGCCAACGCTAGGAATAGCAAACAAAAGTACTATCCAAAAGCAAAGAAAAAGACTTTTCCTCTTCAACCTCATGAAAATATGCTATTCACATGGATAGATTGTATAACAGGCCACATACACTTTATTCTTACCATACTAGTTTCCCTAAAAGGTGATTTCTTGCTAAAGATTGTTTTAGAAATATGGGGAACCCTAACAACTGGGGCTCCCCATAAGGATCAACACTATTGAAAACAACTGGAAACACTAAACAGAAATATTGAATCTGTTTAGTACATCTGATAACGTTTTATGCTTATGACCGCACTTTGGTCAGCCATATTGGTCGAATTCATATAAATATATGCTCTGTACTTACCATCCGCTGTTTCTACCCATAGTCCCGATTCATTTTTCAGGTTGATGGCATAATTGGCGGAATGCGTCATATCAAGTTCCTGAAAATCTAGATCATCGATATAAATCCCATATTGCAAGTTGGCAAGCTGTCTGTCCTGTAGCTTCCAAGCCTTCTTTATCTTTGTATTGTTATTTACACCATTAGGAATGACAACACCCGGCCTGTATTCTGCATCTGCAGTTGGTGCTACAATCGCATGGAAAAATGGAGCGTCCTGATTGGGAATAAAGTGATACAAATATACCAAATCTACTTTTTCTGGATTCGCAACTGCCTGGGCAATGTTATAAACCGCCAAGTCAGCAATAGAAATAAAGTTTCTAGAACCATGCACTAAGTCAAGTTCATGCACCATATCCATTTCGGAAATATCATAGGGTCCCATAGAGTAGCTCACCTCCTGCCCATTGCTTCCTAATGCTGAGAAGGTAAAATTTACAGACTTTCCCCGAGCTTCTTCCGGTATAATATATTTATACCGAAGTGTCACAGCAAAAGTATCAATCGAGAAATCCACTTTTGTGATTGCTCCGGTGGTGATAGAGGGCTCGCCAATTTTTCTGCCCGCATCTGCGCCAGTTTGTGGATCAGTGTGGTACGCATTGTTCTCAAGAAAAGTACCTGAAGCACCAGGGATGGATGCCTCTACCTGAGCAGAAATAATCTTGCCTCGAGATGCAGGCAATGCCATGGCATAGGCAAAATCAATTTCACTGCCTACGATATTGGGTCCAATGGACCTCTTGATCGCATCGTTTTGCAGGTTCTGACTCAATTCCGGTATCGAATATTCATCTTCGCCACAAGCACTTGCCAACAAGAGCAAAGACAAAAAGAATGATATATTGAGAAGAAATTTATTATTCATAATTACTTTCATTTATTTCTTTATTTGCTATGGTTGTAGAACTGTAATTAAAATCTGATAATCCTTTCTAACCTGACGATTTCCAGAAATTACAGTATACGTCTTTGGATTAGACAAATCAGAAAAGTCGACGAACCCTGTAATCTTTGGCTCTAACTTGGCGTCTGTGACCAAAGAAAACTGTGGATAGAGATTACGCAGGTCCGTACCGTAAAAAACATTTACTTTAACAGTCCCTTGAACTGTGTCGATTTCGGGAGTACCGCTAATGACACTTAAGTGATCGACGCCCAACAATTCGAAATTCCCTACATATGCTTCAGCTCTTTCTGTTATAAGCAAGCCATCCTCATCAACAGGAAAATCATCACTACTACAAGCAACCCATAGCGCTGGTGCTAGCAGAAATAACACGTATATTTTGAAATATCTTTTCATCTTAAAACTAATTTATGTTTATCAACTGAAATATTAAGGCTTATAACCAAGGTGGATTTTGAGTAAGGTTAGGGTTACGGTCCCGCTCACCTTGAGGAATCATGAAAATATAATTCTGCTGATAAGCCCTTAGAGATGAGTTCTGGAAATTGTGTTCCACCTGATTGCCCCATGTGTTGTAGAACCTTCTACCATCACTTCCAGGCGCTCCCCACACACGCTCAAGAGCTCTCCACCTGCGCAGATCAAAGCTTCTGTGGCCTTCGCCTACCAACTCAACGATACGCTCCTGCTCGATGGCATCAAAGAAGTCTTCTTTACTTGCTGTTTTATCGGCAGCCAATGGAGGCAAGTTACCTCTATGACGTACTCTATTAACATACTCAATAGCATCCGGCTGTGGGCCATTTACTTCATTTGTTGCTTCGGCATACATGAGGAAAACGTCCGCTAATCTCATAACGGGGAAGGAATAATCCCCTTGGCTTCTTTCCATTCCTGCGTAGTTCCGAACAAATTTACGGAACACATAGCCTGAGTTGGTTCCATCTGTATTGTAGGTGGTGTACTCTTGGCCGTCTATGGTTACCCTTGTACCCCAGTTTCTGAAGATAAAAGGCACCCAACCTGTTTCGTTCATGCCACTGTTATCTATACCGATCGTCATTTCATAATCCCACATTATTGTGGCTTTCATCCTGTAGTCTCGGTCCGCATAACTTTGAGGATTAACTGCGGAATTAGGCGCCGTTCTAGCGTCAGCAATCAATGTCGGGTCCATGGGCTCCAATGGAGGAAGGAAATCACCTGTAACAGTAGATTGATACCTGTCAGCCAATTCATATCGAGGGGTTACCCACGCCTGGGAATTTCCTACCGAACGTCCTGCAAAATCCCTCAATATCTCTTCTCCTTGGCCTAACCCCATACCAGCGTGTGTAAATGACATGATTACCTCTGAAGACTCATTGCCTTCTGAAGTGAATAGATAATAATAATTGGGCAAGATTTCAGCTTTCCCAAGTTCATCAATACCCCCTGGGTCGCCTCCTCTGAAAAGATCCAAATCAAAATCTTCTATGACCGATTTAAAGTCGGCAGCAGCACCAAGATAAGCTGCTTCGGCTTCGGCCTCGCTAGGCTCAAAAGTGTTCAATTCTGGCCAGCCAAAGTTGTTCCAGCTCGCCCAGTAGAGCTGCAGTTTTCCTCTAAATGCAAGCGCAGCAGGTTTTGAGGCCCTACCATTTTCAGATGCTTCTATTGGAAGCTTTTCATATGCATAGGTAAAATCCTCCATGATATAATCTTTGATCTGTGCTATTGGCGTTCTTTCGATATTCGCCACCTCTGAGTTATCCTTAATGATATTTGCAAAGTATGGAACATCGCCCCACATGGAGATTAATTTGAAATAAACCATTCCTCTAAGCAATTTCGCTTCCCCTATAATCCGCTCAAGGTTCGGAACGGATGTAGGATGCGCTGAAGGCAACATTCTCTCTACATTTTCTATCACATAGTTAGTTCTGTTGACAGCACCATAGAGAAACTTATACATATCGTTGAAGGAGCTGCCATAGCCCATAGGCTTGAAGTTGCCATAAGTATAGGCCGCCCCTAACCGCAAAGTACCACTAGTGCTACTGCTATTGCCCCTTACTCTTACATATTCGCCATGGCCATCAAAGTAATAGTCGCGGTCAAACACCGGCCTGACTGCCGCATAGGCACCGTGTAGTGCATACAGTGCATCATCTTCCGTCTGCCAAAATTCTGTGGTAGCTAACTCTGATGGCGGCACAAGTTCTAGCAAATCATCTTTACATGAACTAACCGAGAACATCAAGGCTACCAAAAAAGGCAGATAAAGTTTTTTTGAAGTTACTTTTCGAATATTCATATTAAATAAAGTCTTTAGAATGTCAAATTAACACCGAATGAATATGACTTGAGCAATGGGAACAAATCATTGGCGCTTCCTGCTTTTTCAGGATCAAGTCCACGATAAGAAGTAAATGTTGCCAAGTTTTCGGCCGAAGCAAACACTCTCAAATTTTTGATCATTAATCGGGACAAGATAGGTTGTGGGACGTTATAACCTAGTTGTACGTTTTTCAATCTTAGGTAACTCATGTCGTCCAACCAGAAAGTAGTCTGCCTACCATTACTGAAACTTCCATTCAACCTTGGCCATCCGCCATCTCTGTTGTCGATCGCCCAAGGATTGTTCCAATATTCCCAAGTAGAAGCATGTCTACTAGAAGCGATATTCAGCTCTTTATAGTTGTTCAACCAAAAATCCTTTCGTCCTGCAGATCCTTGTAAAAAGACCGTAAGGTCAAAGCCTTTCCATGCAAAATTCATGTTCATGGCGAAGGTAGTGGTAGGACGGCTGGTCTGAATATTGGGATCAGCTTTTCTATCATTATCATCTATTCGACCATCCCCATTCAAGTCCTTATAAAGAATATCTCCAGGAGCTGCACCCTGTGGTGTAGCATTATATACGTCTTGCCAAGTTTGGGCGATTCCGATATCATCATAATGGTATAGGTAATCGAGCGGCATGTCTAGAAATACACGGTTTCCCTGCCATGCTTCCCCTCTTCTTATGAAGTCGCTCCATTGTTCAAGTGAACTTCTGTTGTAAGAAGCATTTAGGTTAACTGTATATTGCAGCTCCCTAACTTGATCTCTCCAGGTCAAATTAGCTTCAACTCCTTTGTTTCGAAGGTCTCCAATATTTTGGCGTGGTGCCTGGTAGGCTCCTGTGAGGTGCGTTGATAAATTAGAAGGCAGAAGCATCCCAGTTGTTAGCCGGTCGTAGTAATCCAATTCCGTAGTCAGACGATTATTAAGAAAGCCTAGATCAAGTCCTACATTAAATACTTCTGTAGCCTCCCAAGAAAGATTTCGATTAACCATTTTCTCATACACAAAACCTTTCGCCGTTTCACCATTGATAATATAATTTTGGGTTCTTAATACTTCCTGCTGTTCATAGCGGCCAATCCCAGCATTATTCCCCAATCCTCCATAAGAAGCCCTCAATTTACCATCACTCAAAACATTGCCGGTAATTGATTTCACAAAGCCTTCTTCAATAAAGCGCCATCCTACTGCTACAGAAGGGAAAAATCCATATTGACTCCCTGGCAGGAACTTGGAAGAGCCGTCATAACGGAAGTTAGCTTCTAGAAGGTACTTGTCATAAGCTGCATAGTTCACCCGACCAATTACGGATCGAAGCCCTTCTTCACTTGTATAACCCCGATTGGTTTGATTATCTGGCAGTGCTGCATCAAGCTCCTCCAATGTTGGGTGAACACGATCCATTCTGCTAGCCTCATGATAGCGGAAGAACCAATACTCTTCACTATACACGCCCAACGCTTTGATATTATGGTTTGCACCAATGTTAAACTCATAGTTCAATTGGCCAGTAAACATGTTTTTGTGACCAGACCGGAGATAATTATCTATTCCGGCATTAACAGAGACAAACTCTCTAGCGCCATCAAGTCCTGTTTGGAAATTAAAAGATCTAGTAGGCGTGGGAGCATAGGAATTGAACTGGCTGTAAACACTTAGATAATAATTGACCGCTGCAGTTAGTCCTTTTACAGGTGACCAATCAAAATAAATATTACCATTACCCTCCTGACGCTCCTGTTTCGTTCTATTATTCATTATGACACTGTACGGCTGAAATGCCATGGGATCTTCCCCATAGGCCATCACACCACCGTAGCGACCTGTACCCGGATGATAAGGAAGTACACCCGCAACTGCAAATCGCATTCCATCACCATCCCATACCGATTGAACCCCACCTTCTGTAACGCCACTTCCTAAGGAATAAGTAAAGTCAGAAGAGTTACCATAGAGCTTCACCCCTACATTCATATTTTTACGCAACTTATAGTCGTAGTTTATACGTGCGTTAAACTGGCTGTAATCATTATTGAGCTGTATACCTTGTTGGTCTAACATGCCCACTGATATATAAAACTTTGACAGGTCATTACCGCCGGAAGCCGAAAGGTTGTGGCGTTGTAAAATCCCCGTTCTGGACGTCACATCAAACCAATCCGTATTTGGAAATGCAATAGGATCCACCATGCCCATTGCCATCCACTCATCTATCGTCCCATTTTTGAAGTTCATGTTTTCGGGAAGAGAATTTGTGGAAGCTGCCCGCTGTTGCACGGTTAATGCACGCGGATAATCAGCCATGAAATTGTGGCCTTTTGTTGGGCTTTCAATTGCTGTAGTGCTTGAGAAAGTGATCGTAGCATCTTTATTGCTGCCCGATTTGGTAGTAATCAATATTACACCATTGGCTCCCCTTGAGCCATATACCGCAGCAGAAGCAGCATCTTTCAATACAGATACGCTCTCCACGTCATTCATATCAATCTTGTTGATATCCACATCAGGCATTCCGTCCACAACGATCAAAGGACTGCTATTATTGACAGACCCTAAGCCTCGTATGATCAATTCGGCCTGGTTTCTTCCTGCCATACCAGTAGACTGGATTGCTGTTAATCCTGGAACCAAACCTGAAAGACCCGATGACACATTGGCCATCGCCCGGCTGGAGATTTGCTCATCAATCATAACATTGGAAACTGCTCCAACTACCTCGGATCTTTTTTGTGTTCCATATCCTACAACCACTAGTTCATCTAGTGTTTGTATGTCGGGTACTAAACTGACATTGATGGTCGTTTGAGTTCCAACATAAATCTCTTCCGTTAGAAAGCCAATAAAAGAGAACACCAAGGTAACTCCTTCATCAGGAACAGATAATGAATAGTTGCCATCCATATCACTAACTGTTCCTACAGTTGTCCCCTTTATAATAATATTAACGCCTGGTATAGGCGCACCGTCCATATCTGTAACTTTGCCATTGACCACAACAGCATCTTGTGCGGCCGGATCGATCTCTGAAGAGAGAATTGTTTCATTGAATGGAGGGGAAGAATGTCCAGAGCCTAGCGCAACCTCTGAAAAACTAAGGCAAGCTAGAACCGTAACCAGTCCAATTTTTCCCATCCGGTACGTACTTGTTTTGTTCATAAGTTGATTATTAGTTTGATCAATAAGTAGTTCAAATCGTTATATCCGATTCTATTAATTTTCTGTGAAGGATCAATCTATGCCAAGATGATTGATACCTCCATATTTGGCAATTCCGATACTTCTTGAAAAGTAGAACTCTACCTTTATAATCCTACACTTCCCCAATTGTAGCTTCTAATTATTAATAGCCGAGTAGATAGTAAAGCCGTTAAGGACCTCAAGAAAACGTTTGCAGAATCATGCAATAAAATTATTAGTTATGCGAAGCCCCATCTACATATTTTTTGACAACAACTAATACTTATTTTGCAGCAAACCAGAATATGAAGATACAATAGCAAATTTTTCACATCATCTATTTGAATAAGACAATGTTTTAAGCCTAAAAAGAAAAGGGTGATGAGTTGAAAGGCCATCAGTGAGCCTTTCAATTTATAATAAAATCTATTCAATAATAAGTGTCTGAGAGTGGAAGAAGCTCCCGACATTTACTTTAAGGTAATATAATGAAGGTCGCAAATTGCTCAAATTAACCTCTTTTTGATATGGACCATTTTTATCATCAATAAAACTCCTCATCAATATTCCAGCGCTATTGTATAGCGAAATTGTAATTTCACCGTTTTCAGGTGCATCGATATCTATTCTGAAATTGCCACTTGAAGGGTTTGGAAAAACTACTACGTTTTGCATGGTGACAGGAGATTTCACAAAGTTGATCTTCTGGTTTACAGCCTGTGTCTGAGAGTTAAACGATCCACTCATGAGATCAGAAATTTCAGTACTATTCAAAGCCCTGCTGAAAATTGTCATGTCATCAATAACAGCGTTCAGATTGGGATCCGCCGCAAATTGGGATTTTCCAAACCAGTTTTGACTGGTATAGCCTAGGTCAGAAGGTTTGAAGGTCATGCTATTATTTCGACCTACCTCTGTGCCATTCACATACAAGACGCCTTCGTTTTCTGATAGCGTCACCGCTAGATGATACCATTGGCCAGGGGTAAGGGTAGTAGGACTATTAATGATATCCTGTGTCGTAGCATTACCTCTTATTGTAAAGCGCACTGTTCCTGTAGTGCCATTTCTAGGTGTCAAATACATATAAGAAGACGTTCCCGTTCCAAAATCAAACAGACGTCCCCAATTGGTATATCCATCGAGTTTCACCCAGCCTGCTACAGTAATTTCATCCAGCCCACTTGCGATTCCTGCAGGCAAACTCGCATACCCATTAGAAGAACCATCCAAATCAAGTCCGTTTCCATTTTTACCCGCTACAAAGCTCGCACCTGATGCAAGCGTTGCATTGAAGCCTCCCCATGAATCTGCTGCACTGGTTCCGCCGGTTTCATTGAAATCCCAAAAACTGTATTCCTCAGTACCTGAAGGAGGTGTGGACGTTTCGCCCTCAAACTCATCTACTATCTCAGCAGCACTCAATGCCCGGCTAAATATCTTGAAATCATCAATTGTGCCATTAAGGAAAGGATCTACAGCCCATTGTGACTTGCCCAACCAATTTTGACTAGTATTTCCTAAATCAGAAGGTCGCTTGGTCAAGCTTTCATTTCGTCCCACTTCTACTCCATCTACATACAAAATGCCTATGTTACCCGATTGTGTTACTGCGATATGATACCACTCATCTAAATCAAGCTCAACAGCACTTCCGATCGTTTGTGATGGCTCATAGGAAGTGGTCCGAATCGCATATCGCACATTGCCAACAGTACCTCCAGTTCCAGGTATTAGCACCATATTCGATCCTGTATTAGAACCAAAATCGAACAGGCGGTTGCCTTTGGCAGAGGCATCCAGCTTCACCCAAGTAGTAATCGTGAAATCATCTAATGCGCTCACGACACCATTGGGCAACGTAGCATAGCCATTGGATGTGCCATCTAGCTTGAGGCCATTATTGTTCTTGCCGCTGACGAAGCTAGCTCCTGAACTCAAATTAATGGTATTACTCCCCCATGCATCTGCTGCTGTAGTGCCACCTGTTTCATCAAAATTCCAATAACTCAATTCTCCAGGACCCGATGGATCCTGGGGAGTAATCGAAACAGTATCTGCATATAGGTAGTTTTCTAATATGGCCATCTGCGGCCTGTCCGATCCATCATTGTTAGGATGTACAGACAATCTATTGGTACCCCACCTTGAACCTGCTGCCCAGTATGTGCCATTCACACCGTTTTCTTTCAGATATTGAAGAGCATTATCCAATACCACCTTCCATCTAGGATCATCATCAGGAATACCATATTCCCCTACAAAACCTCGAACCCCGTTCTGGTTCAGCCAATTGACAAATGGAGCCAAACGATCCACTCCCGTAGAAGGAGAAGCATGTTCATCGTCATAGCTTTCATTGTAAATACCTTCTGAGGTATCGTCGAAATACACATGGGCTTCATAAATGAGGTTGTGTGAAGGATCTACCAACAGCCTAAGATTATCACTTACACGAGGCCATTCCTTTGAGGAGCTATAGCTTGGGCCTCCTACCATAATAGCAGTTTGCGTGTCTGTTGTACGTATAGAGTCAATCATTCCCTGAGCAATATCAAACCAAGGGGTATCTTGCCGCATCCCATGGGGCTCGTTCATAAGACCGTAGGCATATATATTATCAAAGTCCTTAAATTCGTCTGCAATCATGCGCCATGCTTTTCCCACATGCGCTATGGTTAATGCAGGGTCCCCAATAATTCTCTGAACGCCCCCGTCTGTCCTTCTTACATAATTATGCATATCCAATAAAACCCACATGCCTCGTTTTCTAGCCTCCCAAACTATGTTTTTTAACTCATTGAGATCTCTTTCCGCTAGTGGTCCATCCAATACTGGTTGAATCCTTTCCCATTTAAACGGCACACGCATGAGTGTCAATCCTTTTTCTTTAAAGTAATCGAGTTCAGCCGAATGAGGATATTGATAGTCGGATCCTGAAAACTCGGCACCTGCTAAGTTCACACCAAAAGGAGCTGGCATAATAGATGGCATAGGTGCTGGAGTAGCCGGAGCTTCTAATATTTTGATATAATCCACGCTCACTATCGCACCGTTGGAATTGGCCGGTACAGGCATAGGTATCTCAAACCTAATGGATTCAATATTGCCACTCCAGCGACTGTCATGGGTGAGATCAATCACATACTCATTAAATTCAGTATCTTGAATGGACATTAAAAAATCGTAGCGAATTCCAACCCCATTCTTTACCCAATAAAAACGAGCTCTTCGGCTTTGCGTTCCGTTTTTTAGCTTTATGACAATCTGCTTAGATACCGCTGGGTCGAGTGTAACGCCTGAAGGAATAACGTACTCTAAGTCTGGATATCCCATACTGGTAGAAGCAGTAAGATTTAAAATGCCATTGGATGTATTGGGATTAGCATAATTGATAATATCCCAACCTTCTACGGAATTGCCCACCACGGGGTCATCAAAGTTCCATGTATGCGTTGCGATAGTTTGTTGGGCTTGGCTATTTATACCAAGGTACATTAAAAATGACAATAGAAATAAAATCTTTCTCATAGGTAATATGTTTGAATGTTTAAAAATCGCATCATCTTAAACCTGACTTAGTAGGGGCTAAATAGATGCGCTCAAATAGACATAAGAATCTCGACGAGAAGGAAGCGGTGCTGACACCAGCACTCATTGACTTGCCGATCCAAATTGCCTACCCAAAAATCTAGGGTTAGGGTTAATAAACTAAAATTGGATATAGAACACTCACGGTGTCCAAATAAGGATTGATGATCCCATTTTAGTATAATGACACGATTTGATTCGCAAACGATTTCGGTTTGAAGGGCATTACCCTAATACGTTATCAAGGACACAGGAGCAAGCTGATACCCTTTCATAAGAATTCAGATCCCATTATGCTAAAATTTGTGTGCTATCATTTATCATAAGATAAAAGAACCTACAAGGCCTTAGAAATATAATCGATTACGAAAGTAAGATAACAGCAATATGACTTCCTAAAAATCTAAGTAAGTCATTAAAAGACATTTCAATAAGAGGAGATTGTTACATAAACCCTTTAAAAGAATTCCTGCAAAGCTCAACCTCAAAAAAAAAGGATATTTCTACGTTGAGCTTTGCAGGTAAAGGGGTGATAGCTACTTTATTATAAGCGCTTTCGATTCTGCGAAATCCCCTATAATTACTTTAACAAAGTATAATCCTGTAGGAATACCACTTAGATCCAACGATTCTTGGTAATTCCCTTGCAAGATATCATTATTCTTATAAACCAAAATCCCTAAAGGATTGTATACCAATACGATAATCTCTCCACTATGAGATGATGCTACACGGATGTGAAACTGTCCTTCGGATGGATTAGGATAAACTTCTATGCGCTCTATCTTATCCACACGGCCAACACTCAAAGGTAAGCCAGGCAATTCGACAACCTCAGATTCAGGCCCCTCTCCTGCCAAATTCGCAGCCACAATCTTATAATAATAGGTCGTGAGATCATCCCCTTCTTCATCTACAAAGGTGTTGTCGGTAATTCCTTCAGCAATAGTCTCAAAAGGTCCAGCTTCATTTTCGGCGCGCATTACGGTGTATCTACTGGCTCCCTCTACTGCGTCCCAGCTAATATTGATGGTTCCACCAGCTATTCTCTCGCCGGATAGGCCTGTAGGTGCATTTTCAGGAATGGTGTTTATGGCAAAATCTAGATAATCTAGCTCAAACCCTCCACTGATAATATTGAACTTAATCTCATGAATTCCAGTGGTTAATACCGGCACTTCAAAAGTCATTTCTGCCCATGGATAACTCAAAGGAAGCGCGATGTCTCCTGAGAATTCTTGGCCGTCTATCGTAATATTGATTATTGGACTTGCGACGGTTTTATACCTTAATGTAACCGTATAGCTGGTTTCTTCCTGAACATCCAAAGTATATTTCAACCATTCCCCTGCCTCTGTATTCGTAAGATGATAATTACCATCATTGAAAATTGTACTAAAGTCAACATCGCTATGGCGATAAGAGATACCTGGATTATCGTTACCAATCGTGTTATCATAATAGCCGACACCTTGTCCACCCTGATCATAGTCCTCTGCTTGGACCACACCAGGAATGGTTAAGTGTACGCCCTTTAGCATTACTTGTCGTATGCTTCCAGTGCCCTCTTCATTGGTCGCACTAATTTCAACGGTATGAGTTCCTACAGGCATTTCACCGGCAATCTCCTGGGCAACTGCATCAAAGGTAAGGCCTTCGGGAAGCCCGTCAACTGTAATGCTTGTTGGATTATTGGTAGCAGTAACTTTATATGTAATTGGTTTTGCGATATTGTAAACAGCAGAGTAAGGGCTTGTTATCTCTGGCTGAGGCGACGGTGCATTAGCATAAGCGTAATTCTCAAGCACTGCCATTTGCGGCCTGTCCGTCAAATCATTGTACGGATGCACGGCCATATGATGATCTCCCCATCTTGATCCTGCTGCCCAATAAGTGCCATTGATGCCCTTTTCTTTCAAATAGGTCAAAGTCTTATCAAGCACCACGTTCCACCTAGGATCACTATCAGGCACACCGTATTCCCCTATAAACCCGCGGAGATTATACTTTTCTAGCCATTCTACAAATGGCTCTAGCCGTGCAATTCCAGTATTTTCAGTAGTTTTTTCTTCATCATAGTTTTCATCGTAGGTACCGGATGCATCATTGTCAAAGTAGACGTGCGCCTCAAAGATCAAGTTATCAGAAGGATCGATCAAATTCCTTAAATTATCACTTACGGCAGGCCATCGAGCAGATGAGCTATAGCTCTCACCTCCTACCATAATGGCGGTATGTGTATCTACAGTCCTGATGGCATCAATCGCACCTTGGGCAATATTCACCCACGGGGTATTCGCCTTCATGCCATAAGGTTCATTCATTAGTCCATAGGCATATATATTACCAAAATCTTTGAACTCTTCGGCTAATTTCTTCCAAACGTCTGCAAAGTGAGCTATTGTCAATCCGTTTTCTCCTATTACAGAGTTTACCCCATTTACTGGCCTTCTGCCATAGTTATGGATATCGAAAAGTACCCACATGCCTCGGGTCCTAGCGGCCCATACTAAATTCTTTAACTCGTTAAGGTCCCTTTCTGCCAAAGGGCCATTGAGTGCTGGTTGTATCCTCTCCCATTTAAACGCCACCCTAACAAGGTTTAGATTCTTGGATTTAAAATAATCTAGCTCAGCAGATTGAGGGTATTCGTAATCATTTCCTGCAAAGCCAGCACTCGCTAAATTCACTCCAAAAGGTGGTGGTATCATGCTGGGCATGGGGGCTGGAGGAGGAGGCGCTGTCAAAAGTTTGATATAGTCTACGCTGACTATAGTGCCTACTGATGCAGCAGGAACAGGCATTGGTATCTCAAACCTGATAGATTCTATATCTCCACTCCATCGGCTATCATGCGAAAGATCTATAACGTACTCCTTGAACTCCTCGTCTTCAATAGTAATCAGGAAGTCGAATCTAATATTAACACCATCTTTCACCCAATAAAATCTTGCACGTCTGCTACTTGTACCATTCTTAAGGCCAATAACAATTTGTTTGGTGACCGAAGGATCTATCGTGACATCATTAGGAATCACATATTCCAGATCAGGATAGCCTGTGTTGGTGGTAGTCATTTGTAAAATACCGTCGACAGTGTTCGGGTTGTCATAATTGATGACTTCCCAACCCTCAACCTTTTTATTTACTACAGGTTCGTCAAATTCCCAGACGTGAGTAGGCTCAGAGAATTGTGCCTTCGCAGCCAAGCTAAAGCCTAACAAGAACAACAAGTAAGTGTAGAATTTTTTCATATGTTTATCAGTAATATGTTATTAACACAAAAGCCATCACCTTTATCATTTCAGTACTGTCAGATTGTGATGGTTTTATTCAATTTTAATTGTTGAAAAAGCGCTAAACTATTTTCAGTTAATCAATTTTATATAGCAGTGCTCTCAATTATCGGTTCGTAAATTTCGTTGTAAAACTTTTTTGAAAAATTTTCCTTGCCGTGAAGGCGTGAAATCATAATCTTCGAGCAAGGCTGGCGACCAATGAGGGTCGAAACACCATACAGTATATGAAATCCCTCTTTCGTCAAAGAACTTGATGATAGCTTCTGCATATGTCTCGTCTCCCACGACTGGAATGTGCTCCCCTCTTTCTCCTGTTCCTACATAGCCAAACTCGGTGGCTACTATAGGATAATGCGCTGCAACTTTACCAAAATCTTCCTGCCATTGTCCTTCCCATGGTTGTTCTCTTTTTTGAGGGTATGGATGCGTTATGTATCCCACATTCTTATGATTAACAGGATTCTCAATAACCTCATCAAGTAAGTAAGCCCAATTCATGCCCGCTACCAAATAAATCTTTTTATCGTCTACCTTCTTAATCTCCGAAATAAGCTCTTCCATCATAGGCTTCCAGGTTTCCCAGCTTAATTCACCAAAATTCCCTTTATCATCGGTAGGTTCATTGAATAATTCAAACAATGCTACTGTCGTATTTCCTTTATATCGCTCCGCCATAGTTTGCCAAAACGCTACTGTTTCTTCCATTGTAGCAGCATATCTATCAGTAGGAAATTTACCATCGACCATGTTCCCAATTGCGTGCCAGTCAAGAATTACATACATGCCCAATTCGGTGGCCCACTCCACACCTTTGTCTAACAGCTCAAAATAATACTCTGCACCTCGTTCCCGCCATTCGCCAGGATGAATAGGGAACCTTACTACATTGCACCCCCAGTTTCTGGCTTCCTGAAAATACTCCAGGTTCCAATGGCCATCTTTTTCTAATTTGTCCGGATCAGAGAAGCTTACACCTTCCAATCGAACTACCCGATCATTTTCATCGACAAAAGCATTCCCTTTTACCTTTAAAGCTGGCAAAGCATAAGAGACTTCTTCGGTTGGTGTAGAACAAGAAAAACCAACAAAAAGCATTAATATAAGAATGATATTATTTTTCATTATGATCTTTTAGATAGACGGAATTAGGTTTAAAGGTTGAGATCCTATGCATCTACATGATTAGAGGCGATCTCAGAAACTTCCCTTCTAACCTATGGTTGACTTGGATTGGCATACAAATACTTTTCAAGGACTGCCATTTGCGGCCTGTCCTCACCATTTCTAGGCTGAACAGACAATTTGTATTTGCCCCAGTGTGGTCCAGCCGCCCAATAGGTTCCATTGACTCCATTTTCCTGCATATAAGCCATCATCGCATCCAATACAGGCAACCATTGAGGATCATTGTCAGGCACACCATACTCACCGATGAAACCTTTGAAGTTGTTTTCTTTCAGCCATGTCACAAAAGGTCTAAGTCTATCTATTCCCGTAGTCAATGTTGTCATTTCTTCTTCATAAGAATTTTTGTATAGACCTGATGCATCATTATCCACATATGCATGGGCTTCGAAGATCAGGTTATTGGCAGGATCTTCTAGATGTTTCAGGTTATCGCTAAACGACATCCACCTTGCGGCTGAACTCCAGCTATCGCCGCCTACAGCAATAGCGGTTTTAGGGTCTACCTCACGGATACTAGTGATGATGCCTTGGGCTATATCAAACCACGGTGTAGAATCTAACATATCGTGTGGCTCGTTCATGATGCCATACGCCCAAATGTTATCATAATCTTTAAACTCCTCGGCAAGCCGCTTCCATGCATCGGCGATGTCTGCTATAGATAGGCCAGGCGATCCAATGATTTGCCTGGTGCCGTTTATATGTCGTCGGCCATAATTGTGCATGTCTAAGATCACCAACAGGTCACGCTCCTGCGCAGCATCTACGAAGGCCCGCATGTTGGCCAGCTCATTTGCATCAAGCGGTTCGTTCATCACAGGCTGGATACGCTCCCACTTAAATGGGAGCCTGTAAAGCGTGAAGCCTTTTGATTTGAAATAGTCGAGATCATCAGCAGTAGGATACCAGTATTCTTTGCTGTCTATTTTTCCAAATTCTGCCCCTGCGAGGTTCACGCCAAAAGGAGCACCCTGTGTTGTTTGAGCAGGCGGTGTCTGAACTTTGCAGCTAATGCCAATAAATGCTATTGTTATTAAGAAAAGGAAATTTCTGTACATTAAACTAAAATTTATTGATCGTTAGTTATTTTTTCTTTTAAGTAATTTTTGAGTGTTCAATCTCTCCATCTGTTGATATCCTCAACACTATTCAATAATTACAGTGCGAGCCTGAGAAAAGCTTCCAACACTTGTTTTTATATAGTATAATCCCGCTGATACTCCCTGAAGATTTAGCGTTGCTTCATAAGGCCCGCTCTTAACATCTTCAAATGAATACACCAAACCACCAAGAGCGTTAAATACCTGAATCGTAATTCCACCATTTTGAGAAGTGTATAAATCCACGTAAAACTGACCTTGAGATGGGTTGGGATATATTTTCAATATGCCTGCCTCTTGACGGTCACGAACACTCAGAGGAGGAATTCCTGGCGCTGATACTATTTCCGAATCAGGCCCTTCTCCCATTCTATTTACAGCCGATATTTTATAGTAGTAAGTGGTAGCTTCTTCTACATCTTCATCGACGTAGGTGTTTTCAATGCTGTTGGCAATTATTTCATACGGCCCATCATCTGTTTCGGCACGCTTCACATTATAACCTGCTGCCCCCTCTACTGCATTCCAATTCAATTCTACCGAACTTCCCGTAGGTCGCTCGACTGCAACACCTGCTGGTGCATCATGAGGAGCTACG
>SMEK01000374.1_pt1 | contig 17606 bp, 18 predicted proteins | sample 2456371 | NCBI WGS metagenome assembly SMEK01 (sample SAMN10132590, study PRJNA489261) | soil metagenome | isolation source: day1 antibiotic-loamy sand soil ammended with composted manure from dairy... | place: USA | collected 2015-04-01
CGCGCGGGCCCTGTACGCGCGCTTCGGCTTCACGCCCTGCGGCCCGTTCGGCGACTACCGCCCCGATCCCTGCAGCACCTTCATGACCCGCGCGCTCGACGGCGCGCACGAATGCGACGAGGCAACACGATGAAACAGCCACGGCTGGTGGTGGTGGGCAACGGCATGGCCGGCATCCGCACCCTCGAGGAGCTGCTGAAGCTGGCGCCCGGGATGTACGACATCACCGTGTTCGGCGCCGAGCCGTACCCGAACTACAACCGGATCCTGCTCTCGCCGGTGCTGGCGGGCGAGCAGGACTTCGACGACATCGTGCTCAACCCGCTGTCCTGGTACGCGGACAACGGCATCACCCTGCACCTGGGCAAGCAGGTCACGCGCATCGACCGCGCGCGCCGCCGGGTGCTGGCGGCGGACGGCACCGAAGCCGCTTACGACCGCCTGCTGCTGGCCACCGGCTCGCTGCCGTTCATCCTCCCGATCCCGGGCAAGGACCTCAAGGGCGTCATCGGCTACCGCGACATCGACGACACCCGCACCATGATCGAGGCCGCGAAGGTGAAGCGGCGCGCGGTGGTGATCGGCGGCGGCCTGCTCGGGCTGGAGGCGGCCAACGGCCTGATGCACATCACGCGGCAGCGGCTACACATTGACCTCACCACTGCCTCGGAACGCGGCCGGCCAGCGGGCATCACACCACCGGGTACAGCACCTCGCCAAAATCCGCATCCGGGTGTTCCAGCATTACTGCGATCACCACGGGAACCAGGGCACCGAGAATGGCGACGGCATCCTTGACGGAGGCTGCAGCAAGAAATGCCCGCGCAAATTCGCCGCCTGCCCTGAAGCTGGACCGCATATAGTCCGCCATCGCTGACGCGATCTCCTCCGTTCCCCGGGAAACGGACATGAGGCTCGCCGCGCCGCTGTCGGCAAGCCCCCTGGCGAATGAGCCGAGCGGGTCGCAGGCCGATGTCATCGCGACATCCTTTCCAGATTTGGATTTGTGCAGCGCACAAAAACATGGCGCCTCGCTCTCAGGAAGTCAACCGCCACCTGCTCGGCCGACATTGACCAATCACGAAAATTGCCGCCGAATTTATAAACATGCTGGTTACCATAAACGGATTGGTAACGCCGCCGCTGTTAGCCTGACCGGGAAGCTGGGCGGACCCTTTGCCGCCCTTTCCGAGCAATGAAAAATCCAAGGGCAGAGCAGTGAGCATGGCGTCATCGGCCACCATTTGCAGGCTATTCTCTTTCAGAACACTGGCGATGGTGACACTGGCTGTAGTGCTGGTGACCGGCAATGCAGCCATGGCTTTCGCGGAAAAATATGCAGCGATCGTAATCGACGCGCGAACCGGCGAAACCCTTTATTCAAAGAACGCCAACAGCCGGCGCTATCCGGCGTCGCTGACCAAGATGATGACGCTCTATATGACCTTCGAGGCGCTCGCCAGCGGTCGCATCTCGAAGTCCACGCCCGTCGTCTTCTCGGCGAAGGCCGCGTCTGAGCCGCCGACCAAGCTCGGCGTGCGCAAGGGCGGCTCCATCACGGTGGAAACGGCGATCCTGGCCATGGTTACGAAGTCCGCCAACGACGCGGCCACCGCGATGGGCGAGCTGCTTGGCGGCTCGGAGGCAAATTTCGCGCGCCTGATGACTGCGAAAGCCCGTCAGCTGGGTATGAATGGAACGGTGTTCCGCAATGCTCACGGCCTGCCGGACCCTGGCCAATTCACCACCGCACGTGACATGGCCATACTTAGCATCGCGCTGCGCGAGCATTTTCCGCAGTACTATGCCTATTTTTCCCAGCGCTCCTTCATGTATGGCAAGCAGCGCATCAATGGCCATAACCGGCTGCTGGGACGCATAAAGGGCGTCGATGGCATCAAGACCGGCTATACCCGCGCATCCGGCTTCAATCTCGCGTCTTCGGTCAAGTCCGACGGGCGCATGATCGTGGCGGTCGTGATGGGCGGCAGGACCGGTCGCGAACGCGACGACCACATGGCCAGCCTCATCCACAAATACTTGCCCAAGGCGAGCAGGCAGGGCGGTGGCCAGCTTGTGGCCAAGGCTGCCAGTTCGTCCCCGGCAACCGCCATTGCCAAGGTTCTGCTCCCCAAGGAGGATGCACCGACGCCGGACCGTCGCCCTGCCCCGCAGGCCGTTGCATTGGTGGCCGACGAACCCGCCGAAGAAACATCGGTCGGGGTGGACGAAGCAAGGGCCGCCACCGTTGCGGCCTATGTCGATGCGCAGCAAGTCGATCCTCTCGCAACCGCATCGGTACCCAGCGGCAGCTGGGCCGTGCAGGTCGCCTCGTCACCCGACCAGTCGGAAGCGAAGGCCTTCCTGGAAAGGACGGCCAAGCGCGCACCTAAGGTACTGCGCAATGCGTCCAGCTTCACCGTCGCGTTCGATAATGGCGGCACCACCTACTACCGCGCCCGGTTTGGTGGCTTCGCGTCGCAGGACGCGGCGGTCAATACGTGCAAGGCGCTGAAGCGGTTGAAGATCGACTGCTACGCCGTTCAGCAATGAACAGCCGGAATGTGACCTCTGGGAATGTCCAAGTCGAAGGGGAATCAATCGTGATCGGAGAGAAGGACGTCCTTGGCTTTGTCGATGCGCGCCGCCAGGAACGACGTACGGTCGATATCGGGGTGCAGGCGCTGCATCAGGCGGCGGTGCGCCTTGCGGACATCCGCCGCGGCGGCGCCCGCTTCAAGACCAAGGATCTTGTAGGCCTCCTCCTTAGTCATGGCGCCCGCACCTGGCGCAATACTCAGCCTTTCGTGACCATCCGGCTGCGTGTCGTCGCGCCAGGCGGAAAACCGGCTATCAAGATACGTCTCCAATAGCTGGCGGCTTTCCGGATCCGACGCCAGTTCCCGATGGAGCAATGTCAGTTCGCTCAGATCCAGCGAGCCGAGCATTTTTCCCTCGGAACGACCTGCCAGAACCAGTCCCTCCAGGGCGCCGGTTTTATGGTCGAGTTCCACTTCCAGCGCGGCCGTCCGCACGATCGAACGACGTTTTCGTGCGGGCCGGCGTTTCCGGCGTTGCAGCATGTACCAGACGACCGCAGCCAGCACGGCTGCTCCCGCAAGCCCAGGCCGGCCAGCCGCCGCAATCAGGGCGCCTGCAAAGAGCAGTCCAAGAGGTCCGGCCAGGCGCATCGAACTGGCCAGGCTGGACGGGTCAGCCCGGAGAAAGAGGGTCACAATGCTGCTCACCAGCAGCACCAGAACCAGGATACCGATCAGCAGGCCCATCAATTTTCACCGCCTGAACAGCAGCCACCCAGCTACCAAAGACTATTCCTATACCGGAATCGTGACTTTGGAAGGGCCTTTACGCCTGCCAGCTGGCCCGCGAACCGCGGAAAGCTTAAAGCAGGCCAAGCTCGGCCAGTTCCTGCCGCAGCTTCGGCGGCATTGTCGCCAGCCCTGCCCTGTCCTTGCCAAGATCTCGCGGCGCGTCGGCGGCCTTGAGGTACCGCCACCCCTGAAAGGCACGACGGGGCTGCCATTCGGTACGGATAACCTCCGGGTCCAGCATGAGGCGACACCGGCCGATGCCTTCGTCATCCGTGAATGGGCGAATTTCAGTGATACGCTGGCGGCATTGTACCGAGCCCTTGATCACCCAGTAGAGCGACCCGCCATTGACGATCTCCGCGCTGCGCGTCGGCACCATGCGCGTGGTGTGCCAATGTTCTTCAGGCTCGCCCGCGCGGCGCCGCCTTTCCAGGCGCTCGGCAATCCATTCCTCGAGGTCCTCGACGCTGTCGCAGCCGACGCAAAGCTTGATAAGATTTAGAGCCATCGTCAGAACTTAACGGCGGCCCCGCTCGCATTCAACGACAACCGGTCTTATGCACAGGGCCTCCGCATGCCGAGCCATTGGCTCAGCATTCCACCACGTTTACCGCAAGGCCGCCAAGGCTGGTTTCCTTGTATTTCTCGTTCATGTCGAGCCCCGTCTGGCGCATCGTTTCGATCGCGGCATCCAGCGGGACAAAATGCTTGCCGTCGCCCTTGATGGCCAGCGAAGCAGCCGTCACGGCCTTGACGGCCCCCAAGGCATTTCGCTCGATGCATGGCACCTGAACCAGTCCCGCAACCGGATCGCAAGTCATGCCGAGATGATGCTCCAGCGCGATTTCAGCGGCGTTTTCCACCTGCTCGGGCGTGCCGCCCATTACCGCACAGAGCCCCGCTGCAGCCATAGCCGAGGCAGAACCCACCTCCCCCTGGCAGCCGACTTCCGCACCGGATATCGACGCATTGGTCTTGATGATACCGCCAATGGCAGCGGCCGTCAGAAGGAAGTCGCGTATGGACGACTGGTCGGCTTCAGGGTGGAAATGCAGCCAGTAGCGCATCACGGCGGGTATGACGCCCGCGGCGCCATTGGTAGGCGCGGTCACGACCCTTCCGCCCGCCGCATTCTCTTCATTGACAGCCATGGCGTAGATCGAGAGCCAGTCATTGGCCAAGAGCGGGTTGGGACGGTTCTGCTGCCACTGCTCCTGAAGCTTGTCGTGAAGCTGCTTGGCGCGCCGGCGGACCTTGAGCCCTCCCGGCATGACGCCCTCCTGCGAAAGGCCGCGATCGATACATGCCTTCATCGCCGCCCATATGGCGTCGAGGCCCGCGTCCAGATCCTCGCGGCTTCTCTGCGTTTCCTCGTTGACACGCTTCATGTCGGCGATCGACAGCCCGCTCCTGGCTGCCATGGCAAGCATCTCAGCGGCATTCTTGAACGGATAGGGTACCTTCTTGCCTTCCGTCGTCACCGAGCCGCGTGCCCTCATGCGCTGCAACTCTTCATCCGACACGACGAAACCGCCGCCGATGGAATAGTAGATTCGCTTCAGGAGCAGCGTGCCGCCAGCGTCGTAGGCATAGAACGTCATGCCATTGGCGTGCCCGCTCAACGGCGTCTTCTTGTCCAGAACGAGATCGACCGCCGGGTCAAAGCGGTAGGTCGGGTGGCCGGGGGGAGATATTCTTTTCCCTGCCACAATGGCGGCCACGATTCCGTCAGCTTCGTCCGGATCCACCGTCTGGGGCGTCTGCCCGGCAAGGCCGAGGATGACCGCACGATCGGAGCCATGCCCGATACCCGTATAGGCAAGCGAACCGTGGAGGCTGGCACCCAGCCGTTCGACCCTGGCGTCGGCAGGACGCGGCCAGTCGCTGCCGCCAACCTCATCGAGGAAGCGTCGCGCTGCCGTCATTGGCCCCATCGTATGCGAACTCGAGGGACCTATGCCAATCTTGAAAAGGTCGAAAACGGAAAGGAACACGTTGCAAACTCCGAAAAGCCCGCTTCACATATAGGAAGTCCGGCGATCTTTCTGCCGTTTTCGCCTCAATGGATCGGCGCATGCCGACTTTGCATGGCCCCCGCGCGACATGGGCAGGGTTGGATCAGTTTTCCGGCGACGGGAAAGGCGTGTCTATCCTGCCGCTCAGCCAATACGCTGCGAGGCCAAGCCACTCGCGCAAGGCAAGGGTGGTGTTGGAGAGCGCATCTTCAGGATCATCGGCGAACAACGAAATCCCTTCCCGGCCTGAAGTCCGGTAGTCCACCGGCCACGGCACCGTTGCAAAACCGGCCTTGTCAAAAAGCGCCTTGGCCCGAGGCATATGAAAGGCCGAGGTCACCAGCAGCCAGGTCTCGCCCGGCCCAGGCGTGACCAACGCGTTAGTGAAGACCGCGTTTTCATAAGTATCGCGCGACTGTCCCTCCAGGATAAGGCGGTCGGGGGGGATGCCGAGCGCCTCCAGCAGACGCGGCGCGGTTGCGGCATCGCCTTCGCCTTCCAGAAGCACGGTGCCCGTTCCGCCACTTATCACCACCTTGGCGTCCGGGTACCGCCGAGCAAGCACCGCCGTCTCTACGAGCCTATCACCGCCGCGATTCAGGTCGTAGCCGCCGCGGGCGAGATTGATCGCACCCTCCAGCCCGCCGCCAAGAACGACTATTCCGGCAACCTTCTCAGGAGCCGGTGTGGGCCTCTGGAACCGCTCCTCCAGCGGGTTTAGCATCAACGCGCCAAGCGACGTCCAGGCGGAAACGACCAGGACCAGTAATGAAAGGAAGGCTCCTGCGCGCAGAAGCCTTCGCCGTCCGAACCATCCGGCGACCAGGGCGGCGCCAAGAAGGAAAATGGCCAGGTTAAGCGGCTGCAGGAAGAACCAGACGGTCTTGGAGACGTAGAAGAACATGCCAGCCCCTCACCTCCGCGCGGCAAGGGGCGGCGAAAGAAAGGTGGCAGCAGGGATCAGGCACGGTCGCCCCATGCTCGGCGGAAATGGGCTGTAGCCGATGGCCCGTTTCAGTGAAAGGGACGCGCCGCCTACCACCATTTCTCCGGGCGGAAGCGCCCCGCCGCCTGCTCGATGACGTGTCCGGTCTGGAACAGGGTTTCCTCATCGAAAGGCCGTCCGATGAGTTGCAGGCCAAGCGGCAGGCCGTTGGGGTCGAGTCCGGCCGGCACCGCAATGCCGGGCAGGCCCGCCATGTTGACCGTCACCGTGAATACGTCGTTCAGATACATCTTCACCGGGTCCGCATTCATGTCCTGGTCGGCAATGCCGAAAGCCGCGGACGGCGTGGCCGGGGTAAGGATTACTTCGACCCCTTCGTTGAAGACCTCTTCAAAGTCCCGCTTGATGAGCGTGCGCACCTTCTGCGCCTGAAGGTAATAGGCATCATAATAGCCGGCCGAGAGCACATAAGTGCCGATCATGATGCGTCGCTTGACCTCCCAGCCGAAGCCGGCGGCCCGCGTGTTCTCATACATCTCGACGATATCCTTGCCCGGGACGCGCAGGCCGTAGCGTACGCCATCATAACGGGCGAGGTTCGAGGATGCTTCCGCAGGAGCCACGATATAGTAGGCCGGCAGGGCATATTTCGTATGCGGGAGCGAGATATCGACGATCTCTGCGCCCGCATCCCGCAGCCACCCAATGCCCTTCTGCCACAACGCCTCGATCTCGCCCGGCATCCCTTCCACGCGGTACTCCTTCGGGATTCCGACCTTCATGCCCTTGATAGGCCTGCCAATGGCGGCCTCATAGTCCGGAACCGGACGATCCACCGAGGTCGTATCCTTCGGATCGACCGACGCCATGGACTTGAGCAGGATCGCGGCGTCGCGCACGTCGCGGGCAATCGGGCCCGCCTGGTCGAGCGAGGAGGCAAAAGCGACGGTGCCCCAGCGGGAGCAGCGCCCATAGGTGGGCTTGATGCCCACCGTGCCGGTAAAGGCGGCAGGCTGGCGGATCGACCCGCCCGTGTCGGTCGCGGTCGCACCGGCACAGAGGAAGCCCGCAACTGCTGCAGCAGAGCCGCCCGATGAGCCGCCCGGGACAAGCTGCTTGTTCGAACCCTTGACCCGCCACGGATTGACTACGGGACCGTAGTAGGAAGTCTCGTTGGATGATCCCATGGCAAACTCATCCATGTTGAGCTTGCCCAGCATGACTGCACCGTCCGCCCACAGATTGGCGGTGACGGTTGACTCGTAGCGCGGCTTGAAGCCGTCCAGAATATGGCTGCAAGCCTGAGTATGAACGCCCTCGGTGGCGAACAGGTCCTTGATGCCGAGCGGGATGCCTTCCAGCGGCCCGCCTTCCCCTTTCTCCAGCCTCGCGTCCGATGCATTGGCCATTGCGCGCGCCTTGTCGTGCGTCACGGCGACATAGGCATTCAGTTGCGGGTTGGCCCGGTCAATCGCCTCCAGATAGGCGTCCGTGAGCTCTCCCGCGCGGATTTCCTTCGCTTTCAGCTTCGCGCGGGCTTCCGCTATGGTCAGCGTCGTCAGATCGGTCATGATGAAAGTTTCTTTTCTCGGATCATCCGGGTCCGGTTGCGTATGCCCTATTCCACCACCTTGGGAACGAGGAAGAAGTTTTCTTCGGTGGCGGGCGCATTGGCAACGATGTCGTCCGCCTTGTCGCCGTCCGTGACGACGTCCTGGCGTTTCTTCATTTCCATCGGGATAACCGATGTCATCGGTTCGACGCCGGTGACATCGACCTCATTCAGTTGCTCGACGAAGCCAAGAATGGTGTTGAGTTCGCCGGTCATGCGCTCGGCGTCCTCCTCGCTCACCGCAATCCTTGCAAGATGGGCGACGCGTTTGACGGTACTGATGTCGACGGACATGGAATTTTCCTCAGGAAACGCTGCGAGGGCTATAGCGGCGAGGCAGGACCGGCGCAACCGCGACAAGCGGACGGCAGGACGCCCGCTTGCCGCCGGTGAAGCGATTTCCGGCGCCAGGCACCCTATACGGCAATCGATTCGCCGATTTTTGGAAGCAGGACCTTGGTTCCGGAGCCTTCCATTCCCGCCACGAACTTTTCGGCCGTCTGGTCCAGCAGGGGGAAGGTACCAAAATGGCAGGGGATGACGGACTCAAAATGGAAGAAGCGCCGGCAGGCAAGCGCGGCGACAGCTCCTCCCATGGTGAAGCGGTCACCCACCGGGACAATGCCGATCTTCGGCTGATGCAATTCCTCGATCAGGGCCATGTCGGAAAAGATATCCGTATCACCCATGTGATATAATGTCTTGTCCTCCGCAAAATGCAGGACAAGCCCGCCGGGATTGCCAAGGTAGGTGTTCGTCCCGCCGTCGGCCTGCGAGGACGAAGAGTGGAGCGCCTGCACGAAAGTGGTGGTGAACCCGCCACAATCCACGGTACCGCCAATGTTTCCGGGGTTGATCTGCCTGTCGCTGACGCCCTTGCCGACGAGGAACATGCAAAGCTCGAAATTGGCGACCAGCATGGCCCCTGTCTTTTTCAGTATCTCGGTGGCGCCGCTGATATGGTCGTCATGGCCATGGGTCAGAAGCACATGGGTCACGCCTTCGGCTGGCCCTTCCCAACCGCCATCCCAGGACGGATTGCCGATCAGATAGGGATCGATCAGAATCTTGACGTCTCCCGTCTCTATGCGAAAGGCAGAATGTCCATACCAGGTAAGTTTCATCACTCGTCCTCGATTTCCGTATGAAGTCAGGATAGAACGCCGGCATTCCAAATCAAAGGAAAGCGACCATTTCGGCGAATATCGTCAACATAGATGAGCTTCCGGCAATTCTGAAAGGCGGCCGGACGCTTGCCGGTCTCGATCTCGGCGACAAGACGATCGGCATTGCGGTTTCGGATCGCGGGCTCTCCTTCGCCCATCCCCGCCCCGTGATCATGCGCCGGAAATTCTCGCAAGATGCGGCCACGCTGCTCGCGCTCCTGGAGGGGGAAAATGTGGGGGCCGTCGTCATCGGCCTGCCGATCAACATGGATGGCTCTGAAGGACCGCGAGCTCAAAAATCCCGTGCGTTCGTCCGCAACATGGCGTCGCATTCTCCCCTGCCCTTCGCCTTTTGGGACGAGCGGCTTTCCACGGTCGCGGCAGAGCGCACCCTCATAGAGATGGATTTCTCGCGGCGCAGGCGTGAAGAAAAGATCGATTCGGCGGCGGCCGCCTTTATTCTGCAGGGAGTTCTGGACCGGCTCCGGGCATCGGCTCCGGACGCCTCTCCGTTTCGGGACCCCGGAGCCAACGTGCGATAACACGCCGCCGGCGCCAGGCGACGATGGCTCCAATGAGGAATGAATCGAAAACACAAGCTTTCGCCACCATGCCGGGGATGGCGGCCGGATCGATGCCCAGCAAGTCGCCGTAGAGCTCAAAAACGAGATCGTGGAGCTGCCGGCTCAGCAGAACATAGCCGAAATTCATGTCGTTGAGCGACAGGAAATACCAGCCCCAAAAGAGCACCAGCGGCACGAACCATAACGCAAGCAGGGTGCGCATCATCCCGCCCTCTCGTTGCCGGCTCCACCGCCGAAGCGCACTCTTCCCGATAAGCCAGAACTAGCTGCGCAGAGCGAAGCAAAAGGCATTGTCAAAAGATGGCGCATGGTGGTCCCTGTCGGTCGTGCGACAGTGAGCTTCACAGGCCGGCACCGCAATATAAACCATTCATTAAGGTTAACGGTGGTCCACAGGTGAGCCAGGGACTGTAGCCGGACCAGCGGATCGCGCCGGTTCAGACGAGCGGCGGATAGAGCGTATCCACGATCATCCGGGCGTCGTGGCGGGCATCAAGCACGCCGTAGGTGGTGCGCCACTGACCGGCCAGCCGGGTCTCCACGAAGGCATCGGCAATCCGCCCTGCCCCCAATCGCCGAAGTTCCGCGGCGGCCGCCGAAAGTGCCAGCTGTTCGGTCAGAATCCGCGCCGATCCTTCGTCACTCGACGCCACCTGCATGGCCGCCTTCAGAACGCCGATGGTGCCGCGGCCTGCATCGCCCAGGTCCCGGTCGATGCCAGCCAGAACCTCCTCGAACAGTGCCGGTGCTCGCGACAGAACCCTCAATACGTCGAGGGCCATGACATTGCCCGACCCTTCCCAGATGGCATTGACGGGAGCTTCCCGGTAGTAGCGCGCCAGCGGAGCTTCCTCGACATAGCCGTTGCCTCCCAGGCACTCCATTGCTTCATAAAGCAGTGCCGGGGCCATCTTGCATACCCAGTATTTTACGACCGGCGTCATCGCCCGGGCAAAGGCCGCCTCCCCGCGATCTCCCGCCGCCTCGTCGAAGGAGCGCGCCAACCGGAAGGAAAGTGCAGTCGCAGCTGCCACATCCAGCGCCATGTCGGCCAGGACCCGCAGCATCAATGGTTGGTCGACCAGGTTTGTACCGAATACCTTGCGATGGCGCGTGTGATGGACTGCTTCGGCCAGCCCGGCCCGCATGAGAGCGGCGGACGCCACCGCACAGTCGAGCCGGGTTAGCGTCACCATGTCCATGATGGTCTTGACCCCCGCCCCGGGGTCGCCAACCATCTCGCCGATGGCGCCCTCCAGCTCGACCTCCGACGAAGCGTTGGAGCGGTTGCCAAGCTTGTCCTTCAGCCGCTGGAAACGGAAGCCGTTGGCTGAACCGTCCCCCAGCACGCGCGGCACAAGGAAGCAGGAAAGACCTTCCGGTGCCTGAGCCAGGATCAGGAACGCATCCGACATGGGCGCCGACATGAACCATTTGTGGCCGCTGATTCGGTAAAAACCGCTCGACCCGGCCCGCTCCGCCTTGGTGAGATTGGCCCGGACGTCGGTCCCGCCCTGCTTTTCGGTCATCCCCATGCCAACCGTCAGACCGGTCTTTTCCACCGGGGGCTTCTGGCTCTGGTCATATTTGCGCGTGGTCACGCGCGGGCCCCACTCACGGAAGATCTTCGGATTGGCCATCAGCGCGGCGAGCGAGGCGCTGGTCATGGTGATCGGGCAGAGATGCCCTGTTTCCAGTTGGGCCATCAGGAAAAAGCGTGCGGCGCGAACCTGATGGCGCCGCCCGATTTCGGCCTCGCCGTTCTCCCATATCGACGAATGAAGACCGAGCGCGACCGAGCGGCGCATCAGCGCATGATAGGCCGGATGATATTCGACCAGGTCTATGCGCCTTCCCTGCCGGTCATGGGTTCGCAGACGAGGTATCTCGGTGTTCGCCAGACGGGCGAGATCCTGGGCCTCATGCGTCAGCACGAACCGGCCAATGCCGTCGAGATCCTTGCGCACTGAGTCGGAAAAGCGCTCGCCAAGCTGGATGAGCAGCGGATCGCCGCGCCAGGCATTGCCTCCGATAAGTGGCGGCGATTGATTCGGCACCTCGTCGGTCACGCGTCATCCCTGTCTCTGCCGGCAACGGTCCGAATCCGTGCCATGTTCGCTTATAGACCAAGCCGCGCGGTGAAAATACCGGGAGAAGAATGATCCTGCAGCTTGCGGCTTTGCTGCCTGCGCCCTATAGCAGCGCCTTGAGATGACCGACGCCTCGCTGCCATTATTTCCGCACCGCCACCTGCTCGGCATCGCCAATCTTTCCCCTGACGACATCGAACTGCTTCTCGACCGATCCGACCGGGCCGTTTCGATCTCGCGCCAGCCTGAGAAAAAGACGTCTGCGCTGCGGGGGCGCACGCAGATAAACCTGTTCTACGAAGCATCCACGCGCACGCAGTCCTCCTTCGAACTGGCGGGCAAGCGGCTCGGCGCCGACGTCATGAACATGTCGGTGGCCAGTTCTTCGGTGAAAAAGGGCGAAACGCTGATTGATACGGCGATGACGCTCAACGCAATGCGTCCGGATATCCTCATCATCCGGCACCAGTCGGCGGGGGCGGCCGCGCTTCTGGCGCAGAAGGTGGGATGTTCCGTGGTCAACGCCGGCGATGGAACACACGAGCACCCGACTCAGGCATTGCTGGACGCCCTCACCATCCGGCGCGCCAAGGGTCAGCTTTCCAAGCTGATCGTGACGATATGCGGCGACATACTGCATTCGCGCGTGGCGCGCTCCAACATCATCCTGCTCAACGCGATGGGCGCGCAGGTGCGTGTGGTGGCGCCTTCCACCCTGCTTCCGGCGGGTATCGAGAAGATGGGCGTTTCCGTCCATCGCACGATGGCAGAAGGGCTGAAGGACGCGGACGTGGTAATGATGCTTCGCCTGCAGCGCGAGCGAATGGAAGGCGCGTTCGTGCCGTCGGTGCGCGAATACTTCCGCTACTTTGGCCTGGATGCAGAAAAGCTGAAGTTCGCCAAGCCGGATGCCCTGGTCATGCACCCTGGGCCGATGAATCGTGGCGTTGAAATCGCCTCCGAGATCGCGGACGGGCCCCAAAGCGTCATTCAGCAACAGGTGGAAATGGGCGTCGCCGTGCGCATGGCGGTGATGGAGGCCCTGCTCGATCCGCGCCGCAATGAAGGGGAAGCGGCATGAACGCCACCGTGTTCTCCCACGCCCGCATAGTCGATCCCTCCCGCAGCATTGACGAGATCGGCACGGTCGTCGTCCAGGGCACAAAGATCGCGGCGGCTGGCAAGGAAGCGCTCAACCAGGGTGCGCCGGAGGGAGCTACGGTCGTTGATTGCACCGGCCTCACCATCATGCCGGGCATTGTCGATACACGCGTCTTCATCGGCGAACCGGGAGCAGAACACCGCGAAACGATAGCCTCCGCCAGCATGGCGGCGGCCGCGGGCGGCGTCACTGCGCTGGTGATGATGCCCGATACGCACCCGGTCATCGACGATGTCGCTCTGGTCGAATTCGTGCTGCGGACAGCCCGGGATACGGCCGTGGTCAATATCTTTCCGGCCGCCGCGATTACCAAGGGACTGGCCGGACGCGAGATGACGGAATTCGGCCTCCTGCGCGAAGCCGGCGCGGTCGCCTTTACCGACGGGCGCCACACGATCAGGAATTCGCTCGTCATGCGGCGCGCCCTCACCTATGCGCGCGACTTTGACGCGGTGGTGGCGCATGAGACGCAGGATGCCGACCTCGCCTCGGCCGGCGTCATGAATGAAGGGCTGTATGCCAGCTGGCTCGGACTTGCCGGCATCCCGCGTGAAGCAGAACTGATCCCGCTCGAGCGCGACCTGGCGTTGGCCCGGCTGACGCGCGGCGCCTATCATGCGGCCAAGATTTCCACAGCCATGGCGGCCGATGCCATCCGCCGCGCCAAGGCAGACGGTGCCCGGGTGACTGCCGGTGCTGCCATCTACAATCTCGCGCTCAACGAACACGATGTCGGCGAATATCGCACCTTCTTCCGGCTGACGCCGCCTTTGCGCGCAGAAGAAGACCGACTAGCCATGATCGAGGCGCTCAGGGACGGCACGCTGGACGTCGTGGTCTCCTCGCATGATCCGCAGGACGTCGATACCAAGCGCCTGCCCTTCGCGGATGCGGCCGCAGGCGCCATCGGCCTGGAAACGCTGCTTGCCGTCGCATTGCGCCTCTATCACAACGGCGATGTGCCCCTGATAAGGCTGGCTGAGGTACTTTCGACGGCACCGGCCCGCCTGTTTGGCCTGCCAGGCGGCTCGCTGAGCCCCGGAGCGCCAGCTGACCTCGCCGTCATAGACCTGAACGAGCCGTGGGTGGTTAGCGAATCGCACATCAGATCCCGCTCGAAGAACACCTGCTTCGAAGGTGCCCGCTTGCAGGGGCGGGTCTTGCAGACCATGGTAGCGGGTAGCACAGTATTCCGCGCCTAGCGAACAGAGATTCGCAGGCACAACAGGGGGACAATGGTGCTTTTTCCGGTTCTGGCGCTATTCGCGGGCTATCTTTGCGGCTCCATCCCATTTGGCCTTCTTCTGACGCAAGCGGCCGGGTTGGGCGACGTACGCAAGATCGGCTCGGGCAATATCGGCGCGACGAACGTCCTTCGGACGGGCAGCAAGGGCCTTGCGGCAGCCACCCTTCTCCTTGATGCGCTCAAGGGCACCTTGCCTGCGTTGCTGGCGGCTCGCTATGGCGCGGAAGCCGGCGCCATCGCCGGTGCAGGTGCCTTGCTCGGGCACGTTTTTCCAGTTTGGCTTGGCTTCAAGGGTGGCAAGGGCGTAGCCACCTATATCGGCGTGCTTGCCGCCCTCGCGTGGCAGGTTGCGCTGGTTTTCGCCGCTGTCTGGCTGGTTATGGCTGCCATCTTTCGCTACTCGTCGCTCGCCGCGCTGGTCGCCTGCACTGTCGTCCCGGTTGCACTTTACGTCCGTGACTTGCCCCAATTTGCCCTCGCATTCCTGCTGATGAGCCTCTTGGTGTTTTACAAGCATCGCGCGAACATCGAACGCCTGCTGGCCGGCACCGAGAGCAAAATCGGAGCCAAGGAATGAGTGACAGGGCCGGTCTCTACCTCAGCGACCGGCAAAGGCTGCACTGGCTGCGCCTGATCCGAACGCCCAACGTCGGTCCAGCCTCCTTCCGGGATCTCGTCAACCGTTTCGGCTCGGCCGAGGCTGCGATCGAAATGCTCCCGGAACTCATGATCTCGGGCGGCGCGAAGCGGCCGGCGCGCATTCCTTCGCAGGCGGAAGCCGAGGCGGAATTCGAAGCGGCACGGAAGGCGGGCGCCCGCTTTGTAGCAATGGGCGAGCCGGATTATCCGCCCGTGATGCGCTCCATGCCGCACCCGCCGCCGCTGCTTGCGGTGCGGGGCAAAGGCGCGGTCTTTCGCCAACCCGCCGTCGCAATCGTCGGTGCACGCAACGCCTCGCTCTCAGGCACCAAGATGGCGCGCTCGCTAGCCACCGCGCTGGGCGCTGCGGGATATTCCGTGGTCTCGGGGCTGGCGCGAGGTATCGATACAGCGGCTCACCGCGGCGGGCTGGCTACGGGAACCATAGCCGCGATGGCAGGCGGGCTGGACCAGCCTTATCCGCCCGAGAACGCCGCACTGTGCGACGAGATCGTCGACCATGGCGGCGCTCTCATCTCGGAAATGCCGTTTGGCTGGCAGCCACGCGCACAGGACTTTCCACGTCGCAACCGACTGGTGGCCGGCATGACGCTGGGGCTGGTCGTCGTCGAGGCCGCAAAGCGGTCAGGTTCCCTCATCAGCGCGCGGCTCGCAGGAGAGATGGGCAGGCTCGTCTTTGCCGTTCCAGGCTCTCCTCTCGACCCCCGTGCTGCGGGAGCAAACGGTTTGCTGAAGGAAGGCGCCATACTCGTCACGGAGCCGGCAGACATACTCTCCGCGCTTGCTCCGCTCGTCGGACCGCAGGCACCTCCCGCGCTGTCGCTGGAGGAGCCGCCGGATTTTTCCGCTACACCACCGCCAGATGCGGATGACCGGGCACGCGTCGTCGAGGCGCTGGGGCCTGCACCTATTCCCATAGACGAGATCATTCGCCACACCGGCCTGGAGGCCGCGCAAGTTTTCATGGTGCTGCTGGAACTGGATCTTGCCGGCCGACTGGAACGCCATGCAGGCGGGCAGGTCTCGCTTCTCTTTCCGGACTGATCCGGGGTGGTGAGCCGGGAGGGAATCGAACCCTCGACCACATGATTAAAAGTCACGTGCTCTACCGCTGAGCTACCGGCCCGCTCGGCGCTTCCATAGGGAGCGTCACTGGTGCGGTCAACCGGAAAAACGCTCGCTGGCCCTTTCGGGGGAAAACCGGAAGAGGTTGTATCCCGCCAAGGTTGCACTATGCTGCTGCACGCAGCGGTGGAAGTTTGCAGGCGGCCACGCCCAGCCGGAACTCAACTGCGGCTCGGTCGTTTCCCCAGCAAAGGGACGCTAACCTTGAGGAGACCAGAATGAGGAAGTTTATGACAGGCCTGTTGGCTAGCGCCTTGGCAGCGTCCTTCGGGATTGCATCCATTGCCCCGGCCAACTCAGCCCCCGTCTACGTGCCGCAGGGCAAGACCCTGACCAGCGACGTCCAAGAGGTACAATGGCGGGGTGAACGAATTTACCGGCGTGGAAACAGTTATTACTGGCGCGGACACAGGGGCTATCGCCATCCACGGCCAGGCTATCGCCGCCACGGCGATTTCTGGTTCCCGCTTGCGGCCTTCGCTACGGGCGCCATCATAGGCGGAGCGCTTGCCAATGACAGGCCGCCGCCCCGTGTCTACCGGGGCGATGCGCATGTACGCTGGTGCTATGAACGCTATCGGTCGTATCGCGCATACGACAACACCTTCCAGCCCTATAACGGGCCGCGTCGCCAGTGCATCTCGCCCTACTACTGACGCTATCAGAACATGTGAAACAGCCCCCGTTGCAGATGCGACGGGGGCTTCTTTATCGTCAATACGTGGACAGGGTGCGTCTTACGGCGTCATGCCAGCCCCTGAGCTTCGCAGCCCGGGTCTTGGCGTCCATCTGAGGTTCGAAGCGCCGGTCCAGAACCCAGGCTTTCGCGAAAGCCTCTGCATTCGGCCAAACCCCTGCCATGGAGCCTGCAAGCCAGGCCGCGCCCAGCGCCGTTGTCTCCAGCACCGTTGGCCGATCCACCGGTGCATCCAGGATGTCGGCAAGGCGCTGCATCGTCCAGTCCGACGCCACCATTCCCCCATCCACGCGCAGCACCGTTCCCGCTGACCTGCCCTTCCAGTCCTTCTTCATGGCGTCGAGCAGGTCCCTGGTCTGGTAGGCGACCGATTCGAGCGCGGCACGCGCGAATTCGGCCGGGCCGGAATTGCGGGTGAGGCCAAAAATGGCGCCACGTGCATCCGCATCCCAATAGGGGGCGCCGAGGCCGACAAATGCCGGCACGAGATAGACGTTCTGGGCCGGGTCCGCCTGGGCGGCCAGTTCGCCGCTTCGCGCCGCCTTGTCGATCATGCGGGCGCCGTCCCGCAGCCACTGCACGGCAGCGCCGGCGATGAATATCGAGCCCTCCAGCGCATAGGATGTCTTCCCGCCAAGCCGGTAGGCTATCGTCGTCAAGAGGCGGTTTCTGGAGCGCACCATATCGCCGCCCGTGTTGAGCAAGGCGAAGCATCCGGTGCCGTAGGTGGATTTCATCATTCCCGGCTTGAAACACGCCTGGCCGATGGTGGCAGCTTGCTGGTCGCCCGCCACTCCCAGAATGGGGATAGCCTCTCCAAGAAGCTTTTTGTCAGTGGTTCCAAAGTCATCGGCGCAATCCTTGACCTGCGGAAGAAGCGCGCGCGGAACGCCGAGAATGGAAAGGAGCTCTTCATCCCACTCATTCGTCGCAATGTTGAAGAGCAAGGTACGCGATGCATTGGTCGCGTC
>SMEK01000375.1_pt1 | contig 17533 bp, 16 predicted proteins | sample 2456371 | NCBI WGS metagenome assembly SMEK01 (sample SAMN10132590, study PRJNA489261) | soil metagenome | isolation source: day1 antibiotic-loamy sand soil ammended with composted manure from dairy... | place: USA | collected 2015-04-01
GCGACCACCAGCGTGGTGCGGCCCTGCATCAGGTGTTCCAGCGCTTCCTGCACCAGCGCCTCGCTGGCGGCGTCGAGGGCAGAGGTGGCTTCGTCGAGCAACAGGATCGGCGCGTCGCGCAAAATGGCGCGGGCGATGGCGATGCGCTGACGCTGGCCGCCCGATAGCGTCACGCCCCGTTCGCCGAGCAAGGTGTCGTAACCCTGCGGGAGCCGGGCGACGAACTCATCGGCCAGGGCCGCCTTTGCTGCCGCGTCGATTTCCGCATCCGATGCCCCCGGCCGGCCAAAGGCGATATTGTCGCGAACGCTGGCTGCGAAAATGATGACGTCCTGGGGCACGATTGCGATGCGGGCGCGCACTGCGGCCGGGTCCGCCTGGCTGATGTCGATACCGTCTATGCGGATCGTTCCGGCCTCCGGATCGTAGAACCGCTGCAGCAGCGAGAACACGGTGCTCTTGCCTGCTCCCGAGGGGCCGACGATTGCCACCGTCTCCCCTGGCTCCACGGAAAAGGTCAGTCCATGGACCGCTGCGCGATCGGGCCGTACGGGATAGGAGAAGGAAACTCCCTCCAGCGCGATCTCACCCCTGGGCTTCGAGGGCAGGGGTGCCGGCTTCACTGGCGCGGCTATTGCCGGCTTCTCGGCGAGGATTTCTGTCAGGCGTTCGGCAGCGCCGGCGGCCTGGGAAAGCTCGCCCCATACTTCCGACAGCGCCCCGAGCGCGCCTGCCGCGAAAACTGCATAGAGAAGGAACTGGCCCAGCGTACCGGGCGACATGTCGCCGGCCAGCACATCGCGCGAGCCGAACCAGAGCACAGCCACAACCGAGGAGAAGACCAGGAAGATGGCTACGAAGGTGAGCAGAGAACGCGCAAGGATAGAGGCGCGCGCGGCCGCGAATGCGGCCTCGACAGCGGCGGCAAAACGCCCAGTAACGAGTTTTTCGTTGGTAAAGGACTGCAGGGTGCGTATCGCGCCGATCTGCTCACTGGCATAGGCGGTGGCCTCGGCGAGCGTGTCCTGCGCCTGGCGGGAGCGGCGGCGCACCGAGCGACCGAAGGCGATAAGGGGAAAAACGATTACGGGGATGGCCACGAGCACCAGCGAGGACAGCTTCGGGCTGGTGAAGACCATCATCGCGACCGCCCCAAGGCCGAGGATAATGTTGCGCAGGGCGACGGAAGCGGTGGCCCCGACCGCTGATTTCACCTGCGTGGTGTCGGCGGCAAGCCGGGAGACGATCTCGCCCGACTGGGTCGCATCGAAAAAGGCCGGTGACAGGGTGGTGACATGCGAGAATACGTCGCGGCGCAGGTCGGCCACGACTCGCTCGCCCAGAGTGATGACGAAGAAGTAGCGCCCTGCAGAAGCAGCCGCCAGCACTGCCGCCATGGCTACCAGCATGGTGAAATAATTGCCGATGAAGGAGCTGTCGGAGGTCGAAAACCCGTGGTCGATCATGCGACGCACGGCGATCGGCAGAACCAGCGTGGTAACGGCCGCCAACGTCAGTGACACCACCGCACCGATGACAAGTCCCCGATACCGGGCGATATAGGGCGCAAGGCGGCGGAGCGGCCTGAGCGAGCGTCGTCGCTCTTCTGCGCTGTTTTCCGCCATTGACCCTTTTCCTGACTGGTAATCCCCGACGGGATTGTTATTCGAGTTCGGCTGATGTATAGGCACCCCGACTGTTTGAGGAGCCGTGGCTTTCCATAGCTGCGGCTTCGGACTTTAGGAAGGGACGCATCGACGCAGCTTTATGTGCCGGTGCCCGCAGCAGGACCAGAACGATGAAGGCCGACATCCATCCCGACTATCACACCATCAAGGTCGTCATGACCGACGGTACCGAGTACGAGACGCGCTCGACCTGGGGCAAGGAAGGCGACACGATGAACCTCGACATCGACCCGATGACCCACCCGGCCTGGACCGGCGGCCAGCAGACGCTGGTGGATCGCGGTGGCCGTCTTTCGAAGTTCAAGAGCAAGTTCGCCAATCTCGGTATCTGAAGCGCAGGGCTTCCGAAATCAGAAACCCGCCAGAGATGGCGGGTTTTTTGTTGCCTGACCTGCAGGCATCAAGGGACGGCGGGGGGTAACCCTCAGTCCTTGGCGCGCTCGACATAGGAGCCGTCGGCGGTCATCACGACCACGCGCGTGCCAACCGTGATATGGGGCGGCACGGCGGTCTTGACGCCATTGGAGAGGATTGCCGGCTTGTAGGAAGAGGAGGCCGTCTGCCCCTTGGTCACGGGCTCGGTCTCAACCACTTCGAACACCGCGCGCTGCGGAAGCTCGATGGCAATGCCGACGCCTTCGTGCACCGAAACCGATACGGTCATGCCCTCCTGAAGGTAGGGCGCGGCATCGCCCACCACATCCGGTGAAACCGCAATCTGGTCGTAGGTTTCCGGGTTCATGAAGTGGAAGCCTTCCGCATCCTGGTAAAGGAAGGTGTGTTCCCGGTCCTCGACATGGGCACGCTCGACCTGCTCGGTGGTACGATAGCGTTCCGAGACCTTCACCCCGTCGGAGATGCGGCGCATGTCGAGCTGGGTTACGGGAGTGCCCTTGCCGGGATGGATGTTCTCCGCGAACAGGACGACGTAGAGCTTGCCGTCCTTCTCGACGACGTTTCCCTTGCGGAGCGAGCTTGCAATGACCTTGACCATGTTTTCCCTGAAGCTTTGAATCCTTGCGCAGCCCCTTAGCGCATCTTACAAAGCGCCGCCACCCTTCTGCCAATCGGAATGAAAATGACCAGTGCTTCTCCCTGGTGGACTCCGCATGTCCATGCCGACCGCCGCCCGCGCCTGATGGCGCGCAATGCCATTTCGGCAGCGCTGCGCGCATGGTTCGCGGAACGCGGCTTTGTCGAGGTCGAGACTGCCGCGTTGCAGGTTTCGCCTGGCAACGAAGCGCATCTGTCGGCCTTTGCCACCGAAGCGATCCAGCCGGATGGGTCGCGCAAGGCGCTTTATCTGCACACCTCGCCGGAATTCGCCTGCAAGAAGCTGCTTGCCGCCGGCGAGCGGCGCCTGTTCTCCTTCGGCCGGGTCTGGCGCAATCGGGAACGCGGCGCCCTGCATCATCCCGAATTCACCATGGTCGAATGGTACCGTGCCGGCGAAAATTATGAAAAGCTGATGCAGGACTGCGCGGCATTGCTGGCCCTTGCAGCCGAGCGGGCAGGGACGAGGCGTTTTTCTTTCCGCAATCGTGAAGCCGATCCTTTCGCCGAAGCGGAGAGAGTTACCGTCGCGGAGGCATTCGATCGTTATGCGGGCATCGACCTTCTCGCGACGGTGCAACCTGATGGTTCGACCGATGCGGAGGCGCTGCGCGCGTCACTGGTTCGTGCCGGCATACGCACCGCGCCTGACGACAACTGGGCGGACCTGTTCAGCCGGGTGATGGTGGAGCGCGTCGAGCCCAATCTGGGCATCGGGCAAGCCACCATCCTTTGTGAATATCCAGTGTCCGAGGCAGCGCTGGCCCGACCGAGCCCACGCGACTCCCGCGTGGCCGAGCGATTCGAACTCTATTGTTGCGGCGTGGAACTGGCCAATGGCTTCGGCGAACTGACCGATACTGCAGAGCAGCGACGCCGCTTCATTCTGGAGATGGACGAGAAGGAGCGCATCTATGGCGAGCGCTACCCGCTGGACGAGGATTTCCTTGCCGCACTTTCCATCATGCCTGAAGCCAGTGGGATCGCGCTGGGTTTCGACCGGCTGGTGATGCTGGCGACGGGTGCAACCCGCATCGAGGATGTGATCTGGACGCCGGTCGCGGAGTGATCCCACACGCGCCACGAGACTCATAGCCAGGTTCTGTGAACGCCGGCCAGCTTCCCTGTCTTCTGCCGGCCGCCTTTCACTCCTCGACGCCCGCGTCCTTCTTCCGGTCCGAATGGCCAAGCTCGCGGCCGGGCCAGGCCAGGTCGCGCACACGGCGTTTCAACTCGGCAGCATCTGGAAAGCCGCCGTCATGCTTGCGGTCCCATATAGGGGTGCCATCGCAGGTGATGGAGAACACACCGCCCGTGCCCGGCACGAGGGCCACCTCGCCTATATCCGCACCGAAGGTGGAAAGCAGCTCCTGTGCCATCCAGCCGGCCCGCAATAGCCATTGGCATTGGGTGCAGTAAGTGATGACGATGCGGGGCCTTGCCGCGACCATCTGGAGGGCTCAGGCGGCGCTTAGCTTGGCCAGCGTGGCGTCATCCACCTCGAAATTGGCGTAGACGTTCTGCACGTCGTCGTCGTCTTCCAGGCTGGCGACCAGCTTCATGAGCGACTGTGCGCGCTCTTCATCCACCGGCACGGTGTTCTTCGGCTTCCAGATCGCCTTCACCGTTTGCGCCTCGCCCAGCGACGCTTCAAGCGCCTTGGATACGTCGCCGAGCGCCTCGAATGCGCAATAGATCGTGTGGCCTTCCTCGTCACTCTCGACGTCGTCGGCGCCGGCTTCGATCGCCGCTTCCATGACCTTCTCGGCATCGCCCGCGGAAGCGGGATAATAAATCTCGCCGACTCGATCCCACATGAAGGAGACGGAGCCGGTTTCGCCGAGCGAACCGCCCGCCTTGGTGAAGGCCGCACGCACGTTGGAAGCCGAGCGGTTGCGGTTGTCGGTCAGCACTTCGACTATGACCGCCACGCCGCCGGGGCCATAGCCCTCGTAGCGGACCTCTTCATAGTTCTCGGAATCGCCTCCGGAGGCCTTGCTGATGGCGCGCTGTATGTTGTCCTTGGGCATGGACTCCGCCTTGGCCGCCTGAATGGCAAGCCGCAGGCGCGGGTTCATCGCAGGATCGGGCGAGCCGAGCTTGGCTGCGACGGTGATCTCGCGAGCGAGCTTGGAGAAAAGCTTCGACTTGATCGCATCCTGGCGACCCTTGCGATGCATGATGTTCTTGAATTGGGAATGGCCAGCCATGGGGCTCCTGAAGGGATTGTCGCACTTTCGGAATGCCGGCGCTTATAGATAAAACGGGGCTTTCCGTCCAGCCGCCCGCCGGCAGAGCCTTCAATCTCTGCGCCTCGCCTTGCGACTCCTGGCCAGCATGTTGAGCCCTTCCACAAGCGCGGAGAAGCCCATTGCGGCGTAGATGTAGCCCTTCGGCACATGGTAGCCGAAACCGTCCGCGATGAGAGTCATCCCGATCATCAGCAGGAAGCCCAGCGCAAGCATGACTATGGTCGGGTTCTTCTCGATGAAATTGGCGAGTGGCGTGGCAGCCACCATCATCACCGAAACAGCAACGATAACGGCAATATACATGATGGCGATTTCGTCGGTCATGCCCACTGCCGTGATGATGGAATCGATGGAGAACACCAGGTCCAGCAGCAATATCTGGAAGATCGCGCCGCCGAGCGAAAGCTGCAAAGTCTTGGCCAGGAGCGGGTCGGAGTCGTGGTCTTCCGGATCGACATTGTGATGTATCTCGCGCGTTGCCTTCCACACAAGAAAGAGACCGCCCGCAACGAGGATAAGGTCGCGCCAGGAAAAGGCGTGCCCCAGGGCCGTGAAAACCGGTGTCGTCAGTTGAACGATGAAGGAGATCGTCGCCAGCAACAGCAGGCGCATTATCAGCGCCGCCGAAATCCCAAGCCGCCTGGCAGGCACGCGCTGCGCTTCCGGCAGCTTGTTGGTAAGTATGGAGATGAAAATCAGGTTGTCGATGCCGAGTACGATCTCCAGCACGATCAGAGTGAGCAATGCCACCCAGGCGGTCGGATCCGAAACGAATGCAAAGTAAGGAGCGAAAAAATCAATCAGGGGCAATCGCGTCGTCTCGGCTGGCGGCGTCTGTCACGTATGGTTGACGGCAATTAGGCGCGCTACCGACCAAGTTCAAGACCAGAACCGCGGGAATGTTTCTTCAAGTCGCGGCCCGCGTCGCAGTGGTGCGATGCGCTCCGCAAGCCCGGTACGGTCAGAGATTTCAATGCCCACGCCGCAGATGGTCGCAGGTCCGGCCGCCGCCTCGAAACGGCCTTTCGGCACTTTGGAGAGGAAGCGGTTGAGTGGTTCTTCCTTGTCCATGCCAAGGGAGGAATCGTAATCGCCGCACATGCCGGCATCCGAGATATAGGCCGTGCCGCCATTGAGGATCTGGTGGTCGGCGGTCGGCTGGTGCGTGTGCGTGCCGATAACGGCGCTGACGCGGCCATCGACGAAATGGGCGAAACACATCTTCTCGCTGGTGGCTTCGGCGTGGAAGTCTATGACAATGGCGTCGGCCTGCTCGCCCAGCGGGCAGTTGGAAAGCTCCGCTTCGACCGCCTGGAAGGGATCGTCCAGTTCCGGGTGCATGAAGACGCGGCCCATTATGTTTGCCACCAGAACACGCGCGCCATTGCGAGCCTGATAGATGCCTGAACCGCGCCCGGGCGTGCCCCTCGGGAAGTTTGCCGGACGCAGGAAACGCCCCTCGCGCGGCGCGAAAGTGAGTGCTTCGCGCTGGTCCCAGACATGGTTCCCGGTCGTGACCACGTCTGCGCCGGCATTCAGCGTGGCGAGGAAAATCTCCTCGGTGATGCCGAAACCGCCTGCGGCGTTCTCGCCGTTGACGATGACAAAATCCAGTCGAAAGTCGGAAATCAGGCCGGGAAGCTGTTCCCATACCGCCGTACGGCCCGTCTTGCCGACCATGTCACCCAGAAAGAGAAGTCTCATGAAGGTCCCCGAAAGCTGCATGACTTTCGGGATGTCACGCGCCCACGCTCGGACTTTAGCCAGTCTCGCCTGTTCGAAGCAAGCCGCTCTCGGTCAGAACCTCGGCGAGAACGACATCGTGCGGTTCGTCGGGAACATGCGAGACTTCCTGGCAATCGAAGGCAACGCCGATCAGGCGGGGGCTACGCCCTTGCGCGTGCAGGCGTGCAATCGCCCGGTCGTAATAACCCGCCCCGTAGCCGAGGCGATGACCGCGCCGGTCGAATGCAGCAAGTGGCACGAGCATGATATCGGGGTCGAGCACGGCGGCTTCAGGCCCCGGCCCGGTCGTACCGAAACCAGTAGGCACCATTTCAGCGCCGCGTACCAGTTCGCGAAAAACAATGGTCTCGCGGTCCAGCACCACCGGCAGGCAAAGCCTCGCGCCGCGGTCGGCGAGGGTCGCCATAAGGGGTCTCAGGTCAAGCTCGGAACGGATTGGCAGAAAGCCCGAGATAATGGTACCTGGCCGGAAATCCAGCGCGGAAGCGCCCAGTTCCGCAATTCTCAGCGAAGCCTCTATGCGCAAGTCGGGAGCCAGGGCATCCCGCCGCCCGAGTGCCTCCTGGCGCAAATGCCTTTTCAGTTCCTTCAGCGACGACATGCTATCCCGGCCCGATGCAGACTTTCGACCGCTATCACGATCATCGCAGAATCAACAGCACAATGGCGTCTTCCGTAGCACGGTTCACGCCATGCAAGGCCGGGTCAGCAAACAAAAGACCCGGCACGAAGGCCGGGTCTGATGCTTGATTGGTCGGATGTGAGGATCAGGCAGCCTCTTCCTGCTCGGCTTCCTCGTTGTCGGCCTTGGCTCCGCGCTTCGGGCCCTTGTTCAGATTGAGCTCGATGAGGCGCACCGCTTCCGTTTCCGACATGCGATTCACCGCAGCAATCTCGCGGGCCATGCGGTCAAGCGCGGCTTCGTAGAGCTGGCGCTCCGAATAGGACTGTTCCGGCTGGTTGTCGGCGCGGTACAGATCGCGCACCACCTCCGAAATGGAAATCAGATCGCCCGAGTTGATCTTGGCGTCGTATTCCTGCGCGCGGCGCGACCACATGGTGCGCTTGATGCGAGCGCGACCCTGCACGACCTTCAGCGCGCGGTCCACATAGTCCGTCTCGGAGAGCTTTCGCATGCCGATCGAGGTCGCCTTGGCGACCGGGACCTTGAGGCGCATCTTGTCCTTCTGGAAGTCGATCACGAACAGTTCCAGCTTCATGCCGGCGACTTCCTGCTCATCGATCGATACGATCTGGCCGACACCATGGGCCGGATAGACGATGAACTCGCCGGTTTTGAAGCCGTGGCGGTTAGACGGGGTCGCAGACTTCTTCTGGGTGGTTGCTGTTGCCATTACGCCCTGCACTCCTTGGGTTGTCACCGGCATGGTGCCGGTGGAACTGGTCGACGAACCGTCTCCGGTCCGCTTGCCGCGCGACTGCATCTGCCGGAGGGACCAGCCGACAATCGCAAAACTGCGATCAGTCGGCGCAGGCAGCTCTGCTCCGGACTATTGATTCCACCTTTCAGTGATTAAGGCGTTGCGCCATGAAATCGACGTGTGTCACCGACATGTAACAAATAGATAACATAAAAAGTCGGAAGAATCAAGATTTTGCTGCATGCGCGAAGATGCCACGCCCAAAAATTGGGCATGGTCTGAGACGGTCTGCAGCCTTTCGCGCCAGTGGGAAGGCGGTTGGATGTCAGTCGCCTTCACCCGGTTCCGGCGAAAAATACTTTTCGTACTTGCCCGGCTCCCCGTCGAACTGCTTCGCGTCCGGCGGCGGTTCTCTCTTGGCAGTTATGTTCGGCCACTTTTCGGCATATTCGGCATTGACCTGCAGCCATTTCTCAAGCCCGGACTCCGTATCCGGCTTGATCGCGTCTGCCGGGCATTCCGGCTCGCAGACGCCGCAATCGATGCACTCGTCCGGGTGGATGACGAGCATGTTCTCGCCTTCGTAGAAACAATCCACCGGACAGACCTCCACGCAGTCCATGTATTTGCATTTGATGCAATTGTCGGTGACGACGTAGGTCATAGGCTGCTCCGGGAAGATCCCGTCTTTTCAATGCATTTTGGGGTGAGGTAACGCCTTTGGCCGGCGCATGCAAGGGCAGGCATTGCTACGAAACCGCGCTAGCCGGGCAAGAAATTTCGCGCCGCCCGGTCGGCCAGTCAAAGTTGCGTTCATGTCAGTCCTTGCCGTGCAGACGATCCATCTCGCGCCGCTGCTTCTTCGTCGGCCGCCCGCTTCCGGCTTCGCGTAGTGGCGCCAAGGCCGGGGAGAGGCCGGCAGCCGGGGGCGCAGGAGCGGAAGAAAGGTCCTCATAAAGCCTGCGCGCTTCCAGCGCGGGACCTCTACGTTCCCCCGTGGCGAGCACCTTCCAGACGAGAATCCTGCGATCCAGCGTGATCGTGAGCACGTCCCCGCACTTTACACAGTCGGATGCCTGCGATGCTTTGTCGCGATTGATCCGCACCCGGCCTGCCGACACCAGCCTGGCGGCGAGCGACCTGGATTTCACGGCGCGTGCGAAGAAAAGCCACTTGTCGATGCGCTGGCGGCCTTCGGCGACCATGCTTCAGCGCCGGTGGAGAGCGGCTATTGAAGCAGGGCGCCGCATCTATTTCTTCAATTGTTCGCGCAGAGCGGCCAGCTTTGCGAAAGGCGAGTCCGGGTCGAAGCGGGCGGGTTTCTCTTCGCGTGGCCGAGACTGGAAGGCCGGTTTGCCCTGGGGGGCATTCTTGCCTCCCTGTCGGCGATCGTCCTGGCGGCCCTTCCAGTTTTGCCGGCCATCACGGCCGCCGGCATCCTGCGCGCGGTCGCCCTTTTCCTGAGAGCGGCCCTGGCCTTTCTTCCAGCCGCCCTGCTTGTCGCCGGCCTGCTGGCTGCCGTCGCGGCCATGGCGGCCGCGTCCGCGATGGTCGTGGCGCGGTCGCTCGAACCGCTGTTGACGCCACAACAGAATAGGCTTGGGTGCTTCGGCTTCCGCTTCGGCCAGCTCTGGCTGTGCCGCTGCTGCGGCCTCATCGACCGGGGAAGATGCAGAGGCGGCGGGCGCGCCATCCTCGCCCTGCAAGGCAGGCTGGCTCTCGGAACCGCTTGGGACAGCATCTTCGATGGAAGCGTTACGGTCGCCAGCTACAGGCTGCACGTCCACTTCAGCAGCGCAAGCGGTGTCGGCGCCTCCATCCGCAACCTCTGTGGGCGCCTCCTCCTGCGGCGAGGGGGAAGCAGGGGGCTGGTGGTCGGCAGTCTCGAGCGCGAGCCCTTCGGCGTTTTCGGCCCGTGCGTCGGACATCCCGGATGCTTCAGCAGACCTGTCCGTACCGCCTTCCTCGCCGGCATTTTCGCGCGTCTCTCCCGACGCAGTCGCAGCTTCTACCGCGGCTGCCTTCGCTGCGGCGGCGGCCTTTGCGGCAGCGTCGATCTCTTCCAGCCTGGCCTTGACCTCGCCTTCCGGTCTGGCCTCGGCGCGATAGCCAAGGCCCTTGAGAATCTCCTCCATGTCGTCCGGTGTGGCGCCCAGGATCGACAACATGGCGGGAGTCACCATGAAGGACTGGCCGTCATAGGCGCCGTCCGGGCGGCGTCCCAAGCCCGGCTTCCAGTTGATCGCCGGGCGGATCAGGTCGGCCAGACGTTCCAATATATCCACGCGCACGGCACGGCGGCCAAGATTGCGGTAGCCAGCCAGCCGGTAGAATTCCTTGTCGAAGGACTGGTTGACCACCATCGACGTGCGCCCGGAGGCGAGAGCATGCACGATGTCGCCGAATCCCAGCTTGTCCTTGCCGTCGTTGTGGAGCGCCCACAGAAGCGTGATGAGGCTGGCCGGCGCCGGCTTTATCAACGAGGGAATGAAGACGTGGTAGGCGCCGAACCGCACGCCGAGGCGGCGCAGGGCTGCACGGCCCTCCTGGTCAAGTGAGCGCATGTCCTCAGCGATGTCGCGCCGGTTCACCAGCCCAAGCTGCTCCACCAGCCTGAAGGCGATCCCACGCCCTATGCCTGTCAGCTGGTCGGCGTTCTTCAGGTCGACCAGCGGCTTCAGAAGGCTTTCGATCTGGAAATTGACGAAACGCTCGGCGCGCGCGGCCACCTTTTCGCGGGCGGGGCCGGTGAGCTGCTCGTCCGCCAGCAGGATGACTCGAGGTTTGAGGATATCCTCTCCGGCGACAAGTGTGCCAATCGGTGCACCGAGCCAGCGCAGCGTACCGTCAGAGGCCAGGGCAATATCATGATTGCCGGATGCGGCGAAACGTTCCGCCCGCGCTTCGAATTCCGTGCTGAGCGCCTTCTGTGCGGCGGCCTTCACGGCGCGGGCGTCTTCGCCTCCCGCTGCCGGATCGGCGGTGAAACGAAAGCCTTGCAGTTCTCCGACATGATGACCTTCGACGAGAACCGCTCCAGTGGCGCTGATTTCGGCATCTTGCATGGTGTTTTCTCTAAGCCGCCGCATGAGGACGGAAGTCCTGCGATCTACAAAACGTTTCGTCAACCGGTCATGCAAGGCATCCGACAACCTGTCTTCGATTTCGCGTGTCTTTTCGCGCCAATGTGACGGATCGGCAAGCCAGCCAGGACGATTGGAAACAAAGGTCCAGGTGCGGATTTCCGCAATTCGGTGCGATAGCGTGTCGATATCCCCCTCGGTCGTATCAGCTCGGCGCACCTGCTCTGCCATGTAGTCCTCATCCACACGGCCCAGTTTTGCCAGGTTCATGTAGATTGACGCGATCAGGTCGGCGTGTTGCGCGGGAGAAATCTTGCGGTAATCGGGCAGGGCGCAGGCTTCCCATAACAAGGCCACGCGCTCGCGCCCTTTGGCCAGGGCCCGGATATCCTCATCATTCGAAAGCCGCTCCAGCGCCAGCGCGTCCACTGCCGGCAAAGCCCGGGTCAGGCCCTCTACGGGAGCGTTGACTTCGATGGAACGCCGCAGCGCATCCAGTGATGAAAAATCGAAGTCGGCGGAACGCCATTGCAGAACCTTCACCGGCTCGAAGTCATGGCTTTCGATCTTCTTGACCAGTTCCTCGTCAAAAGGATCGACCCGGCCGGTCACACCGAACGTGCCGTCGCGCAAATGCCGCCCGGCGCGGCCGGCGATCTGTCCAAGTTCGGCCGCGGTGAGCTGACGATACTGGTAGCCGTCAAACTTTCTGTTCTGTGCAAAGGCGACATGGTCGACGTCGAGGTTCAGGCCCATGCCGATGGCATCGGTGGCGACAAGGTAGTCCACATCGCCCGACTGATAGAGCGCCACCTGGGCATTGCGGGTGCGGGGGCTAAGCGCGCCCAGCACGACGGCCGCGCCTCCCTGCTGGCGGCGGATCAACTCGGCGATAGCGTAGACCTCGTCCGCCGAAAAGGCGACGATCGCGGTGCGGCGAGGCAGGCGCGTCAGCTTCTTCGAGCCGGCATAGGCAAGATGTGAAAGGCGGGGGCGGGTGACCACCGCCACGCCCTTCAGCAGCTTCTGGAGAATGCCCTGCATGGTGGCGGAGCCCAGAAGCAGCGTCTCCTGTCGGCCGCGCAGGTTGAGGATGCGGTCGGTGAAGATGTGGCCGCGCTCCAGGTCACCGGCAAGCTGCACCTCATCGATGGCTACAAAGGCGGCGTCAGTCTGGCGAGGCATGGCTTCCACGGTGCAGACCGTGTAGCGGGCGCTGACGGGCTGGATTTTCTCCTCGCCTGTCACCAGCGCCACTTTGGCAGCGCCCACCTTCGCGCACATGCGCGTATAGACCTCGCGGGCGAGTAGCCTCAGCGGAAGGCCGATCAGTCCACTTTCGTGGGCAGCCATGCGCTCGATCGCCAGGTGCGTCTTGCCCGTATTGGTGGGACCCAACACTGCCGTCACGTCGCGCCCGGAAAGGACAAGCGGCTCGTTCTGTCTGGGCTGGACGCTCATGATGACGGGAAGGCTTCTCGCCGGGTCGGGACTTGGGTCTGCCGACACATAGGGATTTGCACCGGCAAGCGAAAGGTCAATGTTTCCGGTTGGGGTCAGTACAACCTGAAATGACGCCGCGTTAACGGATGGAACGTCAATGGAACGAATCGGCGACGAATCACTGACTCCGAATGATTCACGCTTCGTTCACGGCTACATGTTGGCTTCCAAAGCGCGGCAAGTACCACATGCTGAATCTGCGGATTGACAGATCTAGCTTTTTCCATCTTGAGCGTTAACCTTTTTTGCCAACTCCACGCCGCATCGTTTCCGCGGCGCGCTGGCGAGGCCGTAATGCTATGAAAGTCTTAATCTTTCTTAACCAAAACTTACCGGGGCAGGTCGCGAAGGCGCTGTTTCGGTTAATGATTCGACCAAAAGCGGAACGAACAGGCGACGAATCAGTGACCGCAGCATGTTTCCGCTTTGTTCACGGCTATATCTTGTGTTATCCACAGGAGATCCACAGAAGATTCAGGTGGTTTTGCACAGGCCGTGAATAAGGGCTCCCCTTGGAATTAACCCTTGCGTGTCAGATTGAGACATGCAGCCGGCTTGCCTCACCCGGGGAATTGTGGTCTTGCAGGCGCGAAATTCGGTGCGACCTTCCAGGCGGAGCAGTTCCCGACATGGCCCGTTCAGCCCTTATCAACGTCATGGTGCAGGCGGCCATGAAGGCCGGCCGCTCGCTCGTACGCGATTTCGGCGAAGTTCAGAACCTCCAAGTGTCCGTCAAGGGCCCCGGCGACTATGTCAGCCAGGCGGATCGCAAAGCGGAAGAAATCATCCATGCGGAGCTTTCCCGCGCGCGACCCGGCTATGCCTTTCTGATGGAAGAGCGAGGTTCGGTGGCCGGCGAAGACGACCAGCACCGCTGGATCGTCGATCCGCTCGACGGCACCACCAATTTCCTGCATGGGATACCCGTTTTCGCCATTTCGATCGCGCTGGAGCGGCAGGGCCAGATCGTCGCCGGGGTGGTCTACAATCCAGCCATGGACGAGCTTTACACAGCCGAGCGCGGCGGCGGCGCCTATCTCAACGACCGGCGACTGCGCGTTGCCGCCCGCTCGAGGCTGTCGGATGCCGTGATCGGCTGCGGCCTGCCGCATCTCGGCCGTGGCCACCACGGCAATTTCCTGATCGAGCTGCGCAACGTCATGGGCGAGGTGTCAGGCGTGCGCCGAATGGGTTCTGCCTCGCTGGATCTGGCCTACGTCGCCGCCGGTCGTTTCGACGGCTTCTGGGAACGCGGCCTTTCGCCGTGGGACATTGCCGCCGGCATCCTGCTCATCCGCGAGGCGGGCGGCTTCGTTTCCGACATGAAGGGCGGTCAGGCCATGCTTGAAGACGGCAGCATCATAGCCGGCAATGAGCCGATCCATCGGGCGCTGCTGAAGACCGTGACGAAGCCGCTGAAGGCATAGGCTCCCCGAGGGCGGGATTTCCGGCCTCTTGCCGCATTTTCCCGGTGTCGCTCTGGCATGAGTTGTGCCTGCCTCCCATGTAGAGGGAGGAAAAGGCCATTCACATGACCAATATCGGAAAACGGAATCCGCACCGCATTCCCTTGATGGGACGCTGGCATTATTCGCGCGGCGAATTGATCGCGGACGGCATAGTCCATGCGGTCGGCATCGTGCTGGCGATTGCCGCCGGCGCGGCCCTGCTGGCGCTGGCCGCCCCCCGCACCGGGCCTGGCGAGTATCTTGCCGCCATATTCTATGTCGTCGCCCTGCTGACGGTTCTTTCCGTTTCGCTTGCCTACAATCTCTGGCCGGTAACGTCGCCGGTCAAATGGGTGCTGAGGCGCTTCGACCATTCGGCGATCTATCTCCTCATCGCCGGAACCTACACGCCTTTCCTCGCGCAACTCGACAATACGCCTGCGGCAAAGTGGATGATCCTGCTGGTGTGGATCGCGGCGGTGAGCGGAATTGCAGTCAAGGTGGCGCTACCCGGCCGCTTCGACCGGCTGGCCGTCGTCCTCTACCTCGCCATAGGCTGGAGCGGCCTCGTGCTGGCCGGGCCTCTTGTCGCCGCCCTGTCGGCATCATCCTTGGCGCTGATTGTCTCCGGCGGGGTCGTCTACTCGCTGGGTGTCGTCTTCTTTGCGTGGCACGGTCTTCGCTACCATGCCGCGCTTTGGCATGGCTTCGTGATCGTGGCTGCCGGACTGCATCTGGCGGCGCTGCTGGACACGCTCGTCATCGGCCGCCTCTGAAAGGGAGAAGGACCAGCGCTAACCGCCTTTCAATTTTGTCGCATTTCCGTTTAGAGTCGCGCGGAATGTGATCGGCGGCACGGGTTCGGCACGGTATGACCTTTTTCAGATCGTTCGGCAAACGCTCGGATGTGCTGAGTTACGACCCGCACAGACTTTCGAGTCCGCAGGTTTTCCTGTTCACCATGGTCATCTTCCTGGCCATAGTGGGCTTTATCGCCATCGTCCTGACGCGTCAGATCTCGGCCGCCTTCGTTACCAATCCAGGACTGAACGGGCTGATCCTCGGCGTCCTTGTCGTCGGTATCCTGCTTTCCTTTACTCAGGTGATCCGGCTGTTCCGGGAAGTGCGTTGGGTGAACTCGTTCCGCGCGGGTTCGGAAATCACGGAGCCGGTGCTGCTTGCGCCGATCAAGGCCATGCTTGGTCGTTCTTCCTCCATGGCGCTGTCGACGTCGTCACTGCGAACCATGCTGGACTCGATCGCCACCCGGCTCGACGAAAGCCGCGATACCTCCCGCTATCTTGTCGGCCTGCTGGTCTTCCTCGGTCTGCTCGGCACGTTCTGGGGCCTGCTTCGCACCATCGGTTCGATCAGCGACACCATCCAGGCGCTGGATCCCGGAAGCGGGGACGCATCCTCCATGCTCGACGCGCTAAAGCAGGGCCTGGCCGCTCCGCTTGCCGGCATGGGGACGGCGTTCTCCTCATCCCTCTTCGGACTTGCCGGCTCACTCGTCCTCGGCTTCCTGGATCTACAGGCCGGCCGCGCGCAGACACGTTTCTACACGGAACTGGAGAACTGGCTGTCGTCCGTCACTGACCTGTCGTCCGATATCGCCATATCCGAAACAGCGAAGATGGATTCCGCCGAGCAGATACGCCTGCTTTCGGAACGGCTCAGGCACCTGCAGGAGAATGGCGGGAGCAATCCGCGCGTGGCCAGCGCGATGGCCAATCTTGCCGACGGCATTTCCGGGCTTGTGAAAAACATGCGTTCGGAACAGCAGATCATGCGCGACTGGGTCGAAGCACAGTCCGACGAGCAGAAGGCAATGCGCCATACGCTCGAAAAGATCGCCGACGCGCTGAAGAAGCAAGGGGTCCACTGATATGGCGCTTGCCCGCGGCCGTCGCGCGGATCGCCGGATCGACTATTGGCCGGGCTTCGTCGATGCGCTCTCGACGCTGCTCCTCACCTTCATGTTCCTCCTGTCGGTGTTCGTTCTGGCGCAGTTCCTGCTCGGGCGCGAGATTTCGGGCAAGGACGAGGTGCTGAACCGACTGAACGCGCAGATCAACGAATTGACGCAACTCCTGGCCCTGGAGAAGAGCAACAATCAGGACGCCCAGGACCAGCTCATCAACCTGCAGGCGTCGCTGAGCGCCATGGAAAGCGAGAAGAGCCGGCTGGAGGCTCTGCTGGCGCAGGGCGCCGGCGCCGGAGAAGCGGCCAATGCGCGGGCTGCAGCCCTTTCCGGCGAACTCGCTGCTGAAAGGCAGATCAGCCAGCGCGCGCTCTCCCAGGTCGAAATCCTCAACCAGCAGATCGCAGCCTTGAGAAAGCAGATCGCGGCGCTGGAGGACGCACTCGAAGCGTCGGAAGAAAAGGACAGGGAGTCCAACGCCAAGATCGCCGATCTGGGACGGCGCCTGAACGTGGCGCTGGCACAGCGTGTCCAGGAGCTGAACCGCTATCGCTCCGACTTCTTCGGCCGGCTCCGCGAAATCCTCTCCGATCGGGAGAACATCCGCATTGTCGGAGACCGTTTCGTCTTCCAGTCGGAGGTGCTGTTCCCGACCGGATCGGACGAGATCAACGAGGCCGGACAGGTCGAGATGAAGAAGCTGGCAAGCGCCATCATCGAATTGCAGCGGGAAATCCCGCCCGAAATCAACTGGGTGCTGCGCGTTGACGGCCATACTGACGACAGGCCGTTGTCCGGAACTGGCCGCTATCGCGACAATTGGGAGCTTTCGACGGCGCGCGCAACCTCAGTGGTGAAGTTCCTGATCGCGAACGGCGTTCCGCCGAACCGGCTGGTTGCTGCCGGCTTCGGCGAATACCAGCCGCTCGATACGGCCGACAGCGACGAGGCGCGCGACAAGAACCGTCGCATAGAACTGAAGCTCACGGAACGCTGATGGCGCTTGCGCTCAGGCTGCCTGGAGCTCCGGCCCGAAGCGGGTGTTTCTCGTATTGATGAGCAGGGCCAGACAGGCGGCGATGATGGCGGTCATGCCGGCGATCTGGAAGGCCAGGTCGTAGTTCCCCTGGAGCTCGCGCATATATCCGCCGAAATAGGCGGCGGCTGCCGCGCCGACCTGGTGTCCGGCGACGATCCATCCGAACACGACCGGTCCGCTACGGTCGCCAAAGGCTTCGTTTGAGAGCTTCAGCGTGGGCGGCACGGTGGCAATCCAGTCCAGTCCGTAGAAAATGGAGAAGACGACCAGCGCCGTGCCGGAAAAGCCGGAGAAAGGCAGATAGAACAAAGCCAGTCCGCGCAATGCGTAATAGACGCCGAGCAGCTTGCGTGCGTCGAACCGGTCAGTGAGCCAACCCGACAGCGTCGTGCCGATAAGGTCGAATATGCCCATC
>SMEK01000376.1_pt1 | contig 17525 bp, 16 predicted proteins | sample 2456371 | NCBI WGS metagenome assembly SMEK01 (sample SAMN10132590, study PRJNA489261) | soil metagenome | isolation source: day1 antibiotic-loamy sand soil ammended with composted manure from dairy... | place: USA | collected 2015-04-01
TTGTGTTCACACCTCAAAATAATCAATTTTGAGGACAACAAAAAGGGCTGACGAAATTTCGTCAGCCCAATCTTTTAGAGACTTTTGAGACAGCCTCTTTGAAATCTATCTGATCGATTATTATTTCAAGGCGTTTCTGAACTCTTCAGAATCGGCATAGTCTACGAATTCAAGATCGTTCAAAGCAGTTTCTTTCAACTCAGGGTCGATCGCAACAGCTTCGCGTATATGCTCATGTACACCTTCTGAATTTTGTAATCTAGCAGAAGCCACAGCTGCGCCATAGTGCGCCAAGGCGAAATTGCTGTTCAAGTCGATAACCTCTTCAAAGGTCGTCAATGAATTTTGGTATTCGCCATTTAGCAATTGGGCAAGGCCTTTGTTAAATAGGTTCTCTGTATTTTCTTCAGCGTTTGACAGTGAAGCAATTGCTTCGCTATATAGGCCGCTTTGCAATTGCAATGAACCGCTAACACCACTTGTGCCGCTAGCAATGTCATCTGATGGGCTTAGGCCTAATGATTTCTGATTAGCTTCAACAGCTTTAGCTTTGTTGCCTTGTAGCAAATAAGCTACTGCTAAGTTGTTGTAAACTTCGGCAGACTCTTGCTTATTCAATGAGATTTCAAACTGAGTGATAGCCATCTCAACGTACTGGTTTTTCTGGCTTTCAGAAGTGGCTTCTTTTGCCATTTGTAGATAAACAGCACCTAAGTTGTTGTGAGATGCCCAGCTGTCATTTTTCTTAGTAGCGGCTTTATAGATTGCTTCTTTTTCTTGCAAAGAAGGAGTCAAGGTAGCTGCATAGCTCAACTCTTCGTCTGAAAGCGTATCAGCATCGATAGATCCTTCAGCAATTTGCCTAGCTAAAACTGCAATTTCAGAATCTGGTTTTTTCACTTTTACAGTCAAAATCTCAGTTTGAGCAACCCTCAACTCAGGGTAGATGTTATTGAACACTTCTTTGTATGTTGATAGTCTTTGAAGCGCATCTTCTTTTTCCTCAAATGAGCCTGATCCGTTGATGATGTTTAGGTATTCTTGCTTTTGAGCATCAGTAAGGCCTTCGTAAGCTTGTAGTTTTTCTTTGAACATGGTCCAATCTTCTACAACAGGCTTCAAGATAAAGTCGATAGAGTCGGCTAAACCTTTGTAATCGTAATTTCTCATACGTTGTCTGTAGTAGGTCTCGATTGCTCTTGCCCTGTTCCTAGAAAGGTTCTCGTTTACTCTTTCAGGACCTTCAGGAGAGTGAGCTCCAGTGATCGTTACTGTACGAGTCACGTTTTTCTCAGCAAGGAAAGCATCGAAATAATTTCCTCTGTCACTTCTTTTCTCAGAAGTTCTCAAAACAGCACTGCCTTGTGGGAAGTAGAAAGGAACAACGGTAGGAATAAGTTCTTCTTGATTGTTGTAGCCGTGGTTGGCATAGGCAGAGTAGAAAGCGTTTTGTGCAAGGCCAGAAGTGGTAATAACGCCTTCAGCAACTTTCATTCTTGGGCTTTCTTTAGATTTTCCGTTTTTCTCGTTTGTTGCTATTCCTTGAACCTCAAGGTCACCTCTTTTCATTGCAGGCTCATAAGCAAAAGAGAATTGTTCGGTTTGTCTAGGCTGTTGGTCATCACTATTAGGGAAGTCAGATTTCCTAAACTCTATACTTCCAAGATCTATTTCCTGATCGCCATAAACATAAAATGTCCTTACGGTATATACCTTTCCTTCTTTAAGCATTTTGACTGGTAGTAAGGCAGACATTTCAAACTTTACGCTATCTCCATGTAGTTCCAATGGCGAAGGGACTACTGTGAGCTCCTGGTCTTTGGCCATCTTAACCATTTTGCTAAGCGCACAACCAGAAAGTGTTATAGTTCCAAAAAGAACTATCGCATAAATTAATTTTCTCATTTGAGTCATAGTTTAAAAATTTTGATTGAATGTATTGCGAAATTATCGTTATATAATTACAACTGCAATTATAGACTGAAAAAATTCTTCCATCCAAATATAAGATTTGAACAATAAGAATGCTATATTTGTTTTAAAATTTATTCATAAAATGAAAAAAGTCCAATTGTTTTTCGAGAAACAAGCCTTCGGGGTATGCACTTATCTAGGTGATAAACTAGGTTTGCCAACGATACGCATAAGACTGTTCTTCATCTATGCATCCTTCATTACAGTAGGCTCCCCCGTTATCATTTATTTGACACTGGCCTTTCTTATGAATGTGCGAAGTTACATACGCAAAAAATATAATTCGGTTTTTTATTTTTAAGGCATCAATTCGGAAAAGTAGCGTATTTTATCAATGAAATACGCTTTTACTATTGACCTAGGGTATATCTCTGGAATTGGATGCTTAGTTTTGTAGCGCTCCTCCCTTCTTTGTTTGCTTCCTACTCTTTGGTTAACAAAATGCGTGATTGCTCTCAATACGGCCATTGTTTCTTTAGGTGAACCAGAGACTAGGAATCTTATAGCTGCTATCAAATCCAAGCCAATACGCAGCCCTATGGACCGATACAATCTTTTCTTCTCGGTGTTCTTATAAAGCATGGTAAGGCCATTTCGGAAGTTCAAATAAGTTTTGTGGGGATTACTTTTGGATAGGGTGCCTCCTCCGATATGGAAAACATGGCTGTCTCCACAATAATAAACCTGAAGACCAGAGGAGCGAATGCGCCAACATAAGTCGACTTCTTCCATGTGGGCAAAAAAATCCTTATCAAATCCCCCCAAAGAGTGAAAAACCTCGGCACGTATCGCTAGACATGCACCAGTAGCCCAAAAAATAGGGGTGGTGTCATTGTACTGGCCAGTATCTTTCTCTAAAGTATCAAACAACCTCCCTCTGCAAAAAGGATAGCCCAAATAGTCGATAAACCCACCTGCGGCTCCTGCGTACTCAAATCGACTTTTGTCGTTGTAGTCAAGAATCTTGGGCTGGCAAGCAGCTATGGAGGGGTTGTTTTCCATGAGCTGTATCAAAGGCAGGCTCCACCTTGGTGTCACCTCTACATCACTATTCAGCAAGATGTAGTATTCTGCCTGTATTTGCTTTAAGGTCTCATTATAACCTTGGCTGAACCCCAAATTGTGAGGTAGCTTAATTAAAGGAAGCGCTGGGTAGTGCTCCTGAAGAAAATCTACGGAATCGTCCGTAGAAGCATTGTCTGCTATGAAGATCGTGTAGTCATCGTTGTATTGATTAACCTTTGGCAGGAAGGTTTCCAAATAATTCCTGCCATTATAGTTTAAAATGACTACCGCTGTCTTAACCATTTATACCAAATTGCTCAGGTCTAGTCCTGGGATGTTGGGCAAAATGCCTTCTGTACTTTTTTTGAGCTCTTCTTTTGCTTTAACTTCTACATCTTCCATCGCCTTGTTTACAGCAGCAATTACCAAATCCTTCAACATGTCTTTGTCTTCTGGTTTTATCAGCTCTGGATCAATCGCTAAGTCAACAAGCTGCTTTTTACCATTAACAGTGGCCTTTACCATTCCGGCACCTGACTCGGCAGACACACGAATATGAACGAGATTTTCTTGGGCTTCTTTTATTTTGGCTTGGACTTCCTTCATCTTGCCCATCATTTTCATCATATCCAGCATAGTAGTGGGGTTTTGTTAAAAATAGGTTTATACTTAACTTCAGAATCACTAAAATGTAAAATTATACAAAATTAAATTAGCAGTTGGGTGGATATGTATATTTTTAATGGTTTGCTCTGAGTGTTTAATGGATTTTAAGGTTTCATTATGTTATGCATTGACCCAAAGATCGATATAGCCAAGGATTTAAAGGCAATTGAATAGGAAGGCTAAACATAACAAAATAATAATGTACCATAGAGTTGCTATTTAAATGGTGAAGGCTATTTTTAGGGTGTAACAAAATTAACTATAGATGAATAGAATTAGCAGGCTACTTTTTACAGCAATTATGGCCATGGGGATGACTGTTGCAGTAGCCCAACAGCAGCTAGAGCGTCCAAAATTGGTCGTTGGTATTGTAGTAGACCAGATGAGGTGGGATTTCTTGTATAGATATTATGATAGGTATGAGGAGGGCGGCTTTAAGAGGATGCTCAATGAAGGATTTACATGTGAAAATACCTTTATCGATTATGTGCCTTCATTCACTGGAGTAGGACATGCTACGGTCTTCACTGGCTCTATACCTGCCATTCATGGTATTACTGGCAATAATTGGATAGACCAGCATACAGGAAAACATTGGTACTGCACGGAGGACACCACCGTTCAAACTTTGGGGAGCCACTCCGATGCAGGAAAAATGTCTCCACGCAATATGTGGGTAACTACATTAGGTGATGAATTGAGGATGGCCACAAATTTCCGCTCTAAAGTAGTAGGGGTCTCTATTAAGGACAGAGCATCAATACTGCCTGCTGGACATACTGCCAATGCTGCTTTTTGGTATGATGAATCGAATGATGGATTTGTTACGAGTACTTATTATATGGACAAGTTGCCAGAGTGGGTACAAAAGTTTAACGATAGAGGAGAGTCTAAGCGACTGATGTCTAAAGGATGGAATACGCTTTACCCAATAGAGACATACGCTCAGAGTACAGCGGACAACGTGCCTTGGGAGGAATCATTTACGGGAGAAAAATCTCCTGCATTCCCATATAATATGGCAAAAATAAACAAAAAGAATCCGGGTAGCATAAGAAGTACGCCTTTCGGTAATACCTTGGTGGCTGGTTTTGCAAAGGAGGTTATCAAGAAGTATGATTTGGGTAAAGGAGAGTTTACCGATCTATTGGCCATAAACTTCGCCTCTACAGATTATGTGGGGCATCAGTTCGGGCCAAACTCAATAGAAGTAGAAGATACCTACTTAAGATTGGATAAGGATTTGGCTGATTTCTTCCGATATTTAGATGAAGAAGTGGGCGAGGGCAACTATTTGGTGTTTTTGACGGCAGACCATGGTGCTGCTCATGCCATCGATTTTATGAAAGAATATAATATGCCTGCTGGGCTTCTGAAGGTGGGAGATATAATGAAGGAGCTTAATGAAGATTTAGCGGCAAAATTTGGTGTCGAGGGAATCGTTCGCAGTGGTATGAACTATCAAGTAAACTACAATTATGATAAGATAGCGAAAAATGGACTAGATTACGATGCTATTAAAAAAACTACAATAGCCTTTTTGAAGCAGCAGCCGGGCATTCAGTTTGCGGTGGATATTGAAAATATTGGTAACGATCCAATCCCAGAGCCTATCAAAGGCATGATTGCCAAAGGATACAATCATAAGCGCTCCGGAGCTGTAGCCTATGTCCCTGATCCAAATTGGTTTAGCGGTTCAGAAAAGGGCACCACCCACGGCACATGGAATCCAATTGACACGCACATCCCTTTAGTTTTTATGGGCTGGAAGATCCCGCATGGTAGTAGCTACAGATCCTATAATATGAGTGATATAGCACCTACTATTTCGAGCTTGCTGCGAATTCAAATGCCCAATGGTTCTGTTGGGAAGGTAATCGAAGAAGTAATGCCCTGATAATAGTGAGTGGCAGTATGCTGGTATTATTAGTTGTGAAGATGGCCTTCGAAAGAGGCCATCTTTATTTTCAGCAGGCCCTTCTATTTATAATCGTAATCTATATCAGCAACATCTTACATATTTGCAGCAAAATTTTCTTTATTTTAGGAAATAAGCTAAATATGGGAGATTGTATGAGAGATTCTTATATCCCCGCGTGGTCATTTGCTTAATGCCTCCATCAATCGATCAGTTCATATGGCTAAGTCCTAAAATATATGCTAAGCAAAAAGTCAACAACTAACTATCTTCCTTATTCTTCAGTGGGTGTCGTCACTCAACTTATGGGTTTACTCTTTATTCTAATATGTTTGGGCCAGCCAGTTTACGGCGCCCATCCTTATTATAAATATTTCGACATCAATAAGATCCATTCCAATGAAGTTATAAAAGGTATTAGCAAAGATGAACAAGGGTTTATTTGGCTCGCTACGGATCAAGGCGTGCTCCGGTTTGATGGCGAAGAAACAACGGTTTTTTTCAAAGAGTTGCCTAGCCCGTATACTAAGAAGTTTCTAAGAAGGAAAAATGGCCAATTTCTTGTCGTTACCGATCTGGGCATAAAGGAAATTGTACACAGCGGTGACACAACATATTTCAAAGATATGGAGGTGAATGGCAGGCCCTTTATGGAAAGGCTCATTTATCCCAAATCTATATTTGAAGATAAAGCAGGAAATCTATGGATAGGAGAATCGAATGCGGTAGTCAGGGTATCGGACGATGGTTACAAACGTTTTCTGTTGGGCGATCAATATTTGTCCATTAATTACCACAGGACTTTCTCCTTTACAGAAGATGCTTTTAACAACATATGGATAGCACCTTATAATGGGAGATTGATGAAATATAATAAAGCAGAAGACAAATTAGAAGATGTGCCTATTGAGTATCCATTAACTGAAGTTACGGGCATTTTGACCTATAAGGGTGATCATCTCATTATCGGCGGAAAGGAGGGGCTATTACAACTGAAAATAGATAGTGACAAACAAATCAGGGAAAAAATATTGATTGAAGGACCGCAGAATATCTCTACTGTTTTTGTGGTCAAGGATGATCTGTATGTAGGCACATGGGGTAGCGGTCTATTCCATTGTGATCTGACAGACAAGTCATACACCTTTAGTTTAATGGAGGAATTGGTCTTCAATGACATCCTCGATTTTTATGTAGATGAGGCTCATAATGAAATTTGGGTTACCGGAAGTGAAAATATAGGCCTGTTGAAACCGTCTCATATCCTTCCTGTAACAATTCCGGGAAAATATCGGATAGAATCTATGACCCTGGATAACAAGGGGCAGTTATACTTTTCTACGGGATCTGATCTTTATAAGCTGGACAGTCTTCGCGACCAAGAGCCTATGCTTATCTCATCTTCTAAAACAACGTACTTTGACCGCATATTATGGGAAGAAAATAAGCTGTGGATAGGAGAAGCCTTTGGAGGTATAGGGTATTTTAGCTTGGAGAATGATTATAAGTTCCATTCATTGGATACGACGGAAAGTGCTATAAAATTTATTTATAGAGATAAAAAAGGAAATAAGTGGTTTACGGGTAGGGATGAAGGATTGGTTAGAATTGATACCACAGAGACCCTCTGGAAATACGCCAATATTCGCAAATCGGTTGTAATAAAGGAATCGCCCGATGGGAAATTGTATTGTGGGGGGCAAGGCATCGATTCTGTATTATTTATATACAACGGAGCTTTAGATACATTTTTGCCGCTACATATCGAATTTGACTTTGTGCCATCCGAAAATCTTATAGTAGAAGATATCGCTTTCGATAGCTTGAGAAATGTTTGGATGGCGACTAATGAAGGATTGATTAAAGTAACGGAGGACGAAGAGGGATTTAGGGCTGAAAGAATAACGCTCCGAGGCATTGACATAAATGAGCCATTGAAAGCAATTGCAATTGTAAATGATAACTTTTGGCTCGTCTATTCGTATGCGATTGCCGTGTATCACAATGGTCAGGTTATATTCTACACCCGTGAGAATGGGCTGCCCTCACGGCTATTGAAAGAGCGGTGTTTTGTGCTGCACGAGGGGAATTTATATATAGGCACTGCCAAGGGACTTGCCAAGATAGACGTGAGCAAAATAGACTTTGACCAAACACCCACTCCATTGTTCAAAGGCATTTATGTAAATGGTGAGAAAACCCCATTTCAGGATATAGAAAGCAATAGCGTAAGCTTTCCTTATGGCGCACGCATACAGGTGAATTTTGTAAGCCTTACCTATGCAGGAAGTAATATTGCTTACCAAACGAGGGTTTTGGGTCTAGAAGATAGCTGGTCAGAAGCTTCTTCCAACAGCTCTATCTCTATTTTAGGCTTTTCTGAGGGAAGCTATAGTTTACAGGTTAGAGCAAGAGAAAACGGATACTTGTGGAGTGACCCTTTAACTTTCTCTTTTGTGATATCTTCACCATGGTTCAAGTCCTGGTGGGCTATATTATTATTTATAGGCGTAGGTGCAGGTCTGATCTATGTTTCGATCAAGATTTATCATTTTAACCTTATCCGCCAAAAGAAAAAGATGCAACGCATCATAGAAGAAAGAACTAAAGAAATCAATATCCAGAAGAACGAAATAATCGAACAAAAGAATAAGATCATTCAACAAAAGGAAGAACTTATAGAGAAAAACAATGCTGTATTTAAGTCCCAGCAGGCTTTGTCAGAGGCGGATCTTAATTACCTTCATTTGAAAGAAAGGCAACTGCAGGATCAGATTGAGTATCGTAACAAGCAAATTACTACCCATACCTTAAATATTATTCAAAAGAATGAGATGCTGAGAGATATGAGGGCGCAATTGGAGGAAATCGTTAAAACAACAGAAGGTGCCCCACATGCGTCGCTTAAAAAACTACTGAGAACTATAGATGAGAGTTTTAGGCTAGATAAGGATTGGGAGGAGTTTAAACTGTATTTTGAACAAATCTATACTGGTTTCTATGCTAAGCTGAAAGTGAGCTACCCAGACCTTACCAACCAAGAGTTGCGGCATTGTGCCCTCATCAGGCTGAACCTTAATAATAATGAATGTGCATCTATACTAGGTATTTCCCCCAATAGCATTAAGGTGTCACGGACAAGACTGAGGAAGAAGCTTAACCTAGAAAGCAACCAAAGCCTAACAGACTTTGTGATGGGAATTTAGAAGGCAAGCATTTTATGAAATACATAGCTGTGCCAATATTTTTTTGGTAGGGATATGCTTCGCATCAGGGATTTTAGCGGTATTCTTGGCTACTAATTCTATCCAGTCAAATAATTTATTCTCTTCAGTAGTTTTTATCCCCCAATATTCAGAAAGTTCAGAATCTGGCGTTGTGAAGAGCTCTTCTAGGATGTTTGAAATGTTATTGAACAAATTTAATAATATTCTCGGCACTTTTTTATAGGTTTTGGTTCCTATGATATAATCACTTTTGCCTCCTGCTGTAAACAAATCACGCACATTTGGACACACAATCGCCTCCCATTTCGGTGCATTTTCACCAAGTCTACAATACTTTCCTTATGAAAATCTTCTGGAGAACGCCCACGTTTGGAAAAATAATTCACCCACGCATTTCTCGCATCCAGTAGGATGTCATTTGCAAAGATTGTTTTAAACCTTGTTTTGGTTAATTGAACAAACCCATTCCCCAGTTTCTTGTCGATGAAGTGAGGTGTCATAGTTTCATTAATAGAAGACTCTAGGACGGTAAACTCGCCCTCAAACCCCAAATCCATTCCCCCGCAGCCCGAAAAGAGAGAAAGGACATTTAGTGTTTCTCTCTTTTTCTCCAAATTGTGATGAGGAAATGATTTTGAAAGATATGCAATGTCCAATTGCAGATCTTCTACTATGTTAGTTGCAGTGTCTCTTATTTCCTTAAGCATCGACTTGGTTTTTTATTAGGTGGGATCTTAAATATTTTACTTTCTGTTCTGCTACTTTTAAAACTTTATTGGCACAGGCCTCATTTGCAATTTCGAATGCAATTTTTTCGCTCATAAATTGTATGAGTAACTCCTCTTCGTCTAATTTAAGAATTTTAGCAAGTTTTATAATGATATCCTTGTTTGGCTTTCTCTCATTCCGTTCAATTTTACTCAATATAGCTTGGTCAATATCTAAGTATGCAGCAACATGCCTAAGTAATAGGCCTAAGCTTTTTCTTTTCGTTCGAATAATCTGGCCTACAGTTTCCATATGATGCGTAAATTGACAAATTGTGTCAGTAATAAAGTGTCATTTTTATAAATGCAAATGGATTTGAGTATTTGTGAGAAACTTAAGTCATCTGTTTATAGATTATGCGAATGTCTACGGTAAGACATAGTTGTATTTTTATATCTGTGACCTATGTCAATGTTCTTTATTAACATAGGTCAACAGAGATGTTCCATGGCTGCAATACTTTTGCATTACATTGATTATTAGAACAATCTTCAAATAAGATTGCTTGTCACATTAAAATATCTGAATCATGGACAATAAAATTTTAGGACTTCATCATATCACCGCTATAGCGGGAGACGCACAGCGAAACTATAACTTTTATACGCAAGTACTTGGTTTGAGAATGGTCAAAAAGACCGTTAATTTCGACGATCCCTACACATATCACTTCTACTTTGGAGACGAAGTAGGCTCACCTGGTAGTATCCTTACTTTTTTCCCTTGGAGTGGGGTGAGGCAAGGGAGAAATGGCACGGGCATGGCCACAGCAATTGGGTATTCTGTGCCGAAGGACAGCCTTTCTTACTGGACAGATCGCTTCGAGCGCTATGGAATAAGGTATAATGCAATTCAAGAGCGTTTGGGCGAGCAGTATCTGTCTTTCTCGGATCCCGATGGGTTGGCAATAGACTTGATCGTGCCTCAAAAGGTAGATGAAAGAAAGCCTTGGGAGACCGATGAGGTAAAGGCTGGAGTGGCCTTAAAAGGGTTTCATAGCGTTACTTTATCCTTAAGAAGTATCCAACACACAGCAGATATTTTGACCAATATATTTGGTTATAGACTCCTAAAACAGGAAGGCAATCGTTATCGTTTTATCACGGATGCTGTAGAAGGTGCTAATATAGTAGACCTGCTAGAGTCCCCAAGTGTTCCAGCTGGGATAAATGCTGGCGGCACAAATCATCATGTGGCTTTCCGAGTGAAGGACGACCTTGCCCTGATGGAATACCGCGAAAAAATATTGAGCAAAGGGTTTAACATAACCCCCAAAATTGACAGGAATTATTTCTATTCATTGTACTTCCGTGAGCCCGGTGGAGTATTATTTGAGATAGCTACAGACAACCCTGGGTTTGCAATAGATGAGCCTGTGGAAGCTCTGGGGAAAAGCTTGAAACTGCCACCTCAGTATGAGGCTACGAGAAAAAATATTGAGGCAGTATTGCCCCAGTTGACATAGCTGAACCAAATAACGGGAATTTGAACTAGTAAATAACAAACTATGCATACTAAAAATGTTATTATGGCGGGTAAAGACCTTCAGGAGGCAAATAAAGTTCTAGTTATGGTTCATGGCCGGGGAGGAAGTAATCGAGACATTATTTCCTTGTCCGGGCATTTGAACGTCAAGGATTTTGCCCTAGTGGCACCCCAAGCCACCAACAATACTTGGTATCCTTATTCCTTTATGGCGCCGCCTAGCGAAAACGAGCCCTGGCTGACATCTGCGTTAGATTTATTGAAAGGAGTTGTGGCCGACTTGAAGGGAAATGGGGCAAAAACAGAGAACATCTATTTTATGGGGTTTTCTCAGGGAGCGTGCTTAACCTTAGAATTTGTAGCGCGCAATGCCACAAAATATGGAGGAGTGGTGGCCTTTACAGGAGGTTTGATTGGCGATAAGATCTATGATGAGAACTATTCGGGCAACTTCGAAGGTACGCCTATCTTTCTTGGTACTGGCAATCCAGACTCACATGTACCGGTAGAAAGAGTGCATGAAACAGCACGAATTCTGGAAACGATGAATGCCAATGTCGTAGAGAAAGTGTATGAAAATAGACCGCATACGATAAGTCAGGATGAAATTGATAGAGCAAATGAGTTGGTGTTTTCATAAAATCTGAACCATGAAAATCACGAGAGTATACAATGATAACAATGGCGAAAGTCATTTTGAGGATTTAGAGATTCCTTTAAATGAAGCAGGGCCTATAGGGTTTTTGTCAAGTGCCATACCAGTAAAAGATATTATCTTCAGGGAGGTTGTCCCGGCATATGACTATGATTTTCATACAGCTCCTCAACGTCAGTATATAATATTATTGGATGGAGCCATAGAAATAGAAACTTCATTAGGAGATAAAAGGCAGTTTAGGGCAGGGGATGTGCTTTTGGTTGAAGATACGGAAGGGAAGGGGCATAAAACTAGAAATCTCCTGGCCATAAAGAGAAAGTCGATTTTTGTGACATTACCATAGTTAATGAGCACTTCATTTCAAATGCTTTCTTAGAATGGGATTGTCGAAGATGATTATAAAGGCAAGAAGCGGCAGGAAACCAACCTTATAGCGCGTAAGGGCCCCAAAGTTGGGAGCAGCAAATGCAAGAACAGTAGCCAGAACTACAACATAGGTTATAGTTGCCCAAAACAGCCATCGATCTTTTCTTTCACTGATTTGTCTAATATTCCATAGTGACCCCATGGCCAAAATCAATAAGATCAGGTTTTCTACAGCAGTCAACCATTGAAATAGATTTTGGGCATCCCACATGCCCGGACGAAATAATCCTGAAAATAAGGCTAGGGGAATATTGCTAATAAAACGCTCTGCATTTGGGGCAAGAGCATTAAACTGAATAAACCCATTTGGGTCGGATAGAGCAACTATAGCGTTGTGTTGATGGAAGAGATTCTCAAAGAAACTGTCTATGTGTAGAATTGGGTGCAGGGAGCTCCCAATAAATAGTAATACTATAAAGCTTAATCCCCATAATACTACTTGTGCCCAACCAGCCCTTTTATACTTGAAATAGGAGTTTGTATAACTGACGAATAACAATGAAAACATGAGAGGGAAAAGTAGAACAGCATAATAATATTTCAGTGTCCAAATAACATATGTTCCAAGTGTAACAACGGCTACATGACGCCAATGAAACTGTTGGATACGAAAATAATATTGGATAAACATACCTATTAAAAAGCCCATGCAGCCAATCACGACACTTTCTTTGTTGAGGCCAGCGCTCCAAAAAACTACTGAAGGGAAGAATAAAAAAGCAATGGCAGCGTGTTTAGCTTTAGAAGGCCACTGCTGAGTACAAGTATGAGCAAGGTAGAAAAGCCCTAGAAAGCTGAAAAAGGAAAAGTAGGTAGCACATATCCAGTAATTCCCACCACACAACAGCAGAATAAAGCTGGCAACTTTTGCCAGGAACAAAGCTCTGGGCTGTTGCGCAAATAGGAGGGCATGCTGAACATTGTCGGGAAATTGGTTGGTGAACAATCCCCCGAGATAGGGTAGGGGAGAATCTTTACCCCAATCTAATAGCACAAGTCCATCGTAAAAGTAGTTGAATGTATCACCAAAACCATAATGATATTGAAATACAATGCCATAAGCTATTCCTGCTACAAGTTTTATAATAAGCCCTGGAAGAAAGTATTTTTTTAATGGGTTAGTAGCCAGCCGTTGGAAAATATTTTTGGACAAAATAAAAATAAGAAATAAATGAAGAGCTGTAAAGCCTAAAGTCATGCCCATGGACCTTTTTTGATAATATGTGCGCCTATGGTGCAATCTAAGCATTTTCTTGGTATACAGTAGTTGTTGTACAGTTCTATTGATCCTTGGGAGTCAAATGCGTGTTCAATGGCTAGTCCCAAACCTTTCCACATCTTTGTGATATTATTCTTTTCAGCTGGAGTTTGTTGCAGTAGATTGACAGCGTTGTCGACCAGCGACTGCCGATCAATATATTTCCCATATGCAGCTTGGAGGGGCGCTGCCGAATTGATGATGATGTTGTTAATACTTTCTTTGCCAGTTCCCGAAAATTTGTGTGCGCTCGTCTTACCAAAGTTTACATGGTTTTGCCAATAATCACAGAGTTTGAGCTCAAGGGCATCCAGAAGCGTTTTAGGATTTTCTATTGACAACAACATAGAAAATAAACTGCCATGGCGGAAGATGAGCATGGCAAATTGCGCTATTCTGAAAGTAGGAAAGTTTGCGGGGCGCAGACGCATAAACTTCCACTGTACCAGTGAGAGCCGATTGTCATATAATTGATATTTCTTGCTTAAGAATAAGTACTCTTCTTTCAAGGTCTCAAAATAGGGTTCCTTGATTGGCTGATCCAGAAAGCCCGCTTGCCCGAACAGCAAAGCTTCAATAGAAAGAAGGCTGTTCCTATGTTTTAATAATATTTTAAGCGGCAATACTTCGCTCAACCGTAGAAAGGGCTCACTGTTAACTTTGAAGCCAAAGTTTTTGGCCAATAAGGCATAAGCAGTTTCTTCCCAGTCGTTGTTCCTAAGCACTAAAAGTTTATGAATTGTCCTGCAACGTTTGCTCAGGCGATCCATCAGCGCTTTTTCTAACATAGACAACCGTACAATGTTCCCAACATCTTGAATAGATGAAGCGCAGGGAACTTTCAAAGGAGTTTCGACAAGCTGCTCATACCGATCTTTTAGGGAAGCATCTATTTTGTGTTTAAGTTCAAGAGTAGGGATTGGTGATCCGTCGTTTCTATGAATAAGCTTATTGTCTTCCCATACCACATGCAAGATTACATTGTCGTAGGCAGGGTCGTGATGATGGTGGTGATGATTCCAATCGGCAGAACAAAGGTGGATTTCTACATGGCCATGCCAATGGATGTCATTGATCACGACTTTAGCATCGGAAAAGTCGGGTCCGGCATCATCATTAGCAAAGCCCGGATGGAGGATGTTTATGAGTTCTCCTGAAGTGGCCTTCAGGTCCTTTTTATCAAAATACTGGAATCGCCAGATAAAATGCAGGAAATCTTCTTTCATAGCTAGTTGAAGATGAGGCATTAAAGTAAAAAAATATCCTTTATCATCCAAATGGCTATTGGTCCAAAGCTTTTTGTTTCGTCCCTCTGGGGCGGATGCTGCTACTGGAAACATTCTACCATTAGCATGTTCCTGACGGGACATGGGGCAGTGGTAGGGACGGTCTTACGACCATTCCTAAGCTTGCGTTGATTGATCTTTACGCCTAATAGAGGAGCAATGGTGACTGATTTTTATCTCTATCGCCAACCTTCATCTGTTGTATAGCCCCGTAGGGGCTTGGTATTTGTAGATAGAATGATTAATATGGTGTTTCGTCCTGTAGGGACGAAATAATCAAACAAAGCTATGGCCAATACCTATACCCAGTTATACCTTCAGTTTGTATTCGCTGACCAAAATCGCCAAAGCCTTATCAAGCCAGGTTGGGAGTCAGGCCTTTACAAATACATAGCGGGTATCGTTAAGAACAATGAGCATAAGGTAATAGCCATCAATGGGATGCCTGATCATATCCACTTGTTTATAGGCTTTCACACGACACAATCTATAGCAGGTTTGATGATGAAGGTCAAAGGAGGATCGTCAGAATGGGTCAATGCCCAATCTTTTGTCAAAGGCAAGTTTAAATGGCAAGAAGGGTATGGTGCTTTTTCGTATGGGAAAAGCCAAGTTGACCAAGTCTATCGATATGTTCTAAACCAAAAGCAACATCACTCCAAAAGAACCTTTTATGAGGAATATAGGGATTTGCTTAGGAAATTTGATGTTCCCTTTGATGAGCGTTATGTGTTTAAGCCTATAGAGTGATTTTTGTTTCGCCCCTCTGGGGCGGTGTTGCTGCTTAGGGATTTCTACCAATATATAGTCCCTAACGGGACATGCAGCAGTAGTTAAATTTGACCTTTGCTCATTCCCACGAATTGTGCCGGTAGATTCTCACGCAAGATGGAAGAGTAGTAGTGACCGTGTTTTTCATCTATTTCTCTGATGGTACGTGCAGCTGTAGGTAGGGATTGGTCTTCGACCATTTCCAAATATGTCTTGGTAGATTCTCATGTCAGATAAAGAATAGTGATGATCTTCATCTTCTTCACTCGCCAACCTTCAACCGCTACTTGGCCCTGTAGGGGCTTGATATTTGTAGAAAGAATGTTCAAAGCAGCTACCCGTCCTGTAGGGACGGGACAAATCTTCTTCTTATAGGTATCGACCTAGCAATGCAGCCATTTGGGTTTGGAGTGCTTCGGCTTCTTTTGCAGCAGCATCTGCAAAATCTTCTCCTGATGAGGCATAGATTATGCTGCGGGCAGCATTTACCAATAGCCCACATTGCTTGTTCATGCCATATTGTGCTACAGCAGCTAAGTCGCCTCCTTGGGCTCCAACTCCTGGTACTAGTAAGAAGTGATTGGGTATTAATTTTCTTATGGACTCTAATTGTTCTGCTTGGGTGGCGCCCACTACAAACATCAGCTCATCTTCAGATCCCCATGTAATGCTTTTGCTCAATACTTTTTCATAAACGAGGGCATTTTCGTCCTTTAAGGCCAACCGCTGAAAATCATTGCTGCCCACGTTCGATGTTAAAGCCAATAAAATGACCCATTTGTTAGGATAGCTAAGGAAAGGCCTAACGGAATCTTCACCCATATATGGTGCGACTGTGACCGCATCAAAGGATAGTCCTGAACTAGATGGATCGAAAAAGGCGCGTGCATATAGCGCAGATGTATTACCGATATCGCCCCGCTTGGCATCAGCAATCGTGAATATGTCTTTAGGGATATATCCCAAGGTCTTTTGAAGGCTTTCCCAACCTTTGGGTCCCAGTGACTCATAAAAGGCAATATTGGGTTTATAGGCAACGCAATATTGCGCAGTTGCATCAATAATGGCTTTATTGAAAGCAAAAATGGGATCAGCCTCTTTCAGTAGGCTTTTAGGAATTTTCTTTATATCGGTGTCCAGGCCTACACAAAGAAAACTTTTCTTCTTTTGGATCTGGGCAAAAATCTCTTCTCTTGTCATGATGGGTAAAAATAAGTAAAAGCCATTAGATCCGAAACAAGGGACCAAGCTTGTATAAATAAAAAGCGTCAGGAGATGGAGCCTTCCTGACGCTGAAACTTATTAATGCTATTAGTTTATCTTAGGTCGACTACTTCCACGCCATTATATTTGGCTTTGTCAAAATGGAAGAAAGCATCCTTAATGTCATTTAATATTTTAAACTCTGTAATGTCATATATGTAGCGGTTGCCGCTTTTATCAAACATTGTCCAGCTTTTCAAAACATTTCCTTTTTGATCTATTGTAAGTCGGATCTTGAAAAACGGATCATTTTTGTCTTCTGGAACCAAATCGATAACATCGTAGGCTTTACCAGCCATTTTCTTTTCCTCCAAATAAATGTATTTATAGCCATCTTTATAGGCAGCATATATTTTTGAAGGCGTCATCTCACCATCTTGGGGATTATAATTGTCTATGTTCACCTCATTTACTTCAGGTATATAAGTCCAGACAGTCTTTCCGTTATTGATGATTTCTTGCCCTCCCATGTCCAATCTGAACATTTCCCCTTTTACTGTGATTTTTCCTGAGAAGTTCTCATTAATATCCGCCTGAGCATTCTCTAATGTTTGCGTGAAGCTGGCTTCATATGCAGGGATGCTCTTATATTTATCGCTCATATTATCCAATATCATTCGAGCTTTGTCGTCGTATTGAGCAAAAGTACTCTGGGTAAAAAGGAATAATATAAAGGCTATTAAACTAAAACATTTTTTCATTTTCGTGTCATTCAATTATAATGTATATCCTATCCTAGAGGTGACCACTATAGGTTAGTTCTAGGTTTATCTTCTATCTTCCAAGCTGTTCAATAACTGTTCCAAACTGTATTCATCCT
>SMEK01000377.1_pt1 | contig 17511 bp, 18 predicted proteins | sample 2456371 | NCBI WGS metagenome assembly SMEK01 (sample SAMN10132590, study PRJNA489261) | soil metagenome | isolation source: day1 antibiotic-loamy sand soil ammended with composted manure from dairy... | place: USA | collected 2015-04-01
CGGTCAGGGAGTGCAGGCACTGGTGCACGCGCAGCTCCACCTCGCCGCAGATGGTGGCGTCGGAGGTGAGGAACATGTCCAGCGTGACCTGGATCATGCCCTGCCCCGAATTCTCCACCGGCACCACGCCGAAGTCGGCATGGCCAGCGGCGACCTCCTGGAACACCTCTTCGATGCTGCCCAGTGGCAAACCGTAGGCTGCATGGCCAAAGTGCTTGCGCACGGCCTGTTCGCTGAAGGTACCTTCCGGGCCAAGGAAGCCGATCTTCAACGGATCCTCCTGCGCCAGGCACGACGACATGATCTCGCGGAACAGTCGCACCATCTCGGTATCGGACAGCGGGCCGCCGTTGCGGTCCACCACCATGCGTAGCACGTGAGCCTCGCGTTCCGGTCGGTAATAGTCGATTGCCGAAAGCCCCTCGCCCTTCACCTTGGCCACCGTGCGCGCATGGTTTGCGCGCTCGGAGATCAGTTGCTGGATCTGTCGGTCGATGCTGTCGATGCGTTCGCGCATCTCGCTCAACGGGGTTGTCGGATCGGTCATGCTCTTTAGCCGCCTGGATGGATGGAAGTCCAAATGATGGATGGGCATCTTGCCTGAAAAACGTGGCTCCCGACCACCTGCCACACCGCGTTCTTCGGCAGGAGCGCACCCTGTGCGCGAGCTTTTCGATACGTGACGAAAAGCATCGCGCACAGGGTGCGCTCCTGCGGGGTCGCGGGAATCAAATGCCGATCGCGTTCACCCATGCCGCTGCGCAAAGTCCCGCATGAACGCGACCAGGGCCTTCACGGCTTCAAGCGGCACCGCGTTGTACAGCGAGGCGCGCATGCCACCCAGGGCCTTGTGGCCTTTCAGCGCAAGCAAGCCGGCCGCTTCGGATTCGGCCAGGAAAGCCGCATCCAGCGCACCGTCATGCAGGGTGAAGCGCACGTTCATGCGCGATCGCGAGGCAGCGGCGATCGGGTTGCGGTAGTAGCCGTCGGAGCCGTCGATGGCTTTGTACAGCAGGTCAGCCTTGGCGCGATTGCGTTCACCCATTGCCGCAAGGCCGCCCTGCGCCTGCAGCCACTGGAAGGTGAGGCCGGCCACGTACCAGCCCCACGTGTTCGGGGTGTTGAGCATGGAGTGGTTCGCGGCGTGTTCGGCATAGCGGAAGATCCTCGCCATCGGCCGGGTCGCCCGCTGCAGCAGGTCGCGCCGGATGATCAGCAGCACCAGGCCCGACGGGCCGATGTTCTTCTGGGCGCCAGCGTAGATCAGCCCGAAGCGGGAGACGTCCAGCGGTTCGGACAGGATGTCGGACGACATGTCAGCCACCAGCGGCACCTCGCCGACGTCCGGAACGTCGTGGAACTCGACGCCGTGGATGGTTTCATTCGGCGTGTAGTGCACGTAGGCCGCGCGCGGATCGAGCCGCCACTGCTCGCGGGCGGGAAGTTTCAGGTAATCGTCAGCGCTGCTGCTGGCGGCCACGTTGACTCGCACGTATGGCGCCGCTTCGCTGATCGCCTTCGAACTCCAGTGGCCGCTGTCGATGTAGTCGGCGCTGTCGCCATCGCCGGCCAGGTTCATCGGGATCTGTGCGAAATGCTGGGTGGCGCCGCCCTGCAGGAACAACACGGCGTACTTGTCCGGAATGGCCATCAGCGCGCGCAGGTCGGCTTCCGCCTGCTCGGCCATGTCGACGAAGCGCTTGCCGCGATGCGACTGCTCCATCACTGAAACGCCGCTGCCGTTCCAGTCCAGCATCTCGCTTTGGGCGCGTTCAAGCACCGCCCGAGGCAACGATGCCGGACCGGCGCTGAAATTCCAGACTGTGCTCACGCCTGCATCCCGTCGAAAGTGGTTCACGCATTATGGCGCGGCGCAGCATGGCGCGGTCAACCGGGAATGACGGACGCCGCTCAGAAGCGGATCAGCAGTACCAGCGCAATGCCCAGGGCCAGCATGGCCGCGGTGACGATCAACCACCACACCTCGCCGGTCGGGCCTGCCGTTTCTTCCGGCAGATGCGCCGGCAAAGGCTCGGGCATGACGATTTCGGGTTCCGGCTCCATGCCCGGCGCCTCGACCACGAACCGGTGCATGGCCAGGCCAAGTTGATCGCCCGGTTGCAGCGCCAGCTTCCGAGTGACGACACCATTGACCCGCAAAGGATGCCGCGAGGAAGGCTGCATGGCCTCCAGCTGCAATTGCCCGGCCACCCAGAAAATGCGCAGTGTGGCGGTGTCGCCCTGCGGCAGTTCCAGCGGATGACGGCCGTGCGGGCCAAGTTCCAGGCTGTCCTGCACCGGCAGCACGCGTCCTGACAACGGACCGGCCACGGCGCGCAAGGCCACCGTGCAACGCCCGTGCTCGGGTACGCTCAGCGGTGGACGGAGGGCAGGATCCTGATCATCGCGCAACAGCATCCGGCAGTCGCCCACGCTCACCACGTCGCCGGCGCGAACCAGCGCACGCTCGCGCACGGGCCGTGCGTTGACGTAAATGCGGTCGGCGCCCGGCAACACCTGGAGCACCCAGCCAGGGCGATCGAACTGGATACGCAAATGCCGCGCGGATGCCTGGCCGGAGGCCAGCACGAGGTCATTGTCCGCTGCGCTGCCGATGCGCAACTGCGCCTGTTCCCAATGGAAATCCTCGCGAGCCGCATGGGGAAATTCGATACGCATGTGTGAACCAGTCGATGAACGGCGAAACTCTAGCATGCGGTCGCTTGCCATTAAGATGCGGCATTTCCCCCGGAGCCCGTCATGCCCAAGATCGATATTCGCCGCACTCATCAGTTGTCGGTCGCCGAAGCCCGCGCCGTGGTCGACAAGGTGGCCGCGCGGATGCGCGAAAAGTTCGGCATGGATGGTCAGTGGCAAGGCGACACCTTGCGGTTTTCGCGGCCCGGCGTCAGCGGATCCATTGCCGTCGAGAGCGAGGCAATCCAGGTGAACGCCGAGCTGGGCATGATGCTGAGCCCGCTCAAAGGCATGGTTGAACAGGAGATCCGGCGCAAGCTGGACGAGCATTTTGCGTGAACCGCGGCAAAATATGCTTGATGATTCTTTAACCAAACGCCTATCCGTGGCATAATCGTCGGCTTACGCAGCCACAACGGCTGTGCGTGAACCCCGGAACACATGGCCAAAGACGACGTCATCGAAATGGAAGGCACGGTCCAGGAGACCCTGCCCAACACCATGTTTCGTGTGCAACTGGAGAACGGGCACGTGGTTATCGCCCACATCTCCGGTCGCATGCGCAAGCACTACATCCGCATCCTTACCGGCGACAAGGTCAAGATTGAAATGACCCCGTACGACCTGAGCAAGGGGCGCATCACCTACCGCATGAAGTAAGGCGACGCGCTTGCGCGCGGCCTCACTACGCGGCTCGTGATTACGCGGATGTGACCAACAGACAAGCAAAGGCGGCGCCGTGCGCCGCCTTTGCTTTGCCCGTCATTCGGCACCGCGCCCATCCGGGCGCGCCGATCATTCGACCACGGCTGGCAGTTTGCCGGCCTCCCTGCAGTCGACCTTCAACTCGCCTTCGACCACGCTCAGGCTGACCACGCCGCCCTCGGCCAGTTTGCCGAACAGCAGCTCGTCGGCCAGTGCGCGCTTCACCTTCTCCTGGATCACGCGTGCCATCGGGCGGGCACCCATCTGCGGATCGAAACCGTGTTCGGCCAGCCAGCGCCGCGCGTCGGTATCCACGTCCAGGCTCACCTGCTTTTCGCCCAACTGGCTTTCCAGCTCGATCAGGAACTTGTCGACCACGCGCAGGATGTGCTCGAAGTCGAGCGCACCGAACTGGATGATCGCATCCAGGCGATTGCGGAACTCGGGGGTGAAGATGCGCCGGATCACTTCCATCGCGTCCGATTCATGCTTCTGCTCGACGAAACCCATGCTGCGTCGCGCCGCGATGGCCGCGCCCGCGTTGGTGGTCATCACCACCACCACGTTCTTGAAGTTGGCTTCGCGCCCGTTGGTGTCGGTCAGCACGCCGCGGTCCATGACCTGCAGCAGGATGTTGAACACGTCCGGATGCGCCTTCTCGATCTCGTCCAGCAGCAGCACCGCGTGCGGGTGCTTGGTGACCGCCTCGGTCAACAGGCCACCCTGGTCGAAGCCGACGTAACCCGGGGGGGCGCCGACCAGCCGCGATACGGAATGCCCTTCCATGTACTCGGACATGTCGAAACGGATCATCTCGATGCCGAGCTGCATTGCCAGCTGCTTGGTCACCTCGGTCTTGCCGACGCCGGTGGGGCCGGCCAGCAGGAAGCAGCCGATCGGCTTGGACGGGTCAGCCAGGCCCGAGCGGGCCATCTTGATCGATGCGGCCAGCGCCTCGATTGCCGGGTCCTGGCCGAACACCACCATCTTGAGATTGCGTTCGAGATTGCGCAGCACGTCGCGATCGGAGGCCGAGACTTGCTTGGCCGGGATTCGCGCCATCTTGGCGATGATGTATTCGACTTCGCCGACATCGACCTTGCCCGTGCGCTGGTCTTCCGGCAGCAGCCGTTGACGCGCACCGGCTTCGTCGATCACGTCGATCGCCTTGTCCGGCAGCAGGCGGTCGGGAATGTGCTTGACCGACAGGTCCACCGCGGCTTTCAGCGCCTCGTTGGTATAGGCAACGTGGTGATGGTCCTCGAAGCGCGAGCGCAGTCCCTTGAGGATCTCGATGCTGTCGGCGACGGTCGGCTCGACCACGTCGATCTTCTGGAAACGCCGGGCCAGCGCACGGTCCTTCTCGAACACGCCGCGGTATTCCTGGAAGGTGGTCGAACCGATGCAGCGCAATTCGCCCGAAGCCAGCATCGGCTTGATCAGGTTGCTGGCGTCCATGGTGCCGCCCGAGGCCGAACCCGCACCGATGATGGTGTGGATCTCGTCGATGAAGAGAATCGCGTTGGGTTGCTTCTTCAACTGTGCGATCACGCCCTTGAGGCGCTTTTCGAAGTCGCCGCGGTATTTGGTCCCAGCCACCAGCGCGCCGAGGTCAAGCGACCAGATCGTGGCGCTTTCCAGCACCTCGGGCACTTCGCCGTCGACGATGCGCTTGGCCAGGCCCTCGGCCAGCGCGGTCTTGCCGACCCCGGCCTCGCCCACGTAAAGCGGGTTGTTCTTGCGCCGGCGGCACAGCACCTGGATGGTGCGTTCGATCTCGTCGGTGCGACCGATCAGCGGGTCGATCTTGCCCTCGAGCGCGAGCTCGTTGAGATTGCTGGCGAATTCGTGCAGCGGATTGCCCTTCGGCTCGCCGCCCTCCTCGCCCTCGCGCTCACCCGTGGCGGCACCTTCGATGGTCTCGTCGCCGATCTTGGCGATGCCGTGCGAGATGTAATTGACCACGTCGAGCCGGGTGATTTCCTGCTGGTGCATGAAATACACCGCGTGCGAATCCTTCTCGCCGAAAATGGCCACCAGCACGTTGGCCCCGGTGACCTCTTTCCGCCCGGACGACTGCACGTGATAAACGGCGCGCTGCAGCACCCGCTGGAAGCCCAGCGTGGGTTGCGTGTCGCGCTCGTCGCCGACCGGCAATACCGGCACGGTTTCATTGATGACGCGCGCCAGCTCGGCCGAAAGCCGGTTCATGTCCACGCCGCAGGCACGCAATGCGCCCAGCGCCGACTGGTTTTCGGTCAATGCCAGCAGCAGGTGCTCGACGGTCATGAATTCATGACGCTGTTCGCGGGCCTGCTTGTAGCAGTGGCTGATGGTGACCTCAAGATCCTTGCTGAACATTCGGATCGTCTCCGCTTGCAATATTGAGCGGCCTTCAACGCCGCGATGAGCACAAAATGGGGTCGCTCAGAGCTTTTCCATAGTGCACAACAACGGGTGCTGATGTGAGCGTGAATATTCGTTGACGTGAACCACCTTGGTTTCTGCCACTTCGCGGGTGAACACGCCGCACACGCCGCGTCCACGGGTATGCACATGCAGCATCACCTGCACGGCCTGCTCCTGGTCGAGGTTGAAGAAACTGCGCAGCACCTCCACTACGAAATCCATCGGGGTGAAGTCGTCGTTCAGCAGCAGTACCTGGAAAAGAGGCGGGCGCGCCACCTCGGGCTTCGCGGTTTCCAGTGCCAGTCCGCGGCCGCTGTCATGCTCGTGTTCGGGTTCGTGGGCCATGGTTCGGTCGGGTGTTTCTCGCTGGTTTTGAAGTATACGCTGCGGGATTTGCATTGCCCCTGCAACCGTGTGCCGACTCAAGGTGATGGCACAATGGCGGTTTTTCCACCCCATCAGAGTGTCCATGAGCGAATCTTCCTCCAACGTCTGGCGCCCGCACGTCACCGTGGCCTGCGTGGTGGCCGATGGCGACCGTTACCTGATGGTCGAGGAACAGGTGAACGGCCGGCTCGCGTTCAACCAGCCCGCCGGCCATCTGGACGAAGGCGAGAGCCTGGTCGCGGCCGCCATGCGGGAAACGCTGGAGGAAACCGGCTGGACGGTTGAGCTGCAGCACCTGATTGGCGTGCATCAATGGCGCAGCACCGAGCATGGCGATGCGGTGCTGCGTTTCAGTTTCGCTGCCCGCGCGATCAGCCACGTCCCCGAGCGGCCGCTGGATACCGGCATCGTCCGCGCGCTATGGCTCAGCCGCGGCGAGATCGCCGCCCTGGGCGACCGCCTGCGTAGCCCGCTGGTGCTGCTCAGCATCGACGCCTGGCTGGCTGGCCAGCGCTTGCCGCTGGACACGTTGAGCTACCTGCCCGAAGGCGAACCGGCGTGAAAGTGATGCTGGGCATTTCCGGTGGCGTCGACTCCTCGGTCGCTGCACTGCTGCTGCAACAGGCCGGCCACGACGTGGAAGGCCTGTTCATGCAGAACTGGGAAGAAGACGATCGCTCCGGCCCGTGCACCACCGACGCCGACCGCAAGGACGCGGTGGCGGTTTGTGGCCGGCTCGGCATCCCGTTCCACGCACGCAATTTCGCCGCCGAATACTGGGATGGCGTTTTCGATCATTTCCTTGCCGAATATCGTGCCGGGCGCACGCCCAACCCCGATGTACTGTGCAACCGCGAGATCAAGTTCAAGACCTTTCTCGACGAGGCACGTGCGCTGGGTGCGGAGAAGATCGCGACCGGCCATTACGCCCGCGTCGACTGCGTGGATGGCAAATACCGCTTGCTGCGCGCGGTGGATGCGGCCAAGGACCAGTCCTATTTCCTGCATGCGCTGGGTCAGCAGCAACTGGCGTCGACCTTGTTCCCGCTCGGCGGCATCGAAAAACCGCGCGTGCGCGAAATCGCCCGTGAGGCCGCCCTGCCCACCCACGCCAAAAAGGATTCCACCGGCATCTGCTTCATCGGCGAGCGCGATTTCCGCAGTTTCCTGGCCCAGTACATCCCGGCCCGGCCCGGCCAGATGCGCACGCCCGGGGGTGAACTGATCGGCGAGCACCAGGGCGTGATGTATTACACCCTTGGCCAGCGCAACGGATTGGGCATCGGCGGCCGTCACGGCGCCAGCGGCGACGCCTGGTACGTGGTCGGCAAGGACGTGGCGACCAACGTGTTGTACATCGCGCAAGGTGGCGAGAACCACTGGCTGTATTCGCGCCGACTGCACACGGAAAGTCCGACCTGGATCGCCGGCACCGCGCCGGCCAGCCAGTTCCGCTGCACCGCCCGTACCCGCTACCGCCAGAGCGACCAGGCCTGCATCGTGGCGGTTGGCGATGACGGGCTTGAGGTACGCTTCGATGAACCGCAGCGTGCCGTCACGCCCGGACAATCGGTGGTTTTCTACGCCGGCGAGGTCTGCCTCGGCGGCGCGGTAATCGCCACTACGGATGCGCCTTACGGCGGATTGCTGCCCACCTTCAGCCCACCCTCCACCCTTGCCGAGAGAGAACCGCCAGGCCGTGCTTGAAACCTTTTCCATGAACGAAGAACGCGTACTTGCCCTCGCCGGCCTGTTCCAGGCCTGCGTGCTGGCGCAGCAACTGGCCAACGACGGCCGCTGTGACGAAGCCGCCATGGAGGCCGGCGTGGCCAGCGTGTTTCGCATCGACGCACCGTCGGTGGTGGGCGTGTACGGCAACGTCTCGAATGTACGGCTCGGCCTGCGCAGCCTGATTGCGCAACTGGATGAAAACGACAAGGACATGTCGGTAACGCGCATGGTGGTTACCGTGATGCGACTCGAACGCAGCCTGTCGGCCAGGCCCGACCTGCTGGAGAAGCTGCAGCAGGGCATCATCGCCGCACAGCGCCAGGTCGAGCATTTCGGCATGGATTCGAGCCAGGTCAACAGCCGGCTGGCGGAGGTTTACGCCTCCACGCTGTCGATCCTCAAGCCGCGCGTGATGGTCAGCGGCAACCCGCAGCAACTGCAGTTGCCCGCGGTGGTGGAGAAAGTGCGCACCAACCTTTTGGCGGCAATACGCTCGGCCGTGCTGTGGCGCCAAGTGGGTGGCCGCCAGTGGCAACTGCTGCTGTATCGGCGTCAATGCAGCATGCTGGCTCGTGGCCTGCTGACCGGGACCACACTGGACAACGGCTGAGCGCCCCGCTTCGGTCGACAGAAAGCAAACGGCGGGCAAAAGCCCGCCGTTTTCCGTCCCTGGGTGACACTCCTTGCGATAGACCTTGTGTCTGCCTTCACCCACGGGCCGCGGCATGCCTTGGCCCGCGATGGCCTCAGAAGCGCACTTCGCCGAATACGCCGACCTCGTTGGTTTTCACGTTCTGCACATGGGGCGGCAGCGGGGTGCCGACCGACTTGTCGACACTGCCGTGCTTCCACACGCCGGCGAGCTTGAAGCCCTTGGTCACCTGGAATTCGACGCCGGCGTTGTAGTAGACGTTCTTGTAGTCGCTATCCAGCGTCTTGCTGAGCTTGGCGCTGTCGTAGCGGGCGAACAGGTTCACATCCTCGGCGACCGCGACGCTCCCCCACAGGGAATAGCCGTCAGCTTTGTCGGTGGCAGTGGTGAGCACGTTGTTCCAGTTCTTGGCGGTGAAGTATTCAGCACCAAGCCGGAAGGCGTCGCTGGCATAGGCCACCATCAGGTCGCCGCGCCGCGCGGTGTTCGGCGCATCGATGTTTTCGGTCTCCTGGCCGCGATGACCGCTGTAGCCACCGATGGCCACCACCATGTTCTCCAATGGCACGAAACCGACCCGGGCTTCGACGTCCACGCCCTTGCTGCGACCCGGGTTCTTGTAGCCCCGACCATTGACCACCGACACCGCGTAGTTGAGCGACTTGCCGGCGCCGAGGTCACCACCCAGGTGCAGGCCCCAGTCCGCCGAATTGCCGTACTTCAGGCGGTCGGTCAGGGTGTTCTCGACGTAGCGGAAGCCATAGTAGCTCTCGGCAAACGGGATCCACGGCATGTCGGTCGAGCCGACGCGGAATACGGCAGCGTCGCTGAACTTGCCCTGCACGTAGGCCTTCTTGACGAACAGGCTGGTTTGCCCATCGCTGCTGGAATAGTTGAAATCAGTGGTCAGGCTCAACGACCAGATGTCGTCGAACCTGTGGTCGACGCCCAGGTAGAACCGCTTCACGTCGAGACCGACGCCGGAGTTGTCGGTCTTGCCGGTGTCGCTGTTCTTGTCATCGATATTGGTGAAGTTGAAGTACATCCTGCCGGACAACTTGGTGTTGTTGACCAGCTTCTCCAGCGACGCGTACTTCTTGTCGCTGGCCACGACATTCTCGATCGCCTGGCCGGTGCTGACGTTGATGTCAGACTGTGCGTCGGTGCGCTGTTCCAGCGCGTCCACCTTGGACTGCAGCGCGGCAAGTTGCGCCTTCAACAATTCGACTTCGCTGCTGCTGGCCGCCGTCGAGCTCTGCGGTGCCGGCGCGGCAGCGGCCGTGAAGCTGCTGATGCCCAGGCCGGCAGCAATCGCTACCGCAATCAGTTTGGAACGCATGTGGTTACTCCGAAAGTTGGTGGGAAATCTCGATCGCCCCCTCGATCCCCTGTTGGCCAGCGATTCGTTAACAAGTTTGCCCGGCGTTTTTGACGGTTGGATGCCGCTTTCGTTACAGCGCGACGACAGCCAAGCGACGGCACGGCGGCTCATGCGCACCTCGGCTGATATGCTTCACGGATGCACATCCCCAACAACAGCGCCGCTCAGCGCATGGCCGAACGGTTCCGCGGCTTTCTGCCGGTGGTGGTCGACGTGGAAACCGGTGGTTTCGACGCCGAACATGACGCGTTGCTGGAAATCGCCGCCGTCCCGTTGTTCATGGACGCGGACGGCTTCCTGCAGCGGCAGCCCACGGTTTCCACGCACGTCGAACCCTTCCCTGGCGCCAATCTCGACCCGCGCTCGCTGGAAATCACCGGCATTGATCCGACCAATCCGCTGCGCGGCGCGCTGGCCGAGCGGCAGGCGCTGGATCACATCTTCCATGTCGTGCGCGAGGCGGTGCGCGAGGCGGGCTGCCAGCGGGCGATCCTGGTAGGCCACAACGCGGCGTTCGACCTCGGTTTCCTCAACCAGGCGGTGAAGCGCTGCGGTCACAAACGCAACCCGTTCCACCCTTTCAGCTGTTTCGACACGGTCAGCCTGGGCGGGCTCGCCTATGGCCAGACCGTACTGAGCAAGGCCGTGCTGGCTGCGGGTCACGTGTTTGACAGCCGCGAAGCCCATTCGGCCATCTACGACACCGAACGCACCGCCGACCTGTTCTGCACCATCGTCAACCGCTGGCGCCAACTGGAGCTGTTCGAACAGGCACACATCGGGCTGGGCGTGGCCCAAACCGGGGCCGAAGCCCCGGGCGGACAGCGCCCGTCGTGCGCGCCGGATGACGCACTGTCATCGGGCTGAAACATTCATATCATCCAATGGCAACACGAAAGGCCTGAAATGGCGAGGTCATATCCGACCTCACTTGAAAGGAGTTACCGTGTTGACCACCCGCATCCCCCCCGTTCGATTCGCAGCCGTCGCCGCGCTCGCCGTGGCGTCGACGTTCGGCGTAACCGTCCACGCGGCCGATATCACCGGTGCCGGTTCCAGCTTCGTCTACCCGGTGATGTCCAAGTGGTCGGCGGCCTACGCCGAGCAGACCGGCAACCGCCTCAACTATCAGTCGGTCGGCTCGGGCGCCGGCATCGCGCAGATCAAGGAAGGCACCATCGACTTTGGCGCCTCCGACGCACCGATGAAGGCTGAAGACCTGCAGAAATTCGGCCTCGGCCAGTTCCCGATCGTGGTCGGCGGCATCGTGCCGGTGGTCAACATCGCCGGCGTGCAGGCCGGCCAGGTCAGGCTGGACGGTGCCACCCTGGCCGACATTTTCCTGGGCAAGATCACCAACTGGAACGACCCGAAGATCGCCGCGCTGAACGCCGGCCTCGCCCTGCCCGCCGGCAAGATCACCGTGGTGCATCGTTCGGATGGTTCGGGCACCACGTTCAACTTCACCAACTACCTGTCCAAGGTCAGCCCGGAATGGGCCGGCAACGTGAAGTTCGGTACGGCCGTGGAATGGCCGACCGGCGTGGGTGGCAAGGGCAACGAAGGCGTGTCGCAGTACGTACGCCAGATCAAGGGCTCGATCGGCTACGTCGAATACGCCTACGCGGTGAAGAACAAGATCAGCTGGGTCAACCTGAAGAACGCCGCCGGCAACGTGGTCGAGCCGACCGCCGACAGCTTCGCCGCTGCCGCCGCAACGGCCGACTGGGCCAGCGCCAGGGACTTCAACCTGATCATGACCAATGCCCCGGGCGACCAGGCCTGGCCGATCACCGCCACCACTTGGGTGATCATGTACAAGTCGCCGAAGAACGCCGGCAACAGCAAGGTCGCCTTCGACTTCTTCAAGCACGCGCTGGAACAAGGCCAGCAGGCCGCCAGCCAGCTCGACTATGTGCCACTGCCGAAGGCCCTGGTCGGCCAGATCGAGGCGTACTGGGCGGCCGAGTTCAAACATTGATTGTTTGAGCAAGGGTCGCTTCGGCCTGCATGGCACCTGCCCGAACACCGTCATCCCGGCGAGACGCTTCATCAACGGCCGAAAGGCCGGCCAACCGGGATCCAGCGTCGCCAGGCAATACCGCGCAACGGCACTGGATTCCAGCGTGACCAGCCTTTTGGTCGTTGATGAGGCGTCTCGCTGGAATGAGATCTCGTAGATCGATCTTCCGCAGACCCTACACATGTCTTTAGCCTCATCCACCGATATCCTCGAACAGCGCAGTCGCCGCGACGTCCGTCACGAGCGGCTGTTCCGCTGGTTGCTGAAGGGCTGCGCATTGATCGTGCTGGCGGCCCTGCTCGGCGCCGCCGGGGCGACGCTTTGGGGCGGCCGCGAAGCGTTCGGCACGTTCGGCTGGCACTTCCTGATCAGCTCGGAGTGGGACCCGGGCAACGACGTCTACGGCGCGCTGGTGCCGGTCTACGGCACCCTCGCCACCTCATTCATCGCGTTGCTGATCGCGGTACCGATCAGCTTCGGCATCGCCATTTATCTTTCCGAAGTCGCGCCCACCTGGCTGCGCACACCCGTGGCCTCGGCGATCGAATTGCTCGCCGGCATCCCTTCGATCATCTACGGCATGTGGGGGCTTTTCATCTTCGCCCCGTTCTTCGCCGAACACCTCAAACCGTGGTTGACCAACAACCTCGGCAACCAGCCCGACGATGGCCAGCTGTCGTGGGTGGCCGAGCACATCCCGTTCGTGGGCAAGCTGTTCGGCAGTGATTATCCGTTCGGCGCCAGCATCCTGGTCGCCGGCATCGTACTGGCGATCATGGTCATCCCGTTCATTTCCTCGGTGATGCGCGAGGTGTTCCAGACCGTGCCGACGCGACTGAAGGAATCGGCCTATGCGCTGGGTTCGAGCACGTGGGAGGTGTCGTGGGACATCGTGCTGCCGTACACCCGCTCGGCGGTGATCGGCGGCATCTTCCTCGGACTCGGCCGCGCGCTGGGCGAGACGATGGCGGTGACCTTCGTGCTGGGCAACGCGATGCACCTGTCGGCCTCGTTGCTCGACCCGGGCACCACGATCGCCTCCACCATTGCCAACCAGTTCAGTGAAGCCGCCGGTTTGCAGAAATCCGCGTTGATGGCGCTGGCCTTCCTGCTGTTCGTGGTCACCTTCATCGTATTGCTGATCGCGCGCCTGATGCTGCGCCGACTGGCCAGCAAGGAGGGTCGATGATGGATAGCCGGGATTCGGGATTCGGGATTCGGGAGTTGCAAAGGCATCGCCCGCGAGCGGGCTTCAACGGGGGTGGCGCATGAACGCTTTGTACCTGCGCCGCCGCCTCGCCAACACGCTGGCGATGTTGCTCAGTACGCTGGCGACCCTGATCGGGTTGGCGTTCCTTGCCTGGATCCTGTGGGAAACCCTGCGCCAGGGCATCAGCGCGCTGGATCTGAAGCTGTTCACCAAGATCACCGCTTACGGCGAGGACGGCGGCCTGCTGAATTCGATGGTCGGCAGCCTGGTGATCAACTTCATCGGCATCGGCATCGCCACGCCGATCGGCGTGCTGGCTGGCACCTGGCTGGCCGAGTACGCCAACCGCACGAAACTCGGCGGGTCGATCCGCTTCCTCAACGACATTTTGCTGTCGGCGCCGTCGATCGTGATGGGCCTGTTCGTCTACACCATCATCGTGCTGCCCAGCACCGCCCTCACCCGCGGCTCTACCTCGTTCTCCGGTTTCGCCGGCGGCGTGGCCTTGGCGCTGATCGCGCTGCCGGTGATCGTGCGCACCACCGACGAGATGCTGCGGCTGGTGCCCTCGACCTTGCGCGAGGCCGCGCTGTCGCTGGGCGTGCCGCAGTGGAAGCTGACCTTGCAGATCCTGATCCGCGCCGCGCGCTCGGGCATCATCACCGGCGTGCTGCTGGCACTGGCGCGGATCAGCGGCGAAACCGCGCCGCTGCTGTTCACCGCCTTCGGCAACAACTACATGGCCATCAACCCGATGGAAAAAATGTCCAGCCTGCCGCAGATCATCTACCAGTACGCCAACGATCCGGGTGACGCGATGCATGCCCTGGCCTGGGCCGGTGCGTTCGTGATCACCATGTTCGTGCTGCTGCTGAGCCTGCTCTCCCGCCTGATCCTGTCCCGCAACAAGGTGTCCCATGACTGACCCCGCCCTCGCCTCCGCCATGAACCCGGCGCCGTCGGCGATGGCCGCGCCCAAGCTCACCGTGCGCGACCTGCACTTCCACTACAACGGGTTCCATGCGCTGAAAGGCATCAACATGGATATCCCGGAAAAGCAGGTCACTGCGATCATCGGACCGTCCGGCTGCGGCAAATCCACCCTGCTGCGCATCTTCAACCGCATCTACGCGATCTACCCGAAGCTGGAAGCGGCCGGCGAGATCAGGCTGGACGGCGAGAACATCCTCGACCCGAAGTACTCGATGAACCGCTTGCGCAGCAAGGTCGGCATGGTGTTCCAGAAGCCGGTGCCGTTCCCGATGACGATTTTCGAGAACGTCGCCTACGGCATCCGCCACCACGAGAAATTATCGAAGTCGGACATGGAAGGCCGCGTCGAACAGGCGCTGCGCAGCTCTGCGTTGTGGGACGAGGTGAAGGACAAGCTCAAGCAGAACGCGCTTGGCCTTTCCGGCGGCCAGCAACAGCGCCTGTGCATCGCCCGCGCGATCGCGCTGAAGCCCGAAGTGCTGCTACTGGACGAACCGACCTCGGCACTCGACCCGATCGCCACCGGCCGCATCGAGCAGTTGGTGGAAGAGCTGAAAAGCCAGTTCACCATCGTCATCGTCACCCACAACATGCAGCAGGCCGCGCGCGTCTCCGACCTCACCGCCTTCATGTACCTGGGCGAGTTGATCGAGTTCGACAAGACCGAGAAAATCTTCACCAAGCCGGGCAAGAAGCAGACCGAGGATTACATCACCGGACGGTTTGGCTAAGAGCCGGGCATCGATGCATCCAACCGCCACACCACGAAAGCACACGTCGAGGCACATCATGAACACCGGCACAGACCACATCATCAAGAGCTACGACAGCGAACTGAGCCGGCTTACCGGCGAGATCGTGCGCATGGGCGAACTGTCGGTGGCCCAGCTGGAGGCGGCCATCGACGTGCTCGAACGTCGTGACGAGCGTGCCGCCCAGCGGGTGGTTGGCAACGATGATGCGATCGATCAGCTTGAACAGGAGATCGGCCACGACGTGGTGCGCCTGCTGGCGCTGCGCGCGCCGATGGCCGGTGACCTGCGCAACGTGTATGCCGCACTGCGCATCGCCTCGGACATCGAGCGCATCGGCGACTACGCCGCCAACGTGGCCAAGCGCTCGATCCCGTTGTCGATGGTGGCGCCGGTCACCCCGGTCAGCGGGCTTCGCCACCTGGCCGAACTGGCCGCCGACGAAGTGCGCGACGTGCTGCTCGCCTACCGCGACCGCAACGCCGACGCGGCCTATCAGGTGTGGAAAAACGACGTGATCCTGGACGAGGCCTATACCGGCTACTTCCGCCAGTTGCTCACCTACATGATGGAAGACCCGCGCAACATCACGCCGTGCACGCACCTGCTGTTCATGGCCAAGAACATCGAGCGCATCGGCGACCACGCCACCAACATCGCCGAGAACATCTGGTTCCAGGTCAACGGCGAGCCGCTGGCCAAACAGCGCAGCAAGCGCGACTTCACCTCGAATCCGGAAATGACCAAGCTGGGCGAATGACCCGGCACGCCCCCTTACGGCGCGCCTGCCTTGGTGGCTTTCACGTTCCAGCCCATCGCGTTGTACCCGTGGTAGCGCGCGATGCCGGCGTACTCGTGCAAGGCCACGTCGGTCATGGTGAAGTTGTAGGCCAGCGGCATCCACGAGGCAACGCCGTGCAGATAATCCGCACGCACTGGCATCGCGCGGATACCGAAATGGTTGAAGTACAACATGCCGCGGCGCAGGTGGAAGCCGGATGACACCAGCAGTATCCGATCCGCGTCCTGCACCTTGAGCAAGGCGCCGCTGAACTGTGCGTTCTGCCAGGTATTCATGCTGCGCGACTCCAGCAGCAGGTCGGCGTCATCAACGCCCAGCTGACGCAGGTTCGCCGCATAGATCGCCGCCTCCGACTGGCCGAGCCCGCGCGCGTCGCCGCCACTTACCTCGATCCGGCACTGGCGTTGCGCCTGCCGGCACGCGTGGTACAGCGCTGCGGCCTTGTCGATGCGTCCGTAGGCAAACAGGCTCGCTTCGACCTGGCCTGATTCCGCCACGCGCACGGTGCCAGCGCCCAGCAACACGATGACATTGCGCTGGCCCCACGTAATCGGCTGATCCAGCGCAAACTCCGACTGCAGTTGGGTCAGCAGCAGGTTGGGCAACCACCCGCAGCCGACCATCAGCGACCATGCCACGGCAAGCGCCAGCAACACCCGACTGCAGCGTCGCCAGTGCAGCAGCCCCAGCGCGATCGCGAGCGCGATCAGGGTCAGCAACACGAGGAAGGTCATCGGCAGGTCTCTGGAGCAGGCAAGGTACCGGTGCCATTATGCCGGCATGCCATGCCCTCCCGGCCGGCCCGGGCCACCGCACCGGAACTGAACCATGACCACCCTCGTGTTCGTCCACGGCTGGAGCGTCACCGACACCTCGACCTACGGCAAGCTGCCCCGTCAGTTGCAGCAGCAGGCGGCTGCCGCCGGCCTCAGCCTGACCCTGGCCGATATCTGGTTGTCCGAATACGTGAGTTTCGACGACGCGGTGACCATGACCGACCTGGTGCGCGCCTTCGACCACGCGCTGCGCGACCTGCACCTGCTCGACGGCAGCTTCGCCTGCGTCACCCACTCCACCGGCGGCCCAGTGATCCGCGAATGGCTGCGCGCGCAACGCGACAAACTGGCCACGCACAGCACGATCCGCCTCAGCCACCTGGTGATGCTGGCGCCCGCGAATTTCGGCTCGGCGCTGGCGCAGCTCGGCAAGGGCACGCTCAACCGGCTGAAATCGTGGTTCGCCGGTGTCGACCCCGGCCAGCGCATCCTCGACTGGCTGGAGCTGGGCAGCGCCGAATCGCTGTCGCTCAACCTCGATTACATCCACGGCGATGACCCCGCCGCACGCGGGCAATTCCTGTTCGTGCTCACCGGCGACCGCCCGGACCGCAAACTCTACGATCAGCTCAACAGCTACACCGGCGAGGACGGTTCCGATGGCGTGGTGCGCATCGCCGCTGCCAATCTCAACGCCCGGCATGCCGTGCTGTCGCCACAATCGCGCAGCCGCGGCGGCATCGAATCCTCCACCGTCTGGGTACAACGAATAAAAGAGCATGTCCAATAACCGCTGCTCAACGACGCTGTTCGGCCGGAGTTCGTGGGATAGCAGAGCTCGATAGGCCTCCGTCCGTTGCCTATCATCCACGTGCGCCAGCGCTTTCAGCCGCTTTACCAACTCTGTCTCACGAGGTCCGGGCTGTTCAACGAGCTTGCCAGCATCACGACACAACGTCGTCCAGGAGCGATTGGGGCGCAGGATATCGTCGA
>SMEK01000761.1_pt1 | contig 17511 bp, 20 predicted proteins | sample 2456371 | NCBI WGS metagenome assembly SMEK01 (sample SAMN10132590, study PRJNA489261) | soil metagenome | isolation source: day1 antibiotic-loamy sand soil ammended with composted manure from dairy... | place: USA | collected 2015-04-01
CGGATTTTTGAACTCATTAACCCTTTGAGATTTATAAAAAAACTTACACCATTATAATGACCATAATACACTAAGAAGGGCTGCCCAAAAAGTCAGTACTTAGTAGATTTCCCGTTCATTGACAAAACAAGGCCATAGCCATAGCCTTCCTCAACACGGACACGCGTTTATAGCAGGTCTATAGGTCATGTGCTAAGCTTTCGCTATTCCCGCTGGAATATGCTTCACTGATTCGGCACACTCAGGAAAAAGGCAACGTATATGTTTTGAAATCTACTATTTCGACTTGGACAGCCCATTTATCATTTTGCATGCATTTTAAATTCTAAATATAGCTCATTATAATAATTTAACATGTCAGGACCAAGATTTTCGTACACTTCCAATTTCTTCGTCAATTCTGGTGATGGGTAGAACCTTTCATCATTTACCGTTTCTTCTGGTAGAAGTTCCATAGCTGCTTTATTAGGGGTTGAATATCCGACATAATCTGCATTTTGTGCTGCGACTTCTGCCTCGAGCATAAAGTTAATAAATTTATGAGCACCATCTATATTTTTAGCTGTTTTTGGAATAACCATATTGTCAAACCAAAGATTTGAACCCTCCATAGGAACAGCATAATCTAAATTTTCATTTTCCCACATCATATCTGCCGCATCACCACTCCAAACAACACCAATTGGCGCTTCTTCATTTACCATCAGCATTTTAATTTCATCACCGACTATTGCCTTTATATTCGGCTGCAGTTTTACAAGTTTTTCCTTCGCTTCCTGTAAATGCGCTTTATTCCTATCATTTAAAGAATAATTTAAGCTGTTCAAACCGAATCCAATGACTTCACGAGCTCCATCTACAAGCAAAATTTGATTCCTTAAATCAGGTGCCCATAAATCGTCCCAACTAGTAAATGTTCTACCTTCTTCTAACATCGTTGGATTATATACAATCCCTACCGTTCCCCAAAAGTACGGAACAGAATATTTATTTCCGGGATCAAAGGACAAGTCAAGGAATCGTTCATCTATATTTTTTAAATTCGGCAATTTTGAATGATCTAATGGGATTAGGGCATCATTTTCCTTCATCCGTTCAATGGCATACTCAGATGGTATGGCGACATCATATGCTGTTCCACCTTGATCGATTTTAACCATCATCGCTTCATTTGAATCAAAGGTTTCATATATGACTTTTATCCCAGTTTCTTCCTCAAATTGCTGAATTAATTCAGGATCAATATATTCCCCCCAGTTGTATACTGTAAGTGTATCATTACCAGCATAACCTTCCGCAGCATTTAATCGATTCACAACAAAAATGAGTAAGAAAGAAACAGCAAAAACGGTTATAAACGCTTGAGTTAACTTTCTCATTTTCTAGCCCCCAATCCAAACATTCGACCATTTGCATTCGTTCTTTTCGAAATAAAATAGTATCCAATAACAAGAAGAACTGTAAACAGGAACAGAATGGTCGATAATGCATTAATGGTTAAAGAAACACCTTGGCGAGCCATAGAATAAATTTCAACCGATAATGTAGAGAATCCATTACCAGTCACGAAAAAAGTTACTGCAAAATCATCTAATGAATACGTCAATGCCATGAAAAAACCGGCAAAAATTCCTGGTGTAATATAGGGCAAAATAACCTTTGTTAGAATATGATAATTGTTTGCACCTAAGTCTTTGGCTGCAGCAATTAACGATGGACTCATTTCTTGTAATTTTGGTAACACCATAATAACTACAATTGGCACAGAAAAAGCAATATGTGCAAGTAGGACCGAAGTAAACCCTAATTGAATACCGATAAATGTAAATAGAATTAAAAAGGATGCACCAATTACAACATCTGGACTAACAATTAAAATATTATTTAATGATAATAATAAGTTTTTCATTTTATTTTGTTTAACATACCAAACGGCAATTGCACCAATTGTTCCAATAATTGTTGATATTGCTGCAGATAATAAAGCAATGATAATTGTATTTAATACGATAATAAGTAAACGTGTATCTGCAAATAATTCTCCATACCATTCCCACGTGAAACGATCAAAGGCATACATCTTTCCGCCACTATTAAAAGAATAGTACATTAGATAGAAAATCGGAGCGTATAAAATAACAAATACGATCGCTAAATATATTGTTGATGGCTTAAATTTTCTTTTCATAATGAATCCCCCGCTTCCGACTTCCTGAAATGACCATTATAATAACCATAATGATAATTAAAAATACTGCAATTGTAGAACCCATACCCCAATTTTGGGTAACTAAAAAGTGCTGTTCAACAGCTGTACCAAGGGTGATTACACGGTTTCCGGCAATAAGGCGCGTTAACATAAACAAACTTAGAGCTGGGATAAACACAACTTGACACCCTGATTTAACCCCATCAATTGTTAAGGGAAAGATCACCCGTCTAAAAGTCGTCCAACTGGATGCACCTAAATCTTTGGATGCATCAACTAATGAAGGATTTAGTTTATCTAACGCATTAAATATCGGTAAAATCATAAAAGGAATAAATATATAGACAGAAACAAAAATAAAACTAAAATCAGTAAACAATAGTTGCTTGCTACCGATACCAAATGTTTCTAACATAGCGTTGGCAAACCCATACGTACCAAATATGCCGATAAAGGCATAGGCCTTCAAGAGCAAGTTAATCCATGACGGTATAATAATTAATAGTAACCATAGTTGTTTATATTTTAATTTCGTTAGTAAATAGGCAGTCGGATAGGAAATGAGCAGTGTAAATGCCGTTATTAAAAAGGCATACCAAAAGGAACTTAGAGCCATTTTTAAATAAACCGGTGTGAAGAATTTGATATAATTTTCAAATGTAAAATCACCGTGGATATCAAAAAACGAATAATAAACGATGAGTAAGATCGGGAGTACGACGAAAAGCACAATAAAAACAAGATAAGGGCCAAGATACCAATTTCGATTTCTTGTCATTACTTTTCAGCCCCTTGTGCCGTGTAACTTTCTAAACGTGCATCAAATTCTTCTTCCGTCTCACCCAATCTCATAACATGAATATCTTCCGGTTCAAAATACAGTCCAATTTTATCACCAATCGTCGCCGTTTTTGTTGAATGAATCATCCATTCATTCCCGATCTCATCATAACCAATAATTTCATAATGTACACCTCGGAATAGTATGGAATCCACTTTCACCGCAAATTTACCTCGTTCCACTGAAGTTATTTCCAAATCTTCTGGACGAATAACAATTTCGACTGTTTCATTCGGCTTAAAGCCTTGATCTACACAATCATATTGTTTCCCAGCAAATTCTACAAGAAAGTCTTGGATCATTTTTCCAGTAATAATATTGGATTCGCCAATAAAATCTGCTACAAAACGGTTTATAGGCTCATCATATATATCCCTTGGTGTACCTCGTTGTTCAATTTTTCCTTCATTTATAACAAAAATTTCATCACTCATTGCTAGAGCTTCTTCTTGGTCATGTGTGACAAAAACAAAGGTAATACCAAGTCGTTGTTGTAATTCACGAAGTTCATATTGCATTTCCGTACGCAATTTTAAATCAAGTGCAGACAGTGGTTCATCAAGCAGTAATACTTCTGGTTCATTTACAATTGCCCTTGCAATGGCTACCCGCTGCCGTTGTCCACCTGACATTCCTGTTATTTCTCGGTTCTCATATCCTTGTAAGTTAACAAAGCGTAACGCTTCTTTAACTTTCTTTTCAATCACATCATTTGGTAATTTTTTAACACGTAAACCAAAAGCCACATTATCAAAAACATTCAGATGCGGAAATAATGCATAATCTTGGAAAACCGTATTGACTTGTCGTTTGTTCGCAGGTGTATCATTTACTAATTTATCATTAATATAGATCTTACCGCTTGTCGCTTCAATTAACCCTGAGATTAAGCGAAGTATGGTCGTTTTTCCGCATCCTGAAGGACCAAGAAGGGTATAAAACTTTCCTTTTTCCATCTCAAAACTTACATTATTAAGAATTGGTTTATCATCATCATATTGTTTTGTCACATTTTCAAAGCGAATAATTGGTTGATTTTTTGTCATTTAAAACTCCCCCTTCTTCGTTATTATGGCTTTTGTTATAGATAAGATTCTGTTGCCACTAATAATAATTTGGAGATTCCATTAAAATCATTAAAGATTTGATGTTCGTGAGAGGCATGAAAGTAAATGGCTTCTCCGGCACGGGCATGATATATTCTTTTCCCAAGTTTGACTGATACTTGACCTTGTAAAACATAGGCAAAAGTTTCGGACAATGATGGCTCAAATTCTTTAAATTTCCCATTCGGCTCTAAAGTGAGAATAATCGGTTCCATATCATTCTCATTCGATTCTGGTACAAGCCATTGAATTTGATATCCTAACTCTTCATCAATAAATTCTGTTTGATCTTCATCATCATAAACAACTTTTTGTACATGTTCTAAATCATCAAAAAACTCCTTAGGCGAGCATCCTAATACTTCTAATATCGAAAAGAATGTATCAATTGAGGGAGAACTCAAGTCACGTTCAATTTGCGATATGTATCCTTTTGTTAAATCCGTTCTCTCTCCGAGTTCTTCCTGTGTCAATCCCTTTTTCAAGCGTAAATTTTTAATCTTTTTTCCAATACCCTTATACATGAAAATCGACCTCGATATATTCGTTTACTAAATGTAAACTATCAGTAAATAAAGTTTTCTATTACTAAACATAAAGTTTAATAATTACACAATACCCTATTATACATTTTTTTCTAAGTCTTTCAATATATATTTTTAATAATCATTAGATTTATTTTCATTCATATTAGTGAACATAAGAAAAGGCTAATCCCACTACAACACTACCAATATCTAGCATTTATTATTCCAATAAAACTAGATATTACGTTGTATGGATTAACCTTCATCATAAACCTATCCCTATTTTAATCTTTGTCTTTCAAAGGTAAATAGATAGTGAATTTTGTTCCTTTCCCTTTTTCACTTTCTACGCGAATATCACCACGATGTAAGCGTACAAGCTGTTGAACAATAGACAATCCTAATCCAAATTCACCAAATGGATTGCTTCTTCTTGAAACATCTGCCTTGTAAAAACGTTGCCAAATATTTTCAATATCATCTGGGTCAATACCAATTCCCGTATCTTCAATCTCTATAACTGTATATTTTTCTGTCTGTTTGCCTCTTAAAATAATTTCTCCATCCTCCGTAAACTGAATAGAATTTTTCGTTATGTTTAGCACAATTTGAATAAGACGATCGTAATCGGCATAAACAATCGGATTGCCATCTAATTCGACGATGATTTTACAACCTCTTTTTTTTGCAAGTATATCCAATTGTTCTTCTACAACTTCAAATACATCCGCTACTTCAATCTTTTCAATATGTAACTTTACTTGGTTGGAACGAATCTTTTCATAGTCTAAGTTTTCATTAACTAGCCGTATGAGTCGCTTTGTTTCTTGACTTGCTAACTGTAGCCCTTTTTCTTTTTCACTTTCTGGGATCATATCATTTCGAAGACCTTCAATAATACCACTTATCGTTGTAAGTGGTGTCCGCATCTCATGAGAAACATCGGCAATAAATTGACGTTTACGATTTTCCAATATTTTTATTTCTTCATTTGACCTTTTTAATTGTTCAACCATTTTATTAAAATCACTTGCTAATTCACCGATTTCATCGAAGTCTGAATCTTGTACTTTAATATCATAATTCCCTTGTGCAACAGCGGAAGTTGCGTTTTGTAATTGCTTAATTCGTTTACCGTGAATACGAGATAAAAACCAACTAATAATAAATGAGACAACGAGAGTAATTAGTACAGTCACACCTAAATATTCATTAAACTCCTCTACCATGGCCTTCGTATTACGAATTGGCGCTGTTAAAATAATGCCCCCTAATAAGTAATCACCTTTCACATAAGGGAGAACAACGATTGAAGACGGATTTCCTAAGCGATCATCCACACTAACTGAAAAAACTTGTCCATTCATGATTCTATTCCATTCTTCTTTAGAAAACTGAATTCTAACATTTGATTGTTCAGGTGGATATTGGATCGTTCCCCGAGCATCAAACTGCCAAATGACGATATTTTGATTATCCAACACTTCTTGGTATTTATTAATTGTAATTGTATCGTATAATGATATAAAATTTAATTCACTAACAATTTCTTTTCCGTAGCTTATTAATTCTTCTTCTTTATTTTTAAAAACTAAGGCTTCTACAAACTGAGAAACAATAATACCAACAATAATAAAAGCAACTGTAATAATCCCAATATGACTTAGTAGTTGTTGATACATGTATTTAAATTTCATATTTTATTCCACCATTTCATCAAACTTGTAGCCAACTCCCCAAACCGTATGAAAAAAAGGTTGCTTTTCTCTACCAATTTTTTTCCTTAATCGTTTTATATGTACGTCCACCGTCCGCTCATCACCATAATATTGATAACCCCATACCCGGTCTAAAATTTGTTCCCTTGTGAACACTTGTCTTGGGTGTTGTGCGAAAAATACAAGTAAATCAAACTCCTTTGGCGTTAGATCGGGAATGATATGTCCGTCTAAAAAAACTTCCCTTGTTTCTTTATTAATTTTAAAATGGTGCGTTTCAATCACTTCCATCTGTTCCATCGTTTGATTGCTTTGATTTGCCCTTCGAGTTACCGCTTTAATTCTTGCCATTAACGTTAATGGACTAAATGGCTTTGTTACATAATCATCTGCCATATGGTAACCCCATCCATTCCAGGAAGCATCCAATCAAGAATAATTAAGTCCCACTCTTCATTTATTGCTCGTTTATACCCTTCATTACCATCATGAATAAAAATCCCTTCGATCCCTTCTTTTATAAAAAACATGTCAATCATTGAACATACATTTTCGTTATCTTCGACCACGAGTACTTTCATCATTTAACACCTCGATTTTTAGTATTATATTTAATTATAGCTAAAAAAGATCCCAAGAAGATCTTTAGAATTAATTTAATGGTTGGGTCATAGTTTGTTCATAGTTTTTTCAAATTTATTTTTTATAGTAGAATTATCAAGGCTCTCCTTCCTTTAATATAGATCTAGGAGTTGTCCAATTCAAAATAGGACAACTCCTCCATTAATAATGTATATTGATATTTAAGGAATATATTTTTCTTTTGACCTTAATTCTTCTGGAGATACCTTCGGCTCGACTTGTGCTGTTACTAAAAATTCGATTAGGTATTCCTCATCTTTAGAAACTTGTTCTCCGATTTGATTTTCAAAATCCCAAGAAGTACTCCACTTTAATTGATCTCCTGGTTCCAACATAACATCTTTCATTCCCATCGTAAAAAAACGGCCCTTTGACCATTGATATATAAGATTGTTATCTTTATTAAATATAAGAAAGTCATAATGTTGTCCAGAAGTAAAAGTAAGTGTTAAGTCTTCTTTTGAAATGTTGTTCAATGTAAAGTCTAGTAGCAAATTCCCATCCTCTTTTTTTATTTGTAATAGGCTTTGAAAATGTTTAGCTACCTCAGAACCCACTTTCTTATTTACGAATTCTTTCTCAATTGATCCATTTTTTTCTTCGCTCTTATTTAAATTCTCCTTTTGTTCTTCCATTTTTACACCTTCCTCTTTATTATGAACCTTTTGCCTTTCATTTCCACTAGCACTACTACAATCTATAAGTAGTAATATGGTAAAAATACCAACTAAAATCCAAATTATATTTTTACTTAATGTTCGATTCATTCAACCACCTCATTAGTAGAGGACGTAATAACACGTATCAATGTTTCTAAAATTCTATACATAAAAAATAGGATTTGAAAGATAAATTTATTATCTGTCAAATCCTTCAGAATTAAAAAATAAATAACATAATAATGATCGCTATAATAATACGGTATAAAGCAAACGGAACCAATTTGATTCGATTGATTAGTTTTAAAAAGAATTTAATCGAAACTAATGCAAATATAAAAGCTGCGATAAAACCGACGATAAAAAATGGAAGAGCATCCATTGTAAAATATTGCCAGTTTTTTATTAAGGATAGTCCACTTGCTCCTGCCATAATTGGTACTGCCATAATAAACGTAAAATCTGATGCAGCACGGTGACTCAAACCTAACACAACCCCACCAGATATCGTTGCACCAGACCGAGAAAAACCTGGCCATAACGACATACATTGGAATAGCCCCATAAATAGAGCTTGTTTGTAAGTCATTTGGTCTACGGTTTCAGCAACAACCGGGCGCCTTTTTGAAAATACATCAGCAAAAATCATCCAAAAGGCACCAAGAAACAATGCAATGACTACATATTCAACCCCAAATAAAATCTCATCAATAATATCTTCAAATAAAACCCCTAAAACCCCTGCAGGAATAATCCCGATTATGACATGAGTTAATTTTAAATGACCTTTTTGCTTTTCACCTATTTTGTACGTTTTTTTTCCAAGTCCTAATAAATCAATAAAACGATCTTTAAATACTACAACAACAGCTAAGATCGATCCAAGTTGAATAACAACTTTGAAAGTATTTGCCACATACTGACTACCTAAGAACTCTTGTGATTTTAACCATAAATCATCCACAATAACCATATGACCCGTGGACGATACAGGCGCAAACTCAGTTAATCCTTCAACCATTCCAAGTATAAGTGCCTTTAAAAAAATTAAAACTTCCATTTAAAAACTCCTTCATTTCGACATCATTTTGTTTATACTTGTTTATTTTTTCCTCTACGAAAGAAGTAAATAATCACGCCAATAATGATCATAGCTAAAATTGCATATACAATATTCGAATAAATATCCATATAATATACAATTGTCTCCCAATTCTCACCTAATTTTGCACCAAGACCGACCAATATGGAGTTCCATATAATTGTACCTACTGTTGTAAAAAAGATGAATATCCAGAAGTTCATTTTCGAGATGCCAGCTGGAATGGAAATCAAACTACGCAATAACGGAATCATTCGACAGAAAAACACAGTCCAATATCCATACTTTTGAAACCATCGATCTGCACGATATAAGTCTTCTTTCTGTAACCGCAAAAGATGCCCCCAGCGGTCAACAATTTTTTCTAACCGTTCAATATGTAAAATTCGCCCTAACCAGTACAAAATAACTGCACCAATTACCGACCCTAAAGTTGCATAAAAAATAACACCTAAAACAGTTAAATTTGTAGAATGGGTGGAAAATCCTCCAAAGGTTAATATAATTTCAGAGGGAATAGGTGGAAATAAATTTTCTATACAGATCAGTAGAAAAACACCTAAATATCCAAACTGATTCATAATATCCATAATCCAATTTTCCATTGTAATGCTTCGTCCTCCTATTAGTCTTAATCTAACGTGATGTAATTTTTTTGTCCAATATCAATGTATTTTTTTAAAAGTTTTATATGAATAAATTTTATCCTTTAACATCTTTAATTCGAATTAAGTCCATTCCATCAGGACTTGCTTGTTTTATATTACCATCTAATAAAATGATTGGAAAGTTTAACATTATAAAGAATATATGTCTAATATTACAACTAAAACATGACGAAAGGCAGGAATAGACTCCTGCCCTTTACAATGTGATATTCTTCTTTCCTACCTACCGATGATTGGCCTTCGCATCTCTTAATCGAATAAATGTTGATTGACTCATTTCTGTTTGGCCATTTACTTGCGAATTCATACGTTTCGGTCTTGTCCAATTATAACGGAACAATTCATGGGTACGATCAACACGATTTTGGAATCGCATGAAATCACCTCGTGGTAGGATTTGATATTCAAAAGAATATCATGTTTAGTGTATGTATTTTTTTTATGAAATATAAGTAGACACCGTAAAATGATTTTAAGTTATATCAAAATATTTTTTCTAGTGGATTAGCCATTACGTATGTTATTTCACAAATACAAGTGCCATTTTAATCCTTAACGAATTTGTCACAAATTAAAATTCCATATTTATCAATTATGGTTTACAATATGAGTGTAGTGAAAACTATATTATTTATGTTTAAATTTTTTTCATTCATCCTAAGAAAACCTTTTCATAAAAGTCTCGTTTACTTTTGTGAAATAAGTAACAACTTTGACAATTTTGTGAAAATGTTTTGTCAAAATTGTGAACTTATGCAATAACCCCATCTGCAAAGTTCAAATTTTAAAATTAATAGAAAGGGAGAGTTAAATGAGAAAGCTTAAAGGCCTAATTCTTTCCGTCAGCTTGCTTATGGCACTCTTTGTTTTAAGCGGCTGTGAATTGATTATCTTTGATTCAGCTGGACCACAGGCACAAATTCTAACTGACCTCATCAACTGGTCACTTGTCTGGATCGGGATTATCTTTGTAGTTGTACTTGCACTATTTATTACTTTTGTATGGAAATATCGAGCTCGACCAGATAACAAAGACTATATGCCTCCGCAAGAAGAAGGTAACAAAGTACTCGAGATCATTTGGACATTAATACCAATTATTATCGTTGTAATTTTACTAGTTCCTACAGTTAAATCACTTTATGCATTAGAAGAAGTACCTGCAGAATATGCAGATGAAGAACCTTTAGTTATCCATGTAACTTCTGCAGACTGGAAATGGATTTTCAGTTATCCAGAGGAAAACATCGAAACAATTAACTATGTAACAATTCCAACAAATCGTCCGGTAATATTCAAACTTACGTCAGCAGGAACAATGCAATCATTCTGGATTCCACAATTAGCTGGACAAAAATATACAATGGCAAATATGGAAACAGAATTACCTATTGTTGCTGAAAGAGAAGGAGAATTCTTCGGTCGAAATACAAGCTTTAATGGTGAAGGATATAGAGAAATGGAATTTAGTGTAGAAGCAGTTTCCCAAGAAGATTTCGAAAAATGGGTAGCTGAAGTACATGAATACGCAGATGAATTAACGGAAGAAGAATATTACGAAAAACTTCAACCATCACATCTTGGAAGAGAAACATACGTCGGTACACACTTACAGTGGATCAACCATGCTGATCATGGTGGTAACGCAAACGAAAAAATCTTAAATCCTGAAGCATATCGCGGACATGGATACCCAGGAAAAATTTTCCATGATCCTGAAAACGCAGGTCAACAACATGACGGAGGTGACCATAGTGGACATTAAATGGGATCAAATATTAATTATTGAAGAACCGATAATGTTCTGGACATTTATCGGATTGATTGTATCAACTATTGGTCTTGTCGCTGGACTTACCTACTTTAAAAAGTGGGGTTGGTTGTGGAATGAATGGTTAACTTCCACAGACGCAAAAAAAGTCGGTATTATGTATATCACTCTCGGTATCGTTATGCTTGTGCGTGGTGGTATCGATGCCTTAATGATGAAATATCAAACATCTGTACCGGAAAATACATTTTTAAGCGCACAACACTTTAACGAAGTGTTCTCTGCACACGGTACAATCATGATTTTCTTCATGGCGATGCCTGTTATATTTGGTATTATGAACCTTATTGTTCCGCTACAAATTGGAGCAAGAGACGTTGCATTCCCTAAACTAAACTTACTTGGTTTTTGGATTACTGCATCTGCAGCAATACTTTATAACATCGCATTCTTAGTCGGTGGTTCACCAGATGCAGGATGGACTTCTTACTTCCCATTAGCAGGTAAAGAGTTCACACCTGGGATCGGTAACAACTATTACTATATAGCGATTCAGATTTCTGGATTCGGTTCGATGATTGTAGCGATTAACTTTATGGTAACAATCTTGAAAATGCGTGCTCCAGGTATGGGATTATTTAAAATGCCAATGTTTACTTGGACTACGCTAATTACATGTTTAATCATGATCATTGCTTTCCCTATTTTTACAATTGCTTTACTAGCAGGTATGTTAGACCGTATTTTCGGCGCGCATTTCTTTACCGTTGCTGACGGTGGTCTAGATATGATGTGGGCTAACCTATTCTGGTTATGGGCTCACCCAGAGGTTTATATCGTTATTTTACCTGCTTTCGGTATTATTTCTGAAGTTGTTGCAACATTCTCGAAGAAACGTCTATACGGATACCATTCAATGGTATGGGCTGTTATCGTGATCTCTGTATTTAGTTTGCTTGTTTGGGTTCACCATTTCTATACCATGGGTGTAGGTCCAACAGTAAACTCAATATTCTCAATTACAACTTTAGCAATTGCGGTACCTACTGGGATTAAACTATTCAACTGGCTCTTTACAATGCGCAAAGGACGTATTGTCTTTGAACAACCAATGTTGTGGGCGCTTGCCTTTATCCCAACATTCTTAGTTGGTGGAGTAACTGGTGTTATGCTTGGAATGGCTTCTGCAGACTTTCAATATCATAATACATTATTCCTAGTTGCTCACTTCCACTACACATTAGTCGGTGGGGTTGTTTACGCAGTATTCGCAGCATTCTATTACTGGTGGCCAAAATTCTTCGGTTTTAAACTGAACCATAAACTTGGAAACTGGCATTTTTGGTTATTTAATATCGGGTTTAACTTAACATTCTTACCGATGTTCTTCCTAGGATTAGACGGTGCAGCAAGACGTATGTACACTTACTCTGCTGAAACAGGATTTGCACCACTATACATGCTAAGCTTTATCGGTACTTTAATCATTGCAGCAGGTGTAACGATCTTTGTTATTAATATTGTTTACAGTACGTTGAAAGAAAAACGTATTACTGAACGCGATGTTTGGGGTACAGGTAGAACATTAGAATGGATGGTTCCAACTCCAGTACCAGCTTATAACTTTGCAGTAATTCCTAAAGTTGAAGCAATTGATGAATTCTGGCACAGAAAACAAACTGGTAAAGAGTTTGTAAATGAAAAAGAAATTAAAGATATTCATATGCCTAGCCATTCTTGGCTGCCAGCATATATAGGTCTTGCATTCTTTATTAGTGGGTTCTTGTTCGTTTGGGAATTCCAAGCTTTAGCAATTGCATCTCTAGCTCTTCCATTCTTAGGAATGGCGATCAACTCCTTCCAATATGACGATGGATTCTATATCCCGGCTAAGGAAGTAATCGAAACTGAACGCAAAGATAGGGGTGAACAACAATGGAAAGCAAAATAACCAACTATTCCGTTCCGACTGAATATCAGTCGGAACTCGGAAAAATGAATATATTAGGTTTCTGGATCTTCATTGCAGCAGAGATTATACTGTTCGCAACACTCTTTGCACTGTATGGCGTATATCATAACCGTACAGCTGAAGGTCCAACAGGTCCTGAAGTTTTTGTTATAAGAGATGTTATGATTCAAACCATTCTCTTATTAACAAGTAGTTTTACTTGTGGCTATGTCATTACTTCTTTACGTAAGGGCAATGTAAAATCAGCTAATATTTGGATCGGTATTACACTGCTATTTGGATTAGGGTTCCTTGTTATGGAAATTAATGAATTTATCCATTATGCACATGCTGGTTTAACAATACAAACTAGTGCATTTGGTTCAAGTTTATTAACACTACTAGGAACACACGGTGCACACGTTACATTTGGTGTTGTGTGGGCTATCTTATTGGCAATCCAATTAGTTCAAAGAGGCATAACTCCTATTACAGCAAGTAAAGTGCATATTTGGAGTATTTATTGGCATTTCTTAGATGTCGTTTGGATTTTCATCTTTACATTCGTCTATTTAGGAGGGTTGATGTAATCTATGAATAATAAAACACATGCATCTGGTGTAGGTAACATTATTGGTTACGTTATAGGGCTAATTCTTACATTTGCCGCTGCTTGGTTAGTCTTGAAATCCTCCTTAGCAACATCTATGAAATGGACGATTATATCTATCTTTGCAATTATACAGGCTGGTTTACAGCTATTCATGTTTATGCACATGTCTGAAGGTGAAGATCGAGATACAAAAGTTGTCCACACTATTTATGCCATCTTTATGGGAATCGTAGTTGTGTTCGGATCGATTTGGGTTATGACAGCTGGACACCCAATTGGATAACGGCTAAATATTAAAAAAGAACGCTAATTCAGCGTTCTTTTTTAATTTGCCTAAATCTTTCTTGTTGAAACTATTTTAAATTCATATTATGTTGTTTATTATAATATAAACTTGATTCGAATAAGTTATTAAAGTTCGGGAGAGATTTTCATGAAAAAATTATTTATAATTTTAATTCAAATTTTTTTCATTTATATTATTTGTAAGTTTGGAGAAACAATTCAGCAAGTACTTCATTTGCCGATACCAGGTAGTATCATCGGTCTATTATTATTATTTCTCCTTTTAATTACAAAAATCATTCCAGAAAAATGGATTATGGAAGGGGCTAACTTATTATTATCTGTCATGACTTTGTTTTTTGTACCAGCTACCGTCGGGATTATGAATTACTTTCATATTTTCCAAGGGAAGGGTTCGTTACTTATTTTACTTATTATTTTTAGCACCGTTCTCGTAATGTTAAGTTCTGGTTTTGTTGCTGAAAAGTGGAATAAAAAATCAGTAGGACGGGAGGATCATTTTACGGCATGAAAATTATACTAACAAGTATCCTTTTTATTATAGTGACATTAGTAATCTTCATTTTCTCAACTAACTTATATAAAAAATACCCACTTCCCATATTGAATCCATCTTTAATTACAACTACTGTAGTGATTATGTTTCTGCTACTTTTTCAAATTCCATATGATACATATATGATAGGTGGAAAATGGATCCATGAATTACTAGGGCCCTCGGTAGTGGCTTTAGCTTATCCTTTATACAAACATATCGGACTCATTATTAAGCATTTTAAAATTATTATTTCTTGCATTTTTACAGGGATGATCGTGAATATGGTGTCGATTTTATCTTTCTTTATATTGTTAGGATTTTCTAATGAAGTTACCCTTTCTGCTATCCCAAAATCAATAACGAGTGCTATTGCTATAGAGGTAGCCAATCAAATTGGTGGCATTCCCTCTTTAGCCGTTGTCTTCGTAATGATGGCAGGTTTTTCAGGCATTATCCTCGGACCATATCTATTTAAATGGTTTAACATTCAAAGTGAATTAGGAAGAGGAATGGCATTAGGGAATGCATCACACGCCATTGGAACATCTAAAGCACTTGAATACGGCGCAACAACTGGATCAATTAGTTCAACAGGGATGATCTTATCAGCTGTTCTTAGCGCATTTTTAATTCCAATATTTATCACTATTATATTCTGACTCAACATAAAAAGAGGTTTTCTGCATAATAAGCAGAAAACCTCTAGTTTCGTTATGCATTAACTAGTTCTTCACCAATTGCTGCTAATCGTTCTTTTACTTGTTCTTTTGTTAAACCATGTTCTTTGACATATAAGTTTCTAGGGTGAACACGGCATTCATGGGTACATCCTCGTAAATATTTATGTTCGTTTTCTTCAGAACATAGAATTTGTTTATTACATTCTGGGTTTGCACAGTTCACATAACGTTCACAAGGCTCACCATCGAAATAATCTCGTCCTACAACAACATGTTCTACTTGGTTCACAGGAACAGCGATCCGTTCATCAAAGACGTATAATTTACCATCCCACATTTGCCCTTTCACTTCAGGGTCTTTACCATAAGTAACAACCCCACCATGAAGTTGGTAAACATCTTCAAATCCTTCACGTTTTAACCAACCGGAGAATTTTTCACAACGAATACCACCGGTACAGTAAGTTAAAATCGTTTTACCTTCAAATTTATGTTTATTTTTACGGAACCATTCAGGTGTTTCACGGAACGTTTTCACATCCGGTCGAATTGCACCACGAATGTGTCCTAAATCGTATTCATAATCATTACGAACATCAATCACAACCGTATTGTGTTCTTGCATCTTTTTGAAAAATTCCTTAGGTTCAAGATAATGACCTGTTAATTCGTTCGGATTAATATCTTCCTCTAAACTCAAGTTCACAATTTCTTTTCGGAAACGTACACGCATTTTTTTGAACGCATGACCTTCTGCCTCATCAATTTTAAATACCATATCACTAAAACGAGGATCTTGTTTCATCGTTTCCATATATTTATTTGTTTGCTCAACCGTACCAGAAACAGTACCGTTAATTCCTTCATATCCAATATGAATACGACCCTTTAAACCTAAATCTTTACAGAACTTTAAATGTTCTTGTGTAAATGTTTCCGGGTCCTCAATATCTACATATTTATAATATAGTAATACTCGATAATCCATTATTAAATTCGCTCCCTTATACTCCAAATATAATGTCACTGTTTTTTATTTTAACATAGTTTGTATAGTCTTTAACATAATTTTGTTTTAGTAAAGTTCTCCAGTAAAAAGGGAAAATCGGTAAAATTCTATTTATATTTCTATCCGTTTTAAAAAAATTTAAAACGTTAGAGAATAAAAAAGCTATTAAAGTTATTACAAACTTTAATAGCTTGTTCAACTTCAATATTATGTTTTAATTAAACGTAGTTTCGGCCGTCTTTTTTTTGTTTGTTCTGCTTTATTAACAAAGTAGAATAGAACCAGGTTTGCAATTCCTAAAAACAATAAAAAGGCTGTACTTAAAACTTGACCAGACATTAACCCGAAAAAAATAGCAACTAAACAATATAGACCAGCCCCGAGACAATAATACGCTAGAAATTTTCCCATTAGAACGCCTCCCTTACCTTAAATTTATTTCAATTGTTCAAAAAATATTCATAAGACGTTCACAGAATGTTCATATTTACATTATACCTGACTACCTTAATAAAAGGAAGGTTTTTATTAAAATATTTTAAATTATTTTTATTTTATATAAATTGATAGGAATCCCCTTTTGTTCCCTATATATTCTCTTTTTAGCATGCTATACGGAAAATAAATGGGGAGGTGAAGTGGAGAAAAAGAGAGGGAAATTGTGAAACAGTAATTTTATTCCTTACTTTGTAGTCCCTACTATTACTTATGCACCAACAGCATATATTGTAAAACCTAGAGACAATATGTGTAAAATCGCAACATGGACCAAGTAAGATTAAAGGAAATAATACGAGTTAACCCACATATCCAAAATCCTTCTTTTATTTAGCCAAATAATAAATTAACGGTACCAGACATTTCAGAAAAGAACTTTGAAGCACAAGTTGTTAAAATAAAATTATGGTGCAAAGCATAAGTGAAAGCCTCTCGAACATAATTGGGAACTCTCCAGAGTCGCCAAACATAATCGTTCTTCATGAGAGATCGAAACTATTTTTTACATAGTCTGGAAGCATATTTACTATGTTTCAAAATTATAGAATACACTAAGTAGCTGTTGGGGAGAATATTGCAATGGATCAAAGTACTCCGCAATTCAGGCGTCCAATCTTGGATGAATAGGCATAGTGCGAATATTTTAAGTAGGAATTTCAATGGGATTGGATTA